>BFBZ01001271.1_pt1 | contig 17513 bp, 11 predicted proteins | sample 1888401 | NCBI WGS metagenome assembly BFBZ01 (sample SAMD00112614, study PRJDB3348) | symbiont metagenome | host: Chara braunii | reverse complement strand
GCAGCGCATAGAAGGCGCCTGGACCAACCTGCCCGAGAGCGGGCTGGTAGCGAACTACCCAGCCAACATGAAGTACGAGCTGGCGCCTCATTCAAGCGACGCGATCAACTGGGCTTCCACCCTCACATTTGATGAGAACGGGCGCAAAGGTGCCGGCATCAGCTACATGGATGGCATGCTGATGGGCCGCCAGAGCATGGCCAGGCTCAATACCGAGAACAAAATGATCGCCCAGAGCGTGATCTACGATTACCAGGGCCGGCCGGCCATCAGCGTGCTGCCCGCCCCTTATAACCAGAACTGCTTTAATTACATCACCAACCTCAACAGGGATGCCAACGGCAACATATACGACAAACCTAATTTTGACGACGATGTATCGTGCACCACGCCAACCGACCCAATGAGCACAACCCTCTCGGGTGGCGCGGCCAACTATTACTCTGCCAGCAACAGCAGCCAGGGCAGCCAGCAGGGTTACCTGCCTGACGCGAAGGCCCGTCCTTTTGTGCAGGTAGAATATACGCCCGATATGACCGGCCGCATCAAAAGCCAGACGATACCCGGAGATGCCCACCAGCTGGGATCCGGAAAGGAAACGAAATTTTATTACACCAACCCCGGCAGCGAAGAGCTGATCCAGCTTTTTGGATCGGAAGTGGGCAATGTATCGCACTACGACAAGAACATTGTGAAGGATGCCAACGGCCAGCTCAGTGCCTCATACATCGACATGAAAGGCCGCGTGATCGCCACGTCGCTGCTTGGCGCTTCGCCGGCTGCTGTAGAGCAGGTGCAGGGTTATAACGACGTGGTGAGCCTGCACGACGACATGAGTCAGTATAATAAGACCGATAAGAACAATTATACCATCACCTCCACCAAGAGCATTTTTGTGGAAACGCCGAACACCACGCAGAACATCACTTACAATTTTATGCCGCAGGATTTTTCGCCAGACTGTACGCCTAATTTTTGCTTCGACTGCTTTTATGAAGTGGAAATAAAAATAACGGATGCCTGCAATGCGAACGTGATAGCGCCGATCACCGCCACGGTAGGGAATATCTTTGTAGCCGATGCCACCTGCGAAAACCCTTCTGTGGCTTACGCCATCAGCCCTAATCCTACAACGGTCACATTCCCGAACATCGGCGAGTATTTTATCACCAAAACGCTAAAGGTAAGCGACATCAATCTCGACGCTTACCTGAACCTCTACCTGAAATTCAACACCTGTATTCCATCCTACCAAAGCATCCTGAACCAGCAGCTGAGCAATATCGATTTCAGCAGCTGCAATACCGATTGCCAGTCGTGCCTGGCATCCGTATCTACCTACACCAACAGCCACAGCCTTAGCCAGGACCAGGTGAACAAGCTGTTGGCGGAATGTGACAACCTGTGCGCGCCGATCGATCCCTGCGAAGGCTACAGGCAGGAGATGCTCCACGATTTTTACCCCGGCGGGCAGTATGCCGGGTATAACGTGTCGGGCAATGTGTATACATCCTCCACCGACCAGGCATCAATCTTCAACGATGTGAACAATGTATACGGCATCTCGTGGAAAACAAATACGCTCAATTACCAGGAAGCGGATGGCAGCACTGCCATGGTGACCCTTGTGCGCAATAACGTGCAGGTAACGCTGCATCCTTACGATCTCACGCTGCAGGAGTACGTCACTTATTTTAAGCCCAGCTGGGCCCAGGCTTTTCTCAATTACCATCCCGAAAAATGTTACCTCGATTTTTGCAATGCCAACAAGGCCAGCGACCAGTACGATTATGGCATGATGCAGGTAAACACATTTGATGACGCTTACCAGAAAGGCTACCTGAAACCCTTGTCTTCCATCTCGCTTCCCAGTGGCATGTGTGGCACAGGCACTGCAGGTTCTCCAAACCTTGACCCATTTTTCAACACTTCGGGCATCGGCTCCACATCCGGCCTCAACACTTCTTTAAATGGCGCAGGCGCTAATTCATTTACCGACGAATGGGGCAATACCATTTCGGCGGCCATCAGCTACACCGGCCTGATGAACCTGGCTTTTTCAAACGCGTTCCCGGCCAAAGGCCCGCATACCACCTTAACCAGCTCCATGCCGCTGATACCGCTGGCCGTGAACCTGGCACGCGGCGGATCCAACCTCTCCACGGCCTTTGGCTGCGATCCCTGCACCAAAGACCAGGAATGGATCATGTTCCGCAACCTGTACCTGAACCTTAAAATGCGCCTGGTAGCCCAGGCCAAAACAGATTACGTGGTGCACAACGGCTGTTTTAATGGTTGCATGCAAAATTCGGGTCTCAATCCTTTTTCCGCCACCAATCCCAATCCAACCTCTCTCAACTTTACGCCTTACATTTTCCCTGTGGCCACGGGCTATACATCCGCCAATCCATTCTTTTCGCTCAGCGCCTACCCACTTCACCAGCAACCCTACGCCCTGGTGACGCCAAACTACTCCGGTCAGGCATTTCTGTACGATGGCTATAACGCCAACCAGCCCATGATCAACAATGGGTACTATCCAACCTGCTCTGCACAGGCCGGCTCCGTGTTCACCAGCAAACAGGCGCATTTCACACAAACGCCGTTCGACTTCACATCGCTCAGCAATTATTATAACAACCTCACACCGCCCACAAGCTCTAATCCTTCGCCCCTGCCGGCAAGCCCTTCAGGCCCACCTTACAACACATCGGCCAATACGGCCAATTATTGCCAGAACACCTGCCAGAGCTATGCCGACGGCTGGATCCGGAAACTGTCCAATTGTGGCAGCCTCGACCAGACCAATGCCACTCTGGTACAAAATATCAAGAGCGGCCTGGTGGAGGTATGCATGAAAGGATGTGATACCCAAAACCCTTATGGCGCCTCCACCGCTTCGGTGACCATTGCGGGTAACGGTCCCGGCAACTTCGACAGCTTCGGTGAAGTGCTCGCGTACTACAATGTAGACCAGACAGACCCGGCCTGCAACAGCCTGAACCTTGATTTCCCTGAACCTTATAACCACGATTATTCAGGCGCCGGAACCGGTACCAGCCTGCTCGATACCTGTGGCTGCAACAAAATATTGAATGCCCAAACCAGCTTTGCCCAGTTGCAGAACGCCGGCAACCTGCCGGCCGGTGTGACCACCGTGGAACAGCTTTTTGAATACTACTACGGGATAGGCCTGCCGAACTTCAGCGACCTGAGCTGCAAATGTACCGCGGCTTTATCGGGCTCCACCTGGACCCCGGCATACCAATGGGGCCGCGACCAGCAGGGTACCTTGTACGCGTATAATGTGCCGGTAGCGCCGGCCATGTCTTGCCAGCCCTGCGTTCCCTGCAGCACTATTGTAGCCGCCGTGAGCTCCTTTACCACCGCCCATAGCAACTGGGCCCACTCAGACCAGTACAGCACCCTGCTTGAGAACCAGCTGAACAGCAGCCTCAACATGAACCTTACCTATAGCGATTACATGGATTTTGTGGCGGCCTGCGGCAGCCAGACCGTGTCGTCTACCAGCACTTCTGCCACCCAGCTGGCCAGTTTCCTCGACGCTTACGTGGCCTATATGAACGCGCACAGCCTCAATGTATGCGGCAACACGCTCACGCCGGCCAATTTCCCGACACTGTTCACCGCCGCGCTCGATCCTTTCTACCCCAATAACAGCCTGGCCTCTATCCATTGTATTCCGTCGGCCAATAGTAACCCGGGCAATCTCGATAACATTTCTTTTTATTTCCCGCAGTACAGCGATGTGGGTACCACCTGCACCCTGCGCCTCGATGCCATCGGCGGCCTCACAGGCTACACTAATTTCCATGTCACCAATGTGTCTTTCAACGTGCCGGCCTCGCAAAGTGCCAGCTTCAATTTTATTGCCACGGCCACATACGTGGATGCATCCGGCGTTACGCAGACCTTTATGTTCTACGGCTACTATTCGTGCCTCAACCTGAAGGGCCCTATGCAGCAGAATCCGCTGCGCCTGTGTAACCAGCCCTATACAACCCCGGTACCGGTATACAACGATTGCGTGCAGAACATGATAGACCAGGCCACCAATAATGCCAGCCTCATCTACCAGTCGTATGTGAGCCAGTACACAGCAGCCTTCATCAAAAATTACAAGGAGCACTGTATCAATGTGCAGGAAACCTACGCCCGCGATTACAGCCTGCGCGAGTACCACTACACCCTGTATTACTACGACCAGGCCGGCAACCTGGTGCGCACGGTATCGCCTAAAGGCGTTAAAAAACTCAGCGCCACGCAAATTACCCAGGTAGAGGGCGGCAGCGATGTGTTCGCGGCGCATACCTATGTTACCAACTATGGCTACCAGAGCTACGGCGCCCCTAATGCCAGCAAAACACCTGATGAGACCGGCAACACGCAGTATTACTACGATAACATCGGCCGCATCAAGCTCTCGTGCAATGCCGAGCAGATCGCCAACGGCCAGTACAGCTATACGCTCTACGACGCGCTGGGCCGCATTACCACGGTAGGCGTACTGGGCAACCTGCCTGCTTACGCTACCAAAGTGTACCTGGTGAACCTGATCCAGACCAACGCCTTCGATGCCTTTATCCTGAGCCCGCCGAGCAGTACCATCACGCACAGCCAGGTGATTAAGACCTATTACGATGCCCCGCTCAACAACACGGTAGCTTCGCAGTTCGGTGGTAACCCCATTGCAGGCTACGGGCAAACCAACCTGCGCAACCGGGTAGCCACGGTAACCTACGAGGAGCTGGACGACTACAACGACAACACCTATACCTATGCCACGCACTACGCCTACGACCAGCATGGCAATGTGGGCACGCTGGTGCAGGACCTGCCGGAGCTGCAGCAACTGGCGGAGCGCTATGTAAAGATCGTGTATGCCTACGACCTCATCAGCGGCAATGTGAACCAGGTGACCTACCAGCCCGGCCTGGCAGACCAGCTCATGCACAAATACGAGTACGACGCCGACAACCGCCTGCACAATGTATACACCAGCAAGGATGGTGTGAACTGGGACCGCGACGCCAAATATTTTTATTACCAGCATGGCCCCCTGGCCCGTACCGAGCTGGGCGACCAGCAGGTGCAGGGCACCGACTACGCCTATACCATTCATGGCTGGGTGAAGGCGGTGAACAGCAATATCCTGAACGAGTATACCGATATGGGCAAGGATGGCGGCAAAGGCAATGTGTACGCTGCCAATTACAGCAACCTGCACCAATACGTGGCGAAGGATGCGGCCGGCTACAACCTCAATTATTACCAGCAGGGCAGCGTGGTGGATTATACGGCCATCAAAACTTTTGCCGGCGCTACCAACAGGAACCCGATTGCCGATAACAGCACGAACGCCAGCTGGCTTTCCACCAACGCGCCCGATCTCTTCAATGGCAACATCAGCAGCATGGTGACGTCTATCTACGACATTGATCCTGATCCTACCAATACCCATACACAGGGCACGGCCTTCCCGCAGTTTACGGCTTATAAGTATGACCAGCTGCACCGCATCATGCACATGAACGCCTACCGCGACATCAACCTGGCCACCAATACCTGGAACACGGCCGGCAGCGACCAGAGCTACAAAACAGATTTTACCTACGACATGAACGGGAACATCCTTTCGCACAAGCGCAACGGCGCCTCGTTCATCGGTGCGGGCCTCAACATGGATGATCTCACTTATATTATGGACGACGCCTCTGCCACGGCACCTACCAATAAGCTGGTGGGCGTGAACGACGCGATCTCCGGCGCGGGCTATACTACCGACATCCAGGGCGCGAGCAGCGCAGTGTCGGGCACTCCCTCGTCGTACGATTATAACTACGACCACATCGGGAACCTGCAGCAGGACAACAAGGAGTTTATCCAAACCATTACCTGGACAGTAGACCGCAAGGTACGCCAGGTGATCCGCAACGGATCGGCCATGGTGGCTGCCGGTAAAAATCTGCCTGACCTGGAATTTACCTACGACGCGAACCGCCAGCGCGTGTGCAAGATCACGAAACCGCACGACAGCAGCGGGAACCTCAAAGACCAGGGCTCCTGGCAATACACCTATTATGTGCGCGATGCCTCAGGCAACATCACGGCCACCTACACCCGGGCTTACACGCCTGTAGCGGGGCAGGCCAATACCTATACCGATGGCCTGGGCCTCCAGGAGCACGACCTCTATGGCTCGGCCCGCCTGGGGGTGTATAACGAGAACCTGGCCATGAGCAGCAAGACCTTTACCGCCACGCTCAGCGGCGGGCAGTTCCAGAACATCGGGTTCCCAACGGGTCCTGTACAGCCTGTGGTGCCCTGCCTGGTACAGTATACCGATGGTGCTACAGGTGACCTGTTAACGGCCGCCTGCCCGGCCACTTATACCCGCACGCTGGGCAATAAGCGTTACGAGCTCACGAACCACCTGGGTAACGTGATCGCGGTGATCAGCGACCGCAAGCTGCAGAGCGCAGGGCCTTCCAGCACCACGGTGTATGAAAGGATCTTTGATGACAATGACCTGACGGGTGTATACCTTGATCCCAATATTCCTGCTACAGGCGGCATCGTGAACAATGCTTTGCAGGTAAATCCGCAGGGTGCCTACAGCGGGGTGAATTTTAACTTTCCTACCAATCCCGGGCAGGCCTACCAGGTGGAGTTTGACCTAGACCAGGGCACCGTAGATGCCAGCGACAACCTGCAGCTATGGATCTATGATGGTAATTTCAACAGCATCAATACCTATCCTTTAGGGGCGGTGCAGAGCGGGCATTATACGTTTTCTTTTACGGGATATGCCGGGGCCACAGACATGTGGGTGAAGCCAATGTTCATTTCCGGGCAAAATACGCCTGCCAATACGGGTACGCCTCATTTTAATCACTACTTTAGTATTGATAATTTCAGGGTCACCACACAGAATTGCCGCAAGTGCCAGGACATCAAAACGGTGTATGATAATTTTGTGAGCGCCAATGGCAGTTTAAGCAATGCGAACATGAGCAGCTTTACCACATATGCCAACAGCCAGCTGGGCCTCTCCAAAAGCCAGGCGGATTATACACAGGTGCTCACATCCTGTAAGCTGATGATGAACGTGCTGAACTTTAATGGGACGAGCACTGAGGTGGTGAGCAATGCCCCGGCTAACTTTAACCTGGGCAATGGCGATGTTACAGCTGAAGGTAACAACATAAACAGTTCAAATAAAATAAATAGCTTTGAAAAGAAAATTCAGATGAATACGATTAAAATAGTGTTTTCAGTTACACTTCTCGTGATATTAATTTTTGTAATTGTCTTTATTATTAATAAAACTGAGCAAACAAAACAAAAAGGCAAAGACTTTTATCTGAACTTTAATGTTAAAGTGTCAGGTATTGTGATTCGAAAAGAAGAAATGGGGCATGGGTATGCGAAGATAACGCTGGAAATTATAGAATCTAATACAGCAACATACCATGACACTATAAATAAAGAATATCCCTATTGTGATATTGATGGTGATATTGCAACATTCATCGGCTCATTTAATACGAAGGTTTTTATTAATGATAGTGTTAGAATGGGGCCTAATGATAGCATCACTGTTTACAGAAGATCAAGAATGTAATTTAAGTTGCCTATAACATCAGCCCACTTTCTTATCGTTGCTCAGTGCTACCATATTGGCAATGCGGTACAGCAGGCGGGCGCCTACGTTCGCGTCCCAGTCGTTGTCCTCGGCGGGAGCGATCTCGTTGATATCGAAAGCCAGGATCTGCCGGCCGCTTTTGATCACCTTTTCTATTAAAAACAACACCTGTTCCGCTTCAAAACCACCCGCTACAGGCGTGCCGGTATTGGGGCAGAGCTTGGGATCGAGGCCATCGATATCGAAACTCAGGTAGATCTTTTGCGGCAGCTCCGCCACAATACGGTCGCAGACAGCCGACCAAGTATCGCCGTTGTATTGCGCGTGCTTGATGTCGCGGTCGAAAAAGGTTTTTACGCGGCCTTTTGCGTTGTTGATCACCTCCAGTTCTTCCTGGCAGTAATCGCGGATGCCCACCTGCACAAGCTTTTCAACGTTCTTTAGTTTCAGGGCATTGTACATAATAGAGGCGTGCGAAAATTCGAAGCCCTCATAGGCATCACGCAGGTCGGCATGGGCGTCAATCTGCAGGATGGCAAAATCACCGAATTTTTCGGCCAGCGCCTGCATCATGCCCAGTGGCGTGGAATGGTCGCCACCCAGCAGACCTACGGTCTTTCCCTGGTTAAGGAAATGCAGCACCCGGCGCTTCACAAAATCGTTGAGCCAGAGGCAGCCTTCGTGGATCTCCCGCTGATAGTCCTCTATCTCAGCCTTGTCATGGTTTGTGTCTTCTCCGGCGAGGAAGCTGATGCAGGCTTCCGCTTTTTTGCGGAGCGAATGGCTTTTAAAGCTCACCTGCTCATCCAGGTCATCAAAAAAGATCCCATATTGCCAGGCGTCTTTCACCACGGGGTCGTAGAGGTCTACCTGGTATGAAGCATCCAGCACCGCGTAAGGCGCTTCGGCAGTGCCGCCACCGTAACTAACGGTTACTTCCCATGGCACAGGAACGATCACGATCTCGCTTTCTTCTTCTGTAAAAGGCAAGCCGTACATGCCTGAATTGACCTGCCCGATGCTGTTCGGGTCAAATGCCGCTATTTTTTCCTGTTTTGTCATAAATGCTTCCTGGTGTATTTGCTTGAAATTTTATGGCGCCAGCCGTTCTATCAGCCACGAACCGTTAGGCTGGTAAGAGTAACAAATCCTGTCGTGGAGGCGGCTTTTGCGGCCCTGCCAGAATTCGTAATAATGGGCTTTGATCACATAGCCGCCCCAGAATTCAGGGCGTGGGACCTCTCCTGCACCAAACTGCTCCGTGTATTGCCGCACGTTATCTTCAAGCGCGCCGCGGCCGGCAATCACGTCGCTTTGTGGTGAGCTCCAGGCCCCTATCTTCGAGCCCTGCGGCCTCGATCTGAAATAGGCGTTGCTTTTTTCGATCTCCGCTTTCTCTACAGTGCCTTCTATGCGCAGCTGCCGCTCCAGCTCGGGCCAGAAAAAGCACATGGCGGCATGGGGCTGTGCTGCCAGGTCCTGCGCTTTGTGCGATTGATAATTGGTATAAAAATAAAAATGATCGTTCCCGAATTCGCGCAGGTATACCACGCGCGAAGAGGGTTTGTTACCAGCCGAAACCGTAGCCAGGTTAAAGGCCTGCGCCTCCGGTACCATTGCTTTCACGGCTTCGTTCATCCATTTGTCAAACTGCAGACCGGGTGATGTCGGCACATCGTTTTCCGACAATGTGCCCTTCATAAAATCTTCACGCAATTGGGAGATCTGTTGGCTAACTCCGCTCATTTATAGTAAATTTGTTGTAAAGATAATGGATATTATACAAGGTAATATACTCATTGCGCAACCCTTTTTGCAGGATGGCTATTTCAAACGTTCGGTGATCTACCTCTGCGAACATACGGGGCAGGGCAGCCTGGGCTTTGTGATGAACCGCCCGCAGGGGCTGTTACTGCGCGATGTGTTCCCGCATATCAAGAACGGGAATTTTCCTGTGTTCGAGGGCGGGCCTGTATCGGTAAACCAGCTTTACTATATCCATACGCTGGGCGAGAAGCTGGGCGACAGCATCCATATTGCCAACGGTGTGTACTGGGGCGGAAATTTCTTTGAGCTGGCACACATGATCGAGCATGGCAGGATCAGCTCGCGGCAGATCCGTTTTTTTGTAGGCTACAGCGGCTGGAGCGAGCAGCAGCTTGACGAGGAGCTCAGCGGCCATACCTGGTTCATGAAGCCCGCTTTTTATGATGAGCTGGTGCAGGTAAAGCCTTCTGAGCTCTGGGGGCATGAGCTCACCAAGCTCAACCCGGGCTACAGGGCCTTCAGTGATTTTGCGCACGATCCTTCGCTGAATTAACTCACTTCTATTTTCAACCTCCACATGGTCATCGATATCATAACCGTTCATCCACCGCTGCTCGAAAGCCCTTTTTCACACAGCATCCTGAAACGTGCCGGCGAAAAAGGCCTGGTGACGATCAACATCACCGACCTGCGCGATTACGGGATCGACCGGCACAAGCAGGTGGATGATTATGCTTTTGGTGGCGGGGCCGGCATGGKGATGATGATAGAGCCGATTGTGAACTGCATCAATGCCCTGAAAGCAAAGCGTGTTTATGACGAGGTCATTTATATGACCCCGGATGGTGAAACACTGAAGCAAAAGCATTGCAATTATTTTTCCACCCTCAATAATCTCATCATCCTGTGTGGCCACTACAAGGGCATCGATGAGCGCATCCGCGAGCACTACATTACCAGGGAGATCTCCATAGGCGATTATGTGCTGAGCGGCGGCGAGCTCCCGGCAGCCGTATTGTGCGACGCCATCATCCGCCTGCTGCCCGGCGTGCTCAATGATGAAACTTCGGCGCTGACGGATTCTTTCCAAGACAACCTGTTGTCGCCCCCTGTATATACACGCCCGGCAGAATACAATGGCTGGAAGGTACCCGAAATTTTACTGAGCGGGCATGCGGGCAATATAGAGGAATGGCGCCACCAGCAATCGCTGGCACGCACAAAGGCCCGGCGCCCCGATCTCCTTTAAGAAAAAAAGCTCACACAGGCGATCAGGCTGCCTGCAGTTGGCTGAGGCGGGCATGCCTGAGCTTTTCCGACGCGTAATCGGCTGTAATGGTAATGGTTTTCGGCGCTTTCTCGTCGCTTGGCAGCTCAAACATGAGGTCTACCATGATGGCTTCGCAGATGCCGCGCAGGCCGCGGGCACCAAGCTTGAACTCGATGGCCTTGTCTACGATCAGCTCCATGGCGCTTTCCTCGAATTCGAGCTTAAAGCCTTCCATTTTGAAGAGGTGCTTGTATTGTTTTACCAGGGCATTCTTGGGCTGCGTGAGGATCTGGCGCAGCGTGGCCCTGTCTAATGGTTTCAGGTAAGTGAGCACCGGCAGTCGCCCGATCAGCTCGGGGATCAAGCCAAAGCTTTTGAGATCCTGCGGCGATACATATTGCAGCAGGTTTGCTTTATCGAGCTCTTCCTTGTTTACGGAAGCGGCGTATCCCACCGCCTGTGTGTTGAGGCGCTGCGCGATCTTTTTCTCGATGCCATCGAAGGCGCCACCGCAAATGAACAGGATGTTCCTGGTGTTCACCTGGATCATCTTCGCATCGGGATGCTTGCGGCCACCCTGTGGCGGCACGTTGATCACCGAGCCTTCCAGCAGCTTCAGCAAAGCCTGCTGAACGCCCTCGCCGCTCACATCGCGGGTGATGGAAGGGTTATCGCTCTTGCGGGCAATTTTATCTACTTCGTCTATAAAAACAATACCACGCTCCGCAGCATTGACGTCGTAATCGGCCGCCTGCAGCAGCCGTGTCAGGATACTTTCCACATCCTCGCCTACATAACCGGCCTCTGTGAGCACCGTGGCATCGGCAATACAGAAAGGTACGTTGAGCAGTTTGGCGATGGTACGCGCCAGCAGGGTTTTGCCCGTACCGGTTTCGCCCACCATGATCACATTCGATTTTTCGATCTCTATATCCTCTTTGGCGCCCTGCGCATGGGCAATCCGCTTGAAGTGGTTGTATACCGCTACGCTGAGCACTTTCTTGGCATCGTCCTGGCCAATGATGTATTCGTCGAGGTGCTGTTTGATGGCCACCGGCTTCAGTAAATTGAGCGCGTGCTGTACCTGTTTGTTGTTAGATGCGCCTGCCTCCTCATTGACGATCTTATATGCCTGCGAAATGCAGTTATCGCAGATGTGGCCGGAAAGCCCCGCGATCAGCATTTTCGCTTCTTTTTTATCACGCCCGCAAAATGAGCACGTGATAGGTCCGGTTTTTGCCATTCAGAAATTTTTTACAAAGATACAGCTAAAAACACGGATGCCACAATTTTAGGGCCAAAAATGGCCTGTTCACAGGCCGGGGAACAAGCCGCCCGCCGCTTTTTTCATCTCGCTTTCGTTGAGCGCGTCGGCTTTGGCAATGGCGCGGTTGATCGTTACAAGCAGTTGTTCTTCCAGTTCTTCCCTGTCGCCATGCTGCAGGGCCGGTGCAATGCGAAGAGATGTGAGCCGGCGGTTGCCGGTGATAGTGATGCTGATGTCGCCGCCGGCACCTGTTTCAGACACCGTGAGGTGATCGAGGTTTTCTTTCAGCTCATCCGCTTTCTGCTTCATCTCGCTGAGCTTTCCCATCATATCGCCAAATTTTCCTAACATATTCTTATGGTTAAATAATTGATCTGTTGCTTATAATTCAACCGCCAGCAGCAGCACGTCGTCGGTCTGCTCCTGCGGGCCTTTCCAGGCATCAAAGGCTTTTTCAATAGCCTGTGCCTGCTCTGTGATGCTCAATGGCATGGTCTCGCACAGCAGCTCTTTCAGTTTTTTGGTAGAGAATTTTTTGACACTGGCCCCGCCAAACTGGTCTACAATGCCATCGCTGTGCATAAAGAGCCTGCTGCCTTTGCCAGGGCTCAGCAGGTGATCCACCGGTCTTTGCACCACGTGCTCCTGCACCGAACCAACCGAGCATTTGGCTGCCTTTACCTCGTGCAGCTCACCTTCCGCATAATAATACAATTTGATATTGGCTCCCGCATAGTGAACCTTCGCCTCGCTTTTGCTCACCACGCAAATGCCTATCTCCATGCCATCCTTCAGCTCCTGGGAGCTCGATTGCTTCAGCACCGCTTTCACATAGTCGTTCATGGTATGGAGGATGTCAGACGGGTTTGTGATCCCGATCTCAATCACCGCTTTATTGATGGCGTTGTGGGCCAGCAGCGAAAGAAAAGCGCCCGGCACGCCATGACCGGTGCAATCGATCACCGCAAAGTACATATTGGCATCATCCTCGTATACCCAGTAAAAATCGCCGCTCACAATATCACGCGGCCTGTAGATCACCCTGCAGCGCAGGGGCAGCCCTTCGAGCAATGCCTGGTCGGGCAACAGGGCATTCTGGATGCGCCGGGCATAGGTAATGCTGTCGAGCATCTCCTGGTTCTTCTGCTGGATGGTGTCGTTCTTGGTTCGCAGCTGGCGGTTGTGCCTTGTTTTGTAATACACAATAAGGGCCAGCAGGAACAGGGCCGCCACGGAAGCTGCAATGATCGAATAAAAAAAGTTCCGGTGATCCTTCGGGTAACATACCTGAAAATCCTGTTCGTTCCCGAAAAAAGTGTCGTAAAAAGATAAGTGTTGTTTCTGTTCACCTTGCTGCGCCATGGCTGCTCCTGTGAAGATCAGAGGCATGATGAGCGACAGCCAGCGGATGTTTTTCAGATAGATCATACCGTGAGATTTAGATGACCCTTAAAGGTAACACTTAAAAGCAGAATGGCTACTTTAACAGCCACTTTACTTTGTAGGGCCTGAATCCCATGCGGCGCTTAAATAATTTGAGCCCTTCGGATGCGCCTAAAAAAGTATCGTATACAATGTATACATGTTTTTCCGGATTTTTCTCGAACTGGCGGAATTCAAATTCGATGATGTCGAGCAGCATTTTATACATAATGCCATCCTGCAAATGGGCGGCGTGCCCGAGCAACCGGTTAAACAAGCGTAGCTCGCCGTTGATCTTCACACAGCAATAGCCATACAGAACACCCTCTTTAAAAACGCCCCAATACATATTGTATGCATCCATCGGGTATTCGATCCGCTTACGATAGGTTTCGATCATCCGGCTCCCCTGGCGGTATTCGGCCGACAGGTTCACAGCCATGATCTCATCATGATGCTCGTCCGGATTGATGATCTGCGTGGTATAACCCATTTTAGCACATCGCCTGGCATAATAAGCGGCTGAGTTTTTGCCGCTGACAGATTGAAGGAATGCCGGGAAGGCCTGGTAATCCTTTAAAGCAATAGCCCCTACACCGATGGTTTTGTTGCGGATCACCGGGAACCTGGGATGTCTCTGCATAAAGTAATGGTACATCTTCTCACATTTCTTATCTTCCGAAGTGAGCGTAATGCTTAGTTTTGGAAGCGAGCGGATCTCCTGGAAAGTTGTGTACGCTTTTTTATAGCTGCTTGCATTAACAAGCCCTTTTATAATGGATTTGACCCGGCTCATGGATGCGTCAAAACTAATTCAGGATTTTAAATTCGTTTGGCAGGTAATTGTTAATGCGATTACCCAGGTGCTTGATCCACCCCAGCCCGAAGCCTTTGCATGACACCAGCAGCCAGCCTTTCGGCGCGTCTACCGTAAGCTGCTCTTTTTTTAAAAAACGGATCGCGGTGTCGCTATCCACCTCTACACGGGCCACGGCGCTTTTGAGATCAACACTCAGGGCCAGGTCATGGTGTGGGATCAGCTCTTCCCTGATCATGCTGCCCAGCCTCAGTCCCGCTTTCTTATAGTAGAGCCGCGAATGTGCATTGATAAAATCACGCGTGGCCGCGTTCATCAGCAACAGGTTGTCCCTGAACCGCAGTACATGTTGGTCCTCCGCCAGGTCGAGATAAGGCGCCAGCACAGCCAGCTCTTTTTTGGAAGCCGGTTCCAGCGCGTTCTTTTTGTTCTTTTGTGGCGGGACATCGCCGCCATGCGCTTTGGTAAATAAGGCGCAGAAAAATCCCTCCGATTCGGTTTTTCCCGGGTAAAAGCGGTAGCAGGGCGCGCCGCCATTGCTCTCAGAAAGCACGATCTTCCATTCATCCTCAATGCCCACTGCCACAGGTGTAAGGCCCTGTTGCTCCACCAGCCAGTCAACAATATCCTCGTTCTCTTCCTTAGAGTAGGAGCAGGTGGAATAGATCAGCACGCCGTTCTCTTTCAGGGCAGGCAGCACATCGGCCAGGATCCGCTTCTGTCGCTGGGCGCAGAGGTTTACATTATCGGGGCTCCACTCCTCTATAGCATCCTCCTGTTTCCTGAACAGGCCGGAGCCACTGCAGGGCGCATCTACCAGCACCAGGTCGAAGGCTGGTCCTATGCCTGAAAAATCCTTTGGATCGTTATTGGTTACCAGCACACGGCTGGTGCCCCATTTGCTGAGATTTTGCGCCAGTATGTCGGCTCTCGGCTTGATCACCTCGTTGGCTACCAGCACACTGCCCGGGTGCAGCAGCGAGAGGGCCAGCGTGCTTTTACCGCCGGGCGCGGCACACAGGTCGAGCACTGCCAGGGGCTTTTTAAGATCGGCCACATAGCGGATGGCATGATCGAGAAACATGGACCCTGCTTCCTGCACATAATAGCAGCCGGCCTGGAACAACGGGTCGTGTGTAAAGTTCGGACGTTCCTTCAGGTAAAATCCACCCCCGCACCAGGGCACCGGCTTTTCAATGTGCAGTTCAAGATGCGCGGGCTTAAAAGGGTTTGTGCGGATGCTGACGGGAGACGCCTGCCGGTGGGCTTCTATAAAGGACGGCTCATCGTAGCCGGTGGCGCAGGCAATAGATTGTAAAAATTCTTTCGGCAACTCGGGCATCATCCAAAGATAAGAAACCATTTGCTAATTTTGTTTTGTGCCCGCAGAGAAACAGCCGCTTAAAATAACAGACCCGGTGCTTGCCCTCGACAGGATGAAGCGCTGGTGTGCCTACCAGGAGCGCAACCAGCAGGAAGCGAGGGATAAGCTATTTGCGTTTGGCCTGTGGCCCGAAGCGGTTGAGCAGATCATTTCGCAGCTGATAGAAGAAAATTTTTTGAACGAGGAGCGCTTTGCCATTGCCTTTGCACGTGGAAAATTCCGCATCAAAAAATGGGGCCGGCAAAAGATCACCGCCGAGCTCAAAAAAAAACGCATCACGGATTACTGCATCCGGAAAGCGCTACAGCAGCTGGATGGCGACGACTACCTGCACACGCTGAAGCAGGTATTACAGGCCAAAGAAAAAACCATCAAAGAACCCAACGCGCTCAGGAAAAGTTTCAGGCTTGTGGCTTATGCCATGAGCCGGGGTTTTGAAAGAGACCTCATCCTCGATGTTTTAAAAGCGGGGGATCATTAATATTGTATATTCGTAACCAATTTTTGCATCTCATGAATTTAGACTTCAAACAAAAGCAGGCTATTGTATGTGGCAGCACACAAGGCATTGGTAAAGCCGTGGCCATTGAGCTGGCCAATCTCGGGGCCAGTGTAACGCTGGTAGCGCGCAACGAGCAATCGCTCAAAGCCGTCAAGCAGGAGCTCAATACCTCGTTCGGGCAGCTGCACTCATATCTTTGCGTGGATTTCTCGGACCCCGCGGAGCTCAGGTCGCTGATCGATGCCTATATGCACCGGCAGGGCATTGTACACATCCTTGTGAACAATACCGGCGGACCTCCTGCAGGACCGGCCAATGCCGCCAAAACAGAAGAGTTCCTTTCCGCTTTCAACAACCACCTTATCTGCAACCACATCCTGGCGCAGGCCTGCCTCGAAGGCATGAAGAATGCCCGGTACGGGCGCATCATCAATATCATTTCCACATCCGTGAAACAACCGCTGCCAAACCTGGGCGTATCCAACACCATCCGCGCCGCGGTGGCCAGCTGGGCCAAGACCCTTGCCAACGAGCTCGGCCGGTTCAACATCACGGTGAACAACGTGCTACCCGGCGCCACAGCTACACAGCGCCTGCAATCGATCATCGAAAACAAATCTGCCAAAACAGGGCATAGCCTGGATAATGTGCGGGAAGAAATGCTGCACGAGATCCCGATGGGCCGTTTTGCCGAAGCGCACGAAATAGCCAATGCCGTAGCGTTCCTCGCTTCTCCTGCCGCGTCTTATATCAACGGCATCAACCTGCCTGTTGACGGGGGCCGGACGGGCTGCCTGTGAATTAACATTTAAGTGTTTAAAAGTAAAGGCATTAGAAACCGGTCCGGCTTTTTTTTATAATAGTTTTGCTTATTAAGAAAAAACAGCTAATTTAATCGGAAATTATTATGCCTTTTTTTATGAACAAAATAGTAACAAAAATAGGTATCCTGGTATTAAGCTTGTTTGTTTTTAATATGGGATATGCGCAGCTGGGTGTGACCGGCAGCGTATCGGGGTTGAAATTTACGGGCAGCGTGGGCCGGAAAAGCAATGCCAACTTCTTCAGCGATGCAAGGGTGGGCTATGACATGGGCTTCGACTACCGCATTGGCAAGGTACTGGGTGTAGGACTCAACGGTTTTTATGGCCAACTGGCAGGTACGGACAACGACCCTTCTTCTCACCGCAATTTCCAGACAGATATTTATGGTGGTACGCTTAACCTGTTCGCCTTCTTCGACAAGCTCTCGGATAAGGAATGGAAGGTTGCGCCCTACATCCAGGCGGGTATCGGTTACCTGAAATTTGACCCATACGGCGACCTCCGCGATAAGAACGGCACCCAATACAATTACTGGTCGGACGGTTCTATCCGTAACCTGCCGCAAACACCGGCCAACGAGCCCATTGCACAGG
>BFBZ01001270.1_pt1 | contig 17519 bp, 12 predicted proteins | sample 1888401 | NCBI WGS metagenome assembly BFBZ01 (sample SAMD00112614, study PRJDB3348) | symbiont metagenome | host: Chara braunii | reverse complement strand
CCTTGTACCGCCGCACTTGCTGGTGCGGCAACAGGCCGAACGCCCCGGCGATCTTGGTAAGTAGCCAGCGGGACAGACCCATGTGATGCCCGGGGTCGGAGAGAGGGAGGTAGGAGAAATGGAACGCGCAGCGGGTCGGCCGCTCCATTGGCAGAGGACGGATGTTTGGTTGCTCTCCCTGGGACCGGGACCGGGACGGCCGCGGTCCCAGGGAGAGCAACTCGTTCGAGCGGTTCGGGTCACTCCTTCTCGGCCTTCTCTTCTTCCTTCTTCACGTAATCGCGAAACGCGCCCATGTTGTAGCTGATGAACAGGAACGCGTGGTGGAGGGCCTGGTAGGTCTCGTCCTCGGGGTCGTCGGCGTAGTCCTTGCGTAGGGCGTACAGTCGGGCCAGCAGTTGATCCGCGTTCGGCACAGGTGAACCCTCTTGCTCCAGTCGAATGGCCCCGGCGGCCGATACTGATTCTACCCATCTTGACGCGTCCCGGCGCCGGTGCTACCGTCCCGCCCCGTGCGCCGAAACGGTATTCGGGAGGCCGGAGTCGCCTGTCATGGTTCGCCGGGTCAGTCAGTCGCTGGTCGCGTGGTTCCTCATCTGGGACCTCGCCCTCACCGCGGGCGCGTGGCTGAGCGCGTATTTTCTGCGGTTCCATTCGGGGCTCTTCCACGCCAACCGCGGCGTCCCGGCGCTGACCCTTTACCTCCGCGCGCTGCCGCTGGTGCTTCTGGTCGGCGTCCTCGCGTTCCGCATCGCCGGCATGTACGAGGTGCACCGGTTGCGGCGGTTCCGCGAAGAGCTGTCCGCGGTGGCGCGCGGGGTCGCGCTCCTCGCCCTGTTGGTCATGGCGACGAGCTTCGCCCGGCAGGCCCAGCACGAGTCACGCGGGGCGATGGTGATGTTCGCCCTCGGGACGCTTGTCGGCATCGTGGTGGTCCGCCGCGTGAGCTGGACCGGAATGCGCCGGCTCCGCGCCCGGGGCGTGAACCAGAGCCACGCGATCGTCGTCGGCACCGGGCGCCTCGCCCGCCGGACGGTTCGCACGCTCCGGACGGTGAACTGGTCCGGGATTCAACCCGTCGGCTACGTTGAAGACGAATCGCACCGCGGTCCGGCGGCCGACCTGCCGGTCCTCGGTTCGATCGGCGATCTTCCGGTGCTGGTCGAGCGGCACCACATCGAACACGTGTTCGTCGCGCTCCCGCTGAACCGCTACGCCGATGCCCGCCGCGTGTTCGCCGCGCTGTCGCAAACGCTCGTGGACGTGCAACTCATTGCCGACGTTCCCGCGATGGCCGGCATGACCTTCACGACAACGCAGATTCACGGAATGATGGTGGTGGGGCTGCGCGAGAACCCGCACCACGGGCTGAACGTGGTGGTGAAGCGGGCGATGGACGTGCTGCTCGCCGCCGTCGCGATCGTCGTACTCGCGCCGCTCATGGCCCTCATTGCGGCGCTGGTCAAGGTGACGAGCCCCGGGCCGGTTCTGTACCGTCAAGAGAGGTGCGGGCTCAACGGCAGGTCGTTCTGGATGCTGAAGTTCCGCTCGCTCCGCGCCGACGCCGAGGCGAACGGCCCGCAGATGACCGCGGTGAACGACCCGCGCCGCACGCGGCTCGGCGCGTTACTGCGCGCGACGAATCTGGACGAGTTGCCGCAGTTCTTCAACGTGCTGTGGGGCGATATGAGCATCGTCGGCCCGCGCCCGGAGCGGCCGGTGTTCGTCAGCAAGTTCGCGAAAACGATCCCGAACTACAACGCCCGCCACGCGGTCAAGGCCGGCATCACCGGCTGGGCGCAGGTGAACGGCTGGCGGGGCAACTCGTCGCTCCGCAAGCGCGTCCAGTTCGACCTCTACTACATCAGCCACTGGAACCCGCTCTTCGACCTGCGGATCATGTTCCTCACCGTCTGGCGGATGCTGTTTTCCAAGCAGAAACACGCGTATTAACCGGGCCGCGAGCGGAAAACGGAAAAGGGTGTCCACACATTTCACGGACGGACGCAGATTCAAATTCTTGTCCCCACGTTCCGAGTGCTTCTCCGCCGGTCTTCGGTCCGTGTACACTGGCATTCCGCGGATAAACTCGGCCCGGCCCGCCCGGTTCACGCTTGCGGAAGTGGCCCGGTCCGTTCTATGGTGAAGTGACCGAGCGCCAACCTCTCTGATTTGCGGTAATGACCCAACCTCCCAGTGCGTTTCTCGTCAGCCGACGCGACGACGGTTTCGGTGACGTCTATCCCCTACACGACGGCGCACGCTACACGCTCGGCCGCGCGCCGACCAACCGCGTCGTCCTGCGCGACGACCTGTGTAGCCGGGAACACGCCGAGGTGTTCTCCGCTGAGGGCGGGTGGCACGTCCGTGACCTCGGCAGCCTGAACGGCACGCACCTCAACGGTGAACCGCTCCGCACCGACCGCCCGCTCCGCCCGATGGACGAGGTGCGGGTCGGCCGCACCCGGCTCGTGTTCGTGGACGAGATGGGGCAGTTGCCGGCCGTACCCAAGGCCGCGCCGCGCCCCGCGGACAAGGCCGACGGGTTCGAAATCCGCAAGCGCCTGGGCCAGACCCGCTACCAGCAACAGTCCGCGGGCCCCGAGCCCGAGTCGGACACGATCCGGGAGAACGCCCGCGTCGCGCCGCCGCAGGCGGTGGCGGTGCTGTACCGACTGGCGCTCGACATGGCCGCGGCGGCGGACATCGTGGACCTGTGTACCCTGGCCGTGGACGCGGTGTTCCGCGCCTCCCCGGCCGAGGTCGCCGCCATCCTCGCACTGAAAGACGTGCGCGAGCTGGAACTGAAGGTCCACCGCACCCGGGGCGGCGGGCCCGCGACCTATCACAAGGTGTCGCAGTTCGTCAGCAGCGAGGTGCTGTCCGGTAAGCAGGCGGTGCTCGCGGAGAACGTGGCCACCGATCGGATGTTAAAGGACCGCGACAGCATCGCGGAACTGAAGGTCGCGAGCCTGATCTGCGCGCCGATCTTCGCGGGCGAACAGGTGCTCGGCCTGCTCCACCTGTACCGCACGAGCGGGCACACGCCGCTCAACGCCGACGACCTGGAATTCACACTGGCCGTCGCCCGGCAGCTCGGTACGGCGTGGCAGAAATTGTCGCGCCAGGCGACGCTCTCGGCCGAGAACCGCAGCCTGCGGGACCAGTTGCGCCTGGACAGCGAGATCGTCGGCAACAGCGCGCCGCTCCAGAAGATCGAAACACAGATCGCCCGGGTGGCGGAGACGAAGGCGACCGTCCTGGTGCGGGGGGAGAGCGGGTCGGGGAAGGAACTCGTCGCCCGCGCCATCCACAAGAACAGCCCGCGCCGCGACGGGCCGTTCATCTGCCTGAACTGCGCCGCGCTCACCGAAACGCTGCTCGAGAGCGAGATGTTCGGCCACGAGAAGGGGTCGTTCACCGGCGCGACCGAGCGCATGATCGGCAAGTTCGAGGCGTCGGACAACGGCACCATCTTCCTTGATGAGATCGGGGAGATGGCGCTGAGCACACAGGCGAAGTTCCTCCGCGTGCTGGAGGGGCACCCGTTCGAGCGCGTCGGCGGGAACGTGGCGATCAAGGTGGACGTGCGCGTGGTCGCCGCGACCAACCGCCCGCTGGAAGAGGCGGTACGGGCCGGCACGTTCCGCCGCGACCTCTTCTACCGGCTCCAGGTGGTGCAACTGGACGTGCCGCCGCTCCGCGACCGGATCGATGACGTACCGGTCCTGGCCGATCACTTCCTCAAGAAATTCGTCCGGGAAACGGGGCGGAAGATCCGCGGGTTCACCGACCCCGCGCTCGCCAAACTGAAAGCGTACCGCTGGCCGGGTAACGTCCGGGAGCTGCGCAACGTGGTCGAGCGGGCGGTGGCCCTTGGCAGCGGTCCGACGATCGACGCGGCCGACATTTGGCTTTCCGAGTTGGACGTTGGCGCGCCGGTGGTCGGGGCCGCGAGCGCCCCGTTCCGGCCCGAGTCGCTCGAAGACGTGGAGAAGCGCCACATCCTGGAAACGCTCAAATTCACCGACTGGAACAAGTCTCGTGCCGCGGAGATTCTGGGAATCGAGCGATCCACGCTCGATCGCAAGATCAAAGTGTACAATTTGTTAAAGTGATGCACGCTTTCGGGTTCGCCCGTTCCAGGCACACGGCTCGAATAATTCCGCACCCGAGCCCGTCTCAATATTCGCTTCTCATCGCTTCCTCGCCCAAAACGGCACCGGATCGTGTGGGGGGCTTGCCTTCCGGCTCCGCGTGCTTACGATCTCTTCGGCCTTTCCGCCGGCGCGGGAACCGTTTTCCGTACCCGGCTTCACAGAAGGAGTGCATCCATGCGCGTTCTGTTCACCCTCGGTCTGGCTCTGGCGCTGTCCGTCTCCGCCTTCGGCGCGGACCTCAAGTCCGGCCCGGACAAGAAGATCGGTGGCGCCTTTGATGTGAAGGCGATCACGGGCGAGAAGGCCGGCAAGACCCTCTGCTACGTGTGCAAGTTCGGCGGCGAGGAGCGCCCGGCCGTCGTTCTGATCTTCACCCAGAAGGCCGACGACAACCTCGTCTCCGTCGTCAAAGCGGTGGACGCGGTCCAGAAGAACAACGAGAAGCTGGGCACCGTGGTGGTGGGCGTCAGCGGCGTTGCGGCCGCCGACTTCGAGAAGATCCAGACCACCCACAAGCTGACCACCCCGCTGACCATCGCCGAAGATAAGGACGGTCCGGCCAAGTACGAACTGAACAAGGACGCGGCCGTGACCGTGGTCGTGTACAAGAAGGGTGGCGCGGTGAGCAAGAACTTCGCGTTCAAGACGACGAAGGAAGCCGCCGAGCACGCCAAGGACATCGCCCACGCCGCCGAAGACGCCGTGAAGTGAGTTCGCGGACGACGGTAGGGTTCGGGATCAGGGGTTTTTGAGTCCGGGGTGCAAGCCCCTGGGTCAAAAACCCCTGATTCGTCAAAACGCACGATATGGCAATCGGTTGGAAGTGTCGGGGCCTGGTCGAGGTGTATCCGGAGTTCGTCATGCCGTATCGCATTCTCCTCGCCTGTCTTCCCGTCCTCTTCACTTCCCTTGCTCTGGGCCAGCCGCAACCGCCGGACGTGACCGGTCCGATTGACGTCAGCCCCAAACCGGTCGCCAGCGACCCGACGGTAAAGCGGGATTACGACATCGTGTACGTCCGCACGCCCCGCAAGGGCGATGCCGTGGGGACCAACTGGCCGGAAATCTCCAACCCGGTCTTCATGGACGCCGGCGGGGATCTCGTGCTGCTCCGTCCCGATGGCACCGAAGAGGTGCTGGTGAAGGGAGGAGCCGGTAGCGTTACCGATCCGATGGTGTCCTTCGACGGCGAATGGGTCTATTACTCGCTGTTCCACGACATGAAGGGCGCGAGCATTTCGCAGGGACCGGCGGCCGGCGCGGACATTTACAAGATCCACGTCAAGTCGAAAAAGGTCGTGCGGCTCACCCACCAGCAGTTCACGCCGAACACCGGCGCGGGGGACTGGTCGAAAGATTTTCGGACACCGGAGCCCGGCAAAAACTTCTTCGAGTATGGGGTGTTCAACACCGGCCCGTGCCCGCTGCCGGGCGGGAAGGTGATGTTCACAAGTAACCGCAACGGGTTCAAGCCGCCGAAGCGCGTGCCGCACGTCCTCCAGTTGTTCGTGATGGACGCTGATGGCAGCAACGTGGAGTGTATCGGCCACCTCAACCTCGGCATGGCACTGCACCCGACCGTGTTGAAAGACGGGCGCGTGATGTTCAGCTCGCTCGAATCGCAGGGCTTGCGCTCTTCCACTCTGTGGGGCCTTTGGACCATCAACCCGGACGGCACCGGCTGGGGGCCGATGGCGAGCGCCTTTCTGCCCGGCGCCAGCCCGAGCGCGTGGCACTTCCAGACGCAACTGACCGACGGGTCGATCGTCGCGGAGGAGTACTACAGCCAGACCAGCAGCGGGTTCGGCAGCCTCGTGAAGTTCCCGCTCMCCGCCCCCGAGGGCCAGACGTTCGGCCCCGGTTACACGCTCGACCCGCGGAACCCGCCTCTGCGGCACGGGCGCACCGATGCCGGACAAGCCCGAATTCGGCGGATGCCGTTCAGCCCCTTCGGAGTCGAATCGATCACCCCGTTCGCGCGCGCCGACGAGGGGCCGGCGGATTTCGCCGTTCGCGGATCGCGCTCGGGGCCGCGCGTCGGGAAAGTGACGCACCCCTCCGCGGCACCGGATAATCACGTGTTGGTCGTGTGGTCCCCAGGGCCGGTGAACGGCGGGTACACCGTCCACCAACCGGCGGKCGATGGGGGSCTGTACCTCATCAAAGAGGGGRAGACGGTCACCGAACCGGGCGAGTTGTTGCTCATCAAGAACGACCCGAAGTTCAACGAGTCGTGGCCGCGGGCGCTGGTCCCGTACAAGCGGGTTCACGGCGTCGACGAACCGAAGGCGCTTCCCGCTCTCGCCAACAACGGCGCGCTCTCGAAACACCTGCCCGCGGGGACCCCGTTCGGCCTCGTCGGCACGGCCAGCTTCTACAAGCGCGAGAGCTACCCGAACGGTGTCGTGAAGCCCGGCACCGTGACCGCGGCGTTCGCCGGTACCGACGCGACCGGTTACCAGGACCTCGACCCCTTCAACAGCGCCCTGGACGGGGGCTCGCTCAACTGGTTCAACCAGGGCGCGGACGCGGGGCGCTACGCCAACGCCGACATCCACGCGGTCCGCATTCTGGCGATGGAGCCGACCACCGACCGTAACAACGGGCCGAACTCCGGCCGCACGTTCCGCAGCCACGCGAGTGAGCGGCTCCGCATCCTCGGTGAGCTTCCGCTCCGGAAGTTCGGTTCACCTCAAGAGCCCACCGATCCGGACGGGAACCCGGACACGAGTTTTCTCGCGAAGGTGCCCGCCGACGTCGGGTTCACGTTCCAGACGCTCGACAAGCGGGGCATGGTGCTGAACATGGCGCAGACGTGGCACCAGGTCCGGCCGGGCGAGGCCCGCACCGACTGCGGCGGGKGCCACGCGCACAGCCAGAAGCCGACCGATTTCCGGCTCACCGCCGCCGCAAAGCCGGACTACGATGTGTTCGATCTCACGGGCAAGACGCCACTCCTCACGACCAAAGCTCGAGACGAATTGAAGAAAAAATGGGACGCGAAGGGTGAAACCGGTGTGCGCTACGAGACGGGTGTAAAGAACGTCGAATACTTCCGTGACGTGAAGCCGATCCTCGACCGGAGCTGTGTCGCCTGTCACACGGCAAAAAACGGCCTAACACCGGCTGCGCAACTTGTACTGGACGACGACAAGACGGTGAACCTGCCCGACTGCGACGACGTGCCGGGCACGTACTACCGGCTCGCAATGGACTCGGCCGGGCGCTTCGGACACAAGCCGATCATCGGCTCGTGGCGCGGGGCCAACGCGTCGCGGTACGTCCGGATGTTCCAGTCGCGCCGGAGCCTGCTCGTGTGGAAGATTTACGGCGAGCGGCTCGACGGGTGGTCGAACGACGACTTCCCCACCGAAACGATACCGGGCGATCCGAAGACGCTCCAACTGAAGGGCGAATCGGTTGCGAACACGCCCGCGAACCGGAACCGCGCTGACCTCGACTACGCCGGGAGCGTAATGCCGCCACCGGACGCCGTGAAAAGTGGAAAGGTCGCGCCGCTCAGCGATGAAGACCGTTTCACGCTGGTGAGGTGGATCGACCTGGGGTGCCCGATCGATATGACGCTCGATCCGAAGACCCCTGCGAGGCCCGGTTTCGGATGGATGCTCGACGACCAGCGCCCCACACTGGCGCTGGCGTCTCCGGTCGCGGGTCCCAACCCCCCGCTGGAACGCATCCTGGTCGGGATGCACGATTACGGCACCGGTCTCGACGCCGCCAGCTTCACGGTCACCGCGGACTTTGCGGTGAACGGGGTAGCGGCCGGCGAAAATCTGGCACCGCAGTTCGTGGCCCGCGGGGGCGGGGTTTTCGAGTTGAAGCTGAACGGAACGGTGAACGTACCCCGCGGCAAGCTCAGGGTGAGCGTGAAGGACAAGCAAGGCAACACAACACGGATCGACCGCGTGTTTTCGGCACCCCGATGATCATTTGTCGGGTGCCGTGAACCACGTTCGAAAGCACCGCGAGTTTTATTTCCCCGGCCTTCGCGGGGATCTGTGTTCGGGCGGGTTTCGCCCGCTCGGTCCCCGGCGGCAACAGAGCAGGCACAGTTGTTCCTCGGTCCCGCTAAAGATTGGTCAGTTATCCAGTTGTGGCGGCGAGGCGGCTATTGTTATAAAAATTGTTTGTTCGACAATCTCGCCGGCGCCGTAATTCTCTTTTCATTTTTTCCTGTACTACACTGCACAACACCGGGATAATTTCGCTCGCATCCGAACGCTCCTTGAGACGCCGGTGCGAGGTCGCACGCACGACGGGCGCCCATGTCGTCCCCGCACACCCCGCGTATCGTCCTGTCCCTTGCCAATGCCCCCGCAGTGCGGACGTGGTCGTCTTCGTGCCATTTGCGGATCGGGCGCCTGCCGGAACTGGAAGTCGTCCTCGAAGACCCATCGGTCTCCCGGCTCCACGCCGAAGTTCTGCTGAACGAAGAGGGGTGGACCGTCCGCGACCGCGGCAGCTCGAACGGCACGGCTCGCAACGGCGTGCGGATCGGTCGGACCCCTCAGCCGGTTAGTCCCGGCGACACGATCCAGGTCGGCACCGTTGTTTTGAAGGTCGATGACATCCGGCTCCGACCGAGTACGGTCCGCGTGGGGGCACAAACGGTCCGGGTTGAAGCGCCGGCTCAACGACCCTGGGTGGACGGTGCGGACCACGAAGAACCGGCCGCGAGTGGATCGTGGTGCGATCACAAGGGACTACTACGGCTCCTCCGCGCGGGGCACCGATTGGCCCAATCCGCACAGGTCGGTGACGCCCTCCGTCAACTCCTCGACGGGGCCGTTACGCTGTTCGATGCCCGTCGCGCGGCCGTGTTTCTGTCCGATGAGGTGACGGGGCAGCTGACGGTTCGGTGCTTCGTGGCTCGCACGGGCGGTGCGAAAGCCCGCCCGCCGGGTAAGACCCTGGCCGCGCTGGCCCACCGTGATCGCCGCTCGCTGCTCTTCGAGGACCGCACCGCCGCCGCCCGGCACCTCGCGGAAAGTGCTCTGCGCGGGGAGGTGCATTCGGTCGTCTGTGCGGTGCTCCGGGTGCCGGACCGGGAACTCGGGGTGCTGCACCTGGACCGCGGGCCGGACGCCGCGCCGTTCACCGAGGCCGACCTGCACCGGGCCGACGCTCTGGCGGCCGCCGTCGCGCTGGGGCTGGACCGGCAGCAACTGGTGGAGCGGCACGAGGCGCTGTTCCTCCAGACGGTCACCGCGCTGGCCCAGGCCATCGAAATGCGCGACGAGTCCGTCGGCAACCACACCCAGCGGGTGACCGCCTATGCGCAGCTTCTGGCGGAAGAGTTGGGTCTGGACGAGGACGTGCGGCGGCAACTGCGGGTGGCCACGCTGCTGCACGACATCGGCAAGATCGCCATCGGCGACCAGATCCTGCGCAAAGTCGGTCGACTGACGGACCACGAGTCCGATCAGGTCAAGACGCACGTGACCCGCGGCGCGGAGATCATCCAGATGATCCCCGGGCTGGCGTGGGCCCTTCCGGTGGTCCGCGGGCACCACGAGCGCTGGGACGGGCGCGGGTACCCGGACGGCCTGGTCGGGGCCGACGTTCCCCTGATGGCGCGAGTGGTCGCGGTCGCGGACGCGTTCGACACTCTGACCGCCGACCGCCTGCACCACAAGGGGACATCGGCCCCGCGCGCGTTCGCCGAACTCCAGGCCGGGGCGGGAACACACTTCGATCCGGAGTGCGTGGCCGCGTTCCTCCGTGTGCGACTGAAGATCGAGGCCCTTCTGGAGAAAGAAACGGCCGAGGAGCAGGCGCTGGAGAGCGGGAGTGACACCGTATCCAATCGCGACCTGGACCGCGTGCGGTCGAACCCCCGACGGGCAAAACCGTCGGCCCACACCGAGGAGGTGCCGGCGCGGGGCGAGACCGAACCGAACTGGCCGCTGACGGATTGACGGGTGCCGGTCCGCACGAAAGTTCGTGGCCCCGTGCGGGATCCCGTCGGCCTCCGGAATATCGTTAGTGTGCAAGATCGTTTTCTATTAATGTGAAAAAATTGTCGATCCGTTTCGATGGCACCGCGCTGGTGACACACACCTCACTTCGTTCTGATCGGCGCCACACTGCGTGATCCGTGGCGTTTGGTTTTGGGCCCATCTCGCCCGCGGGGCGAGACAGCTCCGTAGACTTCTCTGGCCAGGCCGCCTCCTCTCGCGGTAGGCTGGTGGTGCCGATCACACGCAGGAGCCGTTCATGTCCACCGATCGTTCACAGGGTTTCAGCACGCGGGCCATTCACGCCGGCCAGGACGCGGACCCGGCCACCGGCGCGACCGTCGTGCCGATCTACGCCACGAGCACATACACTCAGGCCGCGCCGGGCCAGCACAAGGGCTACGAGTACAGCCGGAGCGGGAACCCCACCCGCGCCGCGCTCGAAACGGCCCTCGCGGCGCTCGAAGAGGGCGAACGCGGGCTGGCGTTCGCGTCCGGGCTGGCCGCAACAACCGCCGTGTTCGGCGCGCTGCTGCGACCGGGCGACGAAGTGGCCGCTTCCGCCGATCTGTACGGCGGTACGTTCCGCCTGCTCGACAAGGTGTTCAAGCCGTGGGGCCTCACCGCGCGCTACACCGACGATTCCTCCGCGGCCGGGTTCGAGAAGATCATCACCCCGAAGACGAAGCTCGTTTGGATCGAGACGCCGACGAACCCGCTCTTGCAGATCCTCGACATCGCGGCGCTGGCGGGGGTGAGCCACAAGTACGGGGCGAAACTCGCGGTCGATAACACGTTCGCGTCGCCGTACCTCCAGCGCCCGCTCACGCTCGGTGCCGATCTGGTCGTCCACAGCACCACGAAGTACCTCGGCGGGCACTCGGACGTGGTCGGTGGGTGCGTCGTCGGGTCGAAGGAGCTGCTCGACCCGATCAAGTTTTACCAGAACGCCGCCGGCGGGGTGCCGGGGCCGTTCGACTCCTATCTCGTGCTGCGCGGGCTGAAGACCCTGGCCGTTCGCATGGACCGCCACTGCGAAAATGCGGCCGCGCTCGCGAGCTGGTTGGTCAAGCACCCGGCGGTGGCGAAGGTGTACTACCCCGGCTCATCGGACCACCCCGGCCACGCGGTCGCGGCGAAGCAGATGAAGCACTTCGGCGGGATGATCTCGCTGAAGTTGCACGGGGGTATTCCGGCCGCGAAACAGTTCCTCACCCGCACCAAGCTGTTCAGCCTCGCGGAGAGCCTTGGCGGCGTCGAGTCGCTGGTGTGTCACCCGACGACGATGACGCACGCGAGCATTCCGAAGGAGGTGCGGGAGGCCCGCGGCGTGGATGACGGGCTGATCCGCCTGAGTGTGGGCATCGAGGACGTGGCCGACCTCCGTGCCGACCTCGAAGGCGCGCTCGTGGTCGGGTAGAATCGGGACGTGGGGAGCTTGCGATGCCGCTGATGGATCATTTCCACAATCCCGATAGACGGCGCCTGCCCTGGACAACGATTTCCCAGGCGTGGGCGCTCGCGCTGGTCGGCTGGCTCAATCGTCGCTTACCCCGCGACGAGTTCCGAGCGGAAATGACCCTCCACCTCGGCCGGCAGGTCGAGGCGGATGTGGCCGAGTTAGAAGAACCGGACGTGCCACGCGACGGGGGCCGGAACGGAGCCACCACGCTTCTCTCGGGCGCTCCACCGGCGGTTCTGACTCTGGCCGCGTCGTTCCCCGACGAACTGGAGATCGAGATCCGTGAGGAACATGATCGTGCGCGGCTGGTCGGTGTCATTGAACTGATCAGCCCGGCGAACAAGGACCGACGCGCGGAGCGAGAGGCGTTCGTTGCCAAGTGCGTGACGTATCTCAAGCGGGGAATCGGCTTGGTGGTTCTCGACGTGGTCACCGAGCGACACGCCAATCTGCACAACGAGCTTCTGGAAACGATCGGTGACGGGCCGCCGCAACGGATGCCCGACACGCCGACGTACGTTTCCGGTTATCGGCCCGTCCATCGTCGCGCGACCGGCATAAACGAGATCGAAATCTGGCCGTATCCGGTTGCGGTCGGGCTGCCCATACCTGCGGTGCCCCTCGGCCTCCGCGGCGGACCGGTCGTGCTCCTCGACCTCGAAGGAACTTACACGGCGGCTATCGAGGCGACCGGACTCTGAATACGGCGCGGATCGCGTACCAGCTCCCAGTTCGGCAACCCACCGGTCAGCTCTCGGTAACCGCGCAGCTCGAAACCGAGCTTCTGGTAGATCGCGACATTCACCTCGGCCATCGTTTCGAGATAGACCGGTTCACCGGCGCGGTCGGCAGTCTCGAACACGGGTCGCAGTACGGCACGTGACAGCCCCAGCCCTCGCGCTTCTGGGCGCACGCCGAGCATGGATACGTACCAGTGCGGTTCCACTACATGGGCCGCGCGAGCGACATCGAGTTCGTTTTCGAGCCGGTTCAACCACTGACCCGCGCGCCAACCCAATCGCCATAGCACCGCTCCTGCGCCGTTGCGAAGACTCGCCCACCGTGACGGCCACTCCCGCCCCGGCGGCCAGGCACACGCGACCGCCGAGCGGTCTGGCGTTGCGAATGCTCCTCCGCAGCGCACGGACATGCGGAACAAATAGCGGCTGAACGCCGCAACGAGGCGTGTGCGCTGGACGGGATCGGGACCAAGGGCCGTCAGAAGCGGGTAGCTCGAGAACGCCGCGGCCAGCGTCGCCACCGCGGCCTGTTCGTCGCGGCGGGTCAGTCGATCGATGGGGRGCGGGKTGGTCATTTCGACGGTCGGGCGAGTTCGTGTTCAGCGAGTGTACGCACACGGTCGCGGAGAATGGAAATCTCGCGCGGGCTTTGAGGGAGTTGAATCACCTGCGAGTCGTTGATTCCCAGCACATACGCAAGCTGAATCAGCGCGAAGTCGCCAACCGACTGGTTGACCCGCGCTTCGCCACTGCGATCGCCCAAGAAGCTGACGAGGTACCGAATGCATTCTCGGCGATTCCCGGTCGCCTCATTCGGTGAATACCTCCACCCAGCGCCGTCGATGATTTCGAGGCGGAGTTCGGGCGAAGCGCGTCGTGTGGCGGCGGCCAAAGCGTTCCAGCACTTTTGGTCGTCTGTCCTGCGGATCAAACTTGCAATTCGTAACGCCGGTGTAGGCTGGCCGGGGTCTTTGATCTCAGTCGGGAACTGCTCCAGTGCCTGAAACAAATACCGCTGAAAGGTCGCGACATCGACCACCGAGAGTTCTTGCAGAGCGGCGAATCGGTGTGCGTAGTCTGCATGTGCTGCGCCTTCTGCGAGAAGGGTAATCTTCTGCTTATGTGAGAGCTTGCTTCCCGCGATGACATCCGTAATTTTCTCACTTTCGACGTTGCGACGCTTCAGCAAAATCGTTTGATATAGGGCCGGAAGGCGATTCGGGTACTTGGCGCCCAGCGTTCGGAGGATCAGCCTATTTGTGCGTGTTACCGAATCTGCCTCGTCGTCATCCGTCGGTCGTATTGCGTGATCGAGCAGCCACTGCTCCTCGCCGATCTTCTGCGCTTTTGTCCACCATTTGCGCGCCGCATCGGGGTTGGCGAACGTGCCGTAAAACCACCAGGCGTCCGCCGCGCCGATCGCCCCATCTGCGAGGCCGTCGAGCAACCCGCTAACGAGTTCGCCGACTCGAATGGTGCGGGCATCGATCTGGTTGATGCCGCGGCCCGAGGTGCGGGTCAGCCTCTTGTCTTCGAGGTGTTCGATCAGTGCGGGAACGGCATCGAACCCGAGTTCGATCAACTTGTGATAAGCCGAATGCCCGATTTGGTTATCTATGTCATCGGGGTCGTCCCAATAGTCCGTCAGCTCATCGATCAATTCCTCGGCCCGGCTCGACTTGGACTTCCGCGGGGCAAGGGTCGACTTGAGGTCGTCGAGCGTGGACCGATCTTTGCGAGTTAATAAGTCACGGTCTTCATCTGCCAGACCGCGGAGCCGCAACCAGACCTCTTTGCGATCCGAATCACGCACGACCAGTTGTTGCTCCCAATACGACCACGCCGCCCGCCGAAGGCGACCGAGTACCGGTTGCGACCCTAGCGTGCCAGGCGCTTTCTCTGCAAGCCGTAATTGCGCCTCTGTGTAAAGAACGCGAGCGAGATCGTTCCAGCCTCGAAGCTTGCATTGAGCGGCAAGGCAGAGCCAATCCCACTCAGGTGCTCCGTGAAGGATCTCGGGGACGGGTTTGACGCTCTGTACCTTTCTGGTTTGGGTCCGTGTCAGCCAATATCCGATTAAGCAGTGGGATGATTCCCCGGGCTTCGTTACCGGATAACGAAATCCCAAGGCGCAAGACGCCTCGACGGAATTAAACCACTCGATCCTGACCAACTCTGCTTCCGGTGGCGGGATGGGAAGGCCCAATCGCCGGTATTCCTTCACCAACTCATCGAGCGCGAGATGTGGTTCCGGCGCTGCGGGCGGTTGCGCGCGGGCGACTCCTGCTACGAAGAGCAGCGACGCAAATAGCGCGGTGAACCGGGCCATCATCGTCTCCGCGAAGAACGGAAGGCAGCAGCTACCTCTGCCCCTTGTAACGTTCGGGAGCCGAATTCGTTAGAGCGCGGCCACTTCCACGAGGTTGTCGAAGAAGGTGGCGCCGCCGCCGAAGTCGGTGGTCGCGGTACTCGTGGTCGTGTTGCAGTTCGCGCCGTCGTCGGTGAACTTGCGCCACCACAGGCCGAGCGTGACCACCACACCGGGCTTCACGGAATCTGCGACCAGTGCCTTCGCGCGGAAGCGGCCGCGGGCGTTGAACACGCTCACCATCTGGCCGTGCTCGATGCCGCGTGCGGCCGCGTCCGTCGGGTGGATCTCAAGAGTGCGCTCGCCGGCCGATTTGCGGAGCGTGTCCACGTTCACGAACGTCGAGTTGAGGAAGGACGGCGCGGGCGGCGTGAGCATCTGGAGCGGGTACTTCGCGGCCAGTTCGGGCTTCGTCTGCGGGTCCTCGTGGGGCGGGATGTAGTGCGGCAGCGGGTCGCGGCCGGCGCGGGCCTCGCGTTCGGAATACAGTTCGCACTTACCAGACGGCGTCGGGAACTCGCCGCTCGCGAACGGGGCCCAGTCTTTCGGCAGGTTGAGCCGCACCGGGCCGGCCTTGGTCGCGGCGAGCGTGATGCCCTGGAGCGCCGATGCAACGCCCTCCGCGGTATCGGTCCCTGGTGCGCCCAGGCTCCGTGCCGCGATGGCCTCATCGCTCTCCTCGAACAGCTCCGGCTCGAAGCCCATCGCCCGCCCGAGCAACCGGAACACCTCGGTGTTCGGTTTCGCTTCGCCGAGCGGACGAATCGCGGGGTTGTTCGACTGGACGTAGAGGTGCCCGTAACTGTTGTGGACGTCGAAGTGTTCGAGTTGCGTCGTTGCGGGCAGCACGATGTCGGCGTAGTCGGCGGTATCGGTCTTGAACTGGTCGTGAACCACCGTGAAGAGGTCCTCGCGCTCCAGGCCGGAGAGGACGCGCGACTGGTCCGGGTTCACCGCGGCCGGGTTCGAGTTGTAGACGTACAGCGCCCGCACCGGTCCGCCCGGGAGTTCGCCGTGCAGCGCCTCCGCGAGGTGGACCATGTTGACGGTGCGCGTGCCGCGTGGGATCAGGTCGGGCCGCGTCAGGTAGTGATCGTCGAACGGGTACGCCTTGCTCGTACTGAGGAACGCGCCGGCCCCGGCGTGGCGCCAGTCGCCCGTCAGGGCCGGCAGGCAGACGATGGTGCGCACGGCCATGCCGCCGCCGCCGTGGCGCTGGAGCCCGTAATTCACGCGGATCAGTGCCGGGCCGCCGAACAGCTCCCGCGCCCGCGCGTACTCGCGCGCGAACCGCTCGATCTCCTCGACCGAAAGGCCGGTGATCTGCGACACTTTCGTGACGGGGTATTCGTTAAGTACACGGTGGCGCAGTTCGTTCGCCCCGACGCAGTGGGTGTTCAGGAACTCGTCGTCCTGCCAGCCCTCGCGGAAAATGACGTGCATCACGCCGAGCGCCAGCGCCCCGTCGGTGCCGGGCCGGGTCGCGATCCACCAGTCCGATTTCGCCGCCGTCGGGGACCGGTACGGGTCGATCGTCACGATCTTCGCACCCCGTTTCCGGGCCTCGTGTTCGATCTTCCAGAAGTGGATGTTGGTGACCGCCGTGTTCGAACCCCAGTTCACAATGAACTTCGAGTTCACGGCCGCTTCCGGGTCGATCATCGCCCGCGTGCCGAGCGTCACGTCACAGCCCACGGCGCCCGCGGTGGCGCAAATCGTGCGGTCGAGCAGGCTGGCGCCGAGCCGGTGAAAGAACCGGCGGTCCAGGCTGCTGTACATGAGCTTGCCCATCGTACCGGCGTAGCTGTACGGCAGAATCGCCTGTGGACCTTCCTGGGAGGTGGCGATCGCACGGAACTGGTCCGCGATGGTGCGGATCGCTTCGTCCCAACTGATGCGCTCGAACCGCCCCTCGCCCTTCCGGCCGACGCGCTTGAGCGGGTGCAGGAGCCGGTCCGGGTGGTACACGCGGTCCAGATAGTTGTTCACCTTCTGGCACAGGAACCCGCGCGTGAACGGGTGATCCTTGTCGCCGCGCAAATCGACCGCGCGGCCGGTGGCGCTTTCCACGGTGACGACGATGCCGCACGTGTCGGGGCAGTCGTGTGGGCACACGGCTTTTACGGTGTGAACCTGCGTCAACGCGTGCCGCACGCTTGTGCCCTCGAACCCACTGGAACCGGCCCGGGACCGGGAACCTTATTCGGCGACCGTGATCGCGCGTGACCCGATCGGCGCGCTGAGCGCGGCCTCGATTTTCGCCAGGAGGTCGCGGTCGCGCGCGGCGGCATCGTCGCGCGTTCCGATGGCGAAGCGGCCGCTGGTGAACGCCCCTGTGCTCATTGACGCGGCCTGGTCGCGGGCGTCCGCGTCGTCTAAACAATTGTACACAAAAACGGTTGCGGGTTGGTCCGGCACATCGTCGGACAGGGCCATAACGGTGCGGCCGGGCCGGTTCAGGAGGGGCCGGTTCCGCATGCTGACGTTGATCCCGGCCCGGGCCAGACGGGCCGCCAGTTCCTCGGGCGTCCGCACGTCGGGCAGCAGGGCGGACGCCTCGGCCCGACGGAGGTGCGTGGGGGAACTCGGCTGGGCCGGCTCGATGCGCCTCTTGCAGCCGAGCAGCCCGATTCCCATCACAACGAACAGGGCAGCGACACGCATGGCCACTCCTGACAGTTTACTGTCCTAGAATTTATCGTCGTCAATAACCCGGTCCGGGTCAACAGGCACTCGGGGACGAGTGTCGCGCCGAAGCCACATGCCACGGACCGAGCGGCGGGATCGGACTGAGCGCAGACACCGGCGCGG
>BFBZ01001269.1_pt1 | contig 17520 bp, 19 predicted proteins | sample 1888401 | NCBI WGS metagenome assembly BFBZ01 (sample SAMD00112614, study PRJDB3348) | symbiont metagenome | host: Chara braunii | reverse complement strand
GACCGTTTTCTCGCTAACCTGCACGAAAAAGAAATGCTGGAACTGCAAAAAAGACAAAGCCATCTTTCACCCTGGGATGCGCACCTGGTGCATTATAATATCAGTCCGCATGCACCTTTCATAGGCCATACACTGGAACAACTCCAATGGCGTGAACAATACGGTATCAACATAGCTTTTATAGAAAGGGGCAATGAAACATTGTACGCCCCTGCGCGAACAGAACATATTTTTCCCTTCGATACCATCGGAGTAATTGGTACCGACCAGCAATTACAGGAGTTTGGCAAGATCATCGTAGCCTATGAAGCCAATTTCCCTGCAGAGAAAGAAACGGTGGAGTTGGAAACCATCATAGTGGATGAACACAACCGGCTGAAAGGAAAAACCATCCGCGAATCGGGCATCAGGGAGGAAACAGACGGRCTTGTAGTAGGCATAGAAAGGGGAGGAGATCGCATATTGAACCCTTCTTCACAAACCATACTCGAATGGGGCGATATACTTTGGATAGTGGGTAACCGGAGAAAGATCAGGAAGTTAAGCGCGAATTAGTATTCCATTTTTCGCAGGCTGGGGGCTTTGAACCAGGTAACTAGAACCACACCCAGCGTCATGCATCCTCCAAATACAACAGAAGGTACCACGCCCATGAGCTTTGCAGCTACACCGCTTTCAAACTGCCCCAATTCATTGCTGCTGTTGACAAACATGGAGTTTACGCTCAAAACCCTTCCGCGCATATTATCGGGTGTTTTCAATTGCATGATGGTACCGCGTACTACCATGCTAATACCATCGAGAATTCCGCTCAGCATCAATGCAGCAAAAGACAACCAGAAAGTGGTAGAGAGCGCAAATGTGATGATGCACAAACCGAATCCGGCCACGGCAAACAATAATTTTCTTCCCTGTTTTTGGCGTAAAGGAAACAAAGCCAGCAATACCACAATGCAAATAGCGCCTATATCAGATGCGCCGTTCAAAAAACCGAATCCGCGCGGGCCTACATTTAAAATATCCCTCGCATAAACAGGTACCATAGCTACAGCGCCACCAAACAACACCGCAAAAAGATCAAGGGAAAGAGCGCCCAGCACTTCTTTTGTTTTGAAAACAAAGTCGATCCCTTCTTTCACACTTTCCCAGGTCTTTTTCTCACCGCGTTCATTCAGGGGAGGATGCTGTTTGAGTCTCGATGAAAAGAGCAGTGCTGCAGTCATCAGGCAGGCGATGGTGACCAGCGTACCGGTATTGCCCAAGCCGGCTATGAGAAATCCGCCGATAGCATGGCCCGATACCGATGCGGTGAGCCAGGCACCCTGGTTCCAGGTAGTGGCGTTCTGCAGTTTAGATTTAGGTACTACCTGCGCCAGGATCACATTGAACACCGGGCCAGTGAAGGAGCGAATGATACCCGTGCAAAAAATAATCAGGTAAATGCTTAAGGCAATCCAGTGATGAGAAAGACGGGCATCGGTGAAACGCGATGAAAGCAAAACCAATACAAGCGCTGCAAGCAGGTACAGGCTTAAGCCGGTACGCATCAGCTTTTTTTTCTCGCTCAGGTCAATGATATGACCGGCATATAATGCCATCGAAATGGCAGGGATGACTTCAGACAAGCCAATCAAACCAATTGCAAAGGGTGCATTGGTGAGTTCATAGATCCACCAGCCTACCAGGGTACTCATCATGCGCAATCCCATGATGAACAGGAACCTGACGGTGACCAGACTCCTGAATTCGGAAATACGAACTGCTTCAAACGGGTCTCTCTTGTTACTATCGGTATTCGTCATGTTTCATGGTCTATGGCAACGTGAAATAATGTTGCCCAACATCATAATCTTTATCCAATGCATCCAATACCACCTGCAAATGTTTTTCATTACCCAGGAAATCGGCATTGCTGGCGTCGATGAAAATGGTTTTGATATTGTGTTGTTTGATATAGCTGGTATAGGTTTCCTGTATGCTGAACAGGTATTCATCGGGTATGGACTGTTCGTAATCGCGATTCCTTTTTTTGATGTTGGCCTGCAGTTTATTCACGGGTGCATGCAGGTATATGAGGATGTCGGGAAATACCAGTTGCTGGTGGATGATCTCGAACAATTTCTGGTAAAGCCTGAACTCTTCCTCGGGCAGGTTCACTTTGGCAAAGAGCAGGCATTTGGTAAATAGATAATCCGAAACGGTCACGTGTTGGAAAAGGTCCTTGGTGTGTACCAGGTCTTTCATCTGTTTGTAGCGCTCGGCCATAAAGAACAGCTCGAGCGGGAAAGCATATTGTTGAGGATTCTCGTAGAATTTAGGCAGAAAAGGATTGTCTGCAAATTCTTCCAGGATGATCCTCGCATTGAAATGCTTGGCCAATAAATGGGCCAATGTAGTTTTGCCGGCGCCGATATTCCCTTCTACCGTAATAAAATGATGCTTCATTAGTTGCTGGTCGGTGACTTTCAAAATTAACCGTCATCGGCAACTGTGCCYTTATTTTTTTTGCACATGGAGCCGGTCGGGGCATTCATTGAGTAATTGGCGGATGGTTTTATGCAATACAGGGTGCACCAATTCGGCTGCTATCTGGGCCAGTGGCGCCAGTGCAAACCTTCTTAAAGCCAGTGCAGGATGTGGAACAGAAAGCTGTGGTGTGTCCATCACCAGGTCATCAATCAATAAAATGTCTATATCAATGATCCTGGGACCCATTTTGATGTTGCGTTTTCTTCCCATCCTTTCTTCGATAGTAAGTAGCTCATTCATGAGTAGTGGCGGCTCATGGAAAGATTCCAGCGCCAGCGCCTGGTTGAAAAAGGATGGCTGGTCTGTAAGTCCCCAGGCTTCCGTTTCATAAATAGAAGAGCGGCGCGTAATAATACCACAGGATGCTTCGATCTCGTCGGAAGCCTGTTGCAGGTAAGCCAGCCGGTTGCCCATGTTGCCGCCTATCAGCAAATATGCTGTTCTCATAAATTGGTAGAATAAATGGCTTCAAATATCTTTAAATTCATAAAGCCGTAATTAAAAATATGAAAAGCTTTTTTAAAACCTTTTTTGCCGTCCTGCTGGCGCTGGTTGTTTTATGTGTGATGGGTATTTTCATTCTTGCCGGTTTCATTGCCAGCGCTACTTCTGCCGAAAAACCCACCATCGGGAATGATGCGGTACTGGTAGTAGATCTCGCCAATCATTTCAGGGAAAGAAAGCAGGAAAACCCCATCGGTTCAATTATCGATGATGGGGCCTATGATATACCATCCCTCTACGATGTGGTGCGGATGATCCGGTATGCTAAAGCAGATACGGCCATCAAAGGGATATACCTGGTATGCGGACATAATGCCAATGGCTTCGCTGCCAGTGAAGAACTCCGCAAAGCCCTGGCAGATTTTAAAGACAGCAAAAAGTTCATCGTGGCTTATGGCGAGGCGATTTCGCAGAAAGGGTATTACGTGGGTACCATAGCCAATAAGTTGTACTGCCATCCGGAAGGTGGTGTTGAATGGGGAGGTTTTTCATCGGGGATGCTGTACCTGAAGGGAGCGCTAGACAAGYTGGAGATACAGCCGCAGATATTTTATGCCGGCAAATTCAAGAGCGCTACCGAGCCTTTACGTGAGACACACATGACCGAAGCCAATCGGCTGCAGACCTCCGTATGGCTGGGCGATTTATATAGCCGCCTTTTGCAGACCACTGCTGAGAGCCGTGATCTCGATACGGCCAAACTGAGGATGCTCGCGGTGAACGGATCCGTACAGACTGCCCACGATGCATTGCAACTAGGATTGGTAGACGGCTTGAAGTATGATGATCAAGTGAAAAACGCGATACTCCGGAAACTCCACGCTGCAAAGGAGGAACAGAAAATCAATTTTGTAAAATTGACTGATTATGCAAGAGCTGTTGAATTCAAAAAAACAGGTAGTGATGGCCGCATTGCCATTGTATATGCTGCGGGAGATATCGTGGATGGAAAAGGAGAGAGCGACCAGGTATCGAGTGATGAATTCAGGAACCTGATACGCAAGCTGCGGCTCGACAATGATATAAAGGCTATTGTGTTTAGGGTGAATTCACCGGGTGGCAGCTCGCTGGCAAGYGATGTGATCTGGCGCGAGATTACCCTGGCAAGAAAAGAAAAGCCTGTGGTAGTGAGCATGGGCGATGTGGCAGCGTCTGGTGGGTATTATATTTCCTGCAATGCCGACTCGGTTTTTGCCAATGCCAATACCATCACCGGTTCTATTGGCGTATTCAGCATTGTTCCCAATTTCGAATCCTTTTTCAGGAATAAGCTGGGGGTTACATTCGACAGGGTAAAGACAGCGCCCTTTGCCGATATGGGTTCGGGCGACAGGCCGCTGAATGAAACAGAGAAAAGGTTCGTACAGTCAGCCGTTGATTCGATCTACCATACATTCAAGACAAGGGTAAGTGAAGGAAGAAAAAAAGACATGGTGTATATCGACAGTATTGCKCAGGGCCGTGTATGGACAGGAACACGCGCTTCACAGATYGGTTTGGTAGATAGGGTAGGCACCATGCAGGATGCAGTTGATTGTGCCGCGCGGATGGCGAAACTGAAAGACTATMGCACCAGGGAATACCCAGAGAAAAAAGGATTTTTGGAACAATTGATGAGCAATTATAAAAAATCAGTAAGCAAAGACCTGATCAAAGAAGAGATCGGTGCAGAAGAGTGGAAAGTCTTACAGCAGGTAAAGCAGGTGCGTCAGATGATAGGGATACCGCAGGCCCGCATGCCGTTTACGGTAGATGTGAACTAATAGTTTGTTTGAACAGCCGGTGATCGAATTCAAAATCGCTTACTTCGGTCAGTTTGATGCGTTCAAAATCGGCGTGCAGTGGATTGATGAGGTAATTATGTTCCTGGGGCACCACTGCAGAAGGACAGCGGACGTACAATACTTCTTTGTTGCGGATGATTTCCTGTCCCATCCATTGCGTGTAATCAAAATCCTGTTGCCAGTTCTTTTTAAGGTTCTTATTCTCTATGATATGACTGTGGGYAGTGCGTCCCGGAATTTCGATCTGCACGAGTCGCAATAGGTGCAGGTCTTCCAGCGAGAATGCGTTCACCAGGGTCTCGAGCAGGGCCAATGAAATATGTTCACTGGTATACAGCAATGGTAATCCTTTTGGATTCCACCTGCCACCTCTCAGCCGGGCGCCCGTTCCTGAAAGATCGTCTGCATATTTTTTATGTGCAATGCGGTAGACGATCATGAATAGACGCCGTATTGAATCCTGGCTAACTGATCGGTGAGTTCAATGATGCCGCGGCTGTTGTATAACGACTCGAAATTGAGGTTGTGCCCCAGGATTTGCTTATCTTTTTTGAGCCAGCGGTAAAAAGCATCGGAGGACGAAAAGGTTTCGAGGCCGGTTTCAATAAGCTCCTGCATTTCAAGGATACGGTCTGTGTAAATACCTTCGAAAGAACTGTTGTTTTTGGCATAACGCTGTAGGGTTCTTTCGGAAAGGTGAAGAATATTGGCCCATTCGGTTTGTGTAAAAGGAACGAGATCGGCAATTTTTTTAAATTTCCGGTAACTGAAATCGGCAACACTGATGGGCTGCTTTTTAGCAGGYATATAAGCTGCCGGCTCTTCACTTACTTTAGGAGGAAGAGCATCTTGTTTGGGGTATTTTCTCACTTTTGCCATATCCGTCATTTGTTATACAAATATACGACTTTTGTCTGTTCCTTCGAACAAAAAATAAAAAATAGATTTGTCCCCTAATCAACAACGCATGACAGGTACTTATAGCCAGGCCAAAGCGATGCTCGCCATCACAAGAGGCAGCCTGAGAGCCACTTTCCGCAGCCCTTCGGCCGTAATTTTCAGCATTGCTTTCCCCCTGATCTTTATCCTGGTTTTCGGATTCATTGGCGGAGGAGGTAAGGTGTCGGTGAACATTGCATTCGCCAGCCATACCGATACCACCAACCCCGTTTACCAGGCCATCAAAAACATTGCAGCTCTGCATGTAGTAAACAAATCCGATGCAGAAATAAAGGAAGACCTTGAAAAAGGRAGRCTGACAGCCGTCATCAACATTGAAAAATCAGGGCTCACGAATCCACCATACAAGATCAGCCTGCAGAGCTCGGAGGCTGTGAGTCCGCAGAACATCCAGGTGTTGCAATCCATCCTCAATTCGGTTATATCGGGTATCAATCAACGCGCTTATCCCAATATACCTACCATCGCCATCATCAACAATAATGTGCAGAAAATCCCTGGCCGCATTTACAGGACCATTGATTTTATCCTGCCCGGTCAGCTGGGTTTTTCGTTGCTCAGTTCCGGTGTATTCGGTGTGGCATTCCTTTTCTTTAACCTCCGTCAACAACTGGTATTGAAAAGGTTTTATGCAACGCCTATCCGGCGCTCCTATATTGTGCTGGGAGAAGCCATCAGCCGGGTATTGTTCCAGATGTTTACGGCGATCATTATCATAGGAGTGGGGCATTTTCTGTTCAAATTCACGCTGGTGCATGGCATGCAAACCTTCCTGGAGATCATGTTGCTCAGCTTCGTGGCCCTGATCTTATTCATGGGTTTTGGTTTTATTGTGAGCAGTGTGGCGAAGAACGAAAGCACCATTCCACCCTTTGCCAACCTCATCACTTTGCCGCAATTCCTGCTGGCAGGCACTTTCTTCTCCATCGAAGCTTTTCCCGCCTGGCTGCAGCCTCTGTGTAAGCTGCTGCCACTGACGCATTTCAACAACGCCATGCGCAATATCGCTTTTGAAGGCGCCAACCTGGCGAGCTGCTGGAGAGAATTGGGTATTTTGGGAATATGGGCGGTAGTGATTTACGCCATTGCTTTTAAAACCTTCAAATGGGAATAACCGATGCGATTGATTAAACTGGTACTGATAAGCCTGATAATACTTTTTGCCCTCTCTACCGGGCTTTCTCTTTTATTGCCCTCCATGGTGCTGGTGTCCAGGGCSGTGACTATAGAGGCGCCGCCCGATTCGGTCCTTGCTAAAGTGAAAGATATACGTCAATGGACAGGGTGGGTGGGTGGAATGGAAAGCCCCGGGGTTCAAATACATTCGGCCACCAGCGCCACATTGGGTGGAACGGAGGTAACCATCGGCCCGGTATCCGATACGGCAGTAGTATCGAACTGGACCAGTAAAAAAAGCAACCCCCAGGTAGCCACCATCCGGCTGATCTCACGGCCCGGGCAGCCCCAAACGGTGGTGCAATGGCAATTCGTAGAACAGGTTAAATGGTATCCCTGGGCCAAACTGGGGTCCATGATGAACGACAAGATCATGGGACCAATGATGGAGAAAAACCTCGACAACCTTAAAAAAAGCTTAGAAAATAAATAATCGTTAAATTTAGTCAGGTTGGACGGCCGCTGTTCGTTAGTTTAGCTCACGGTTCGGTTTTGCCGTTCAATTCCCCCCACAAACTAACAATGCACATGGGGAAGATTCTCTAAATAAAGAAGCCACCCGGTTTATGCCAGGTGGCTTCTTTCATAATGCCATCRTTGTKGTACAGATCAGATGATCAGCAGGGCATCGCCGTAGCTGAAGAAACGGTATTTGTCCTTGATGGCTTTTTTATAAGCTTCCATAGCCAGGTCATAACCGGCAAAGGCGCAAGTCATGATGAGCAGGCTGGTTTTGGGCAGGTGGAAATTGGTTACCAGGCTGTCCGCCACATTGAATGTATAAGGCGGATGGATGAAATGGTTGGTCCATCCTTCACTCGGCTTCAGTAATTTCTGCGCAGTGAAGCTGCTTTCCATGGCGCGCATGGTAGTAGTGCCGATGGAACAAACGCGGCGACCGGTTTCTTTTGCTTTATTAACGATCCGGCATGCTTCTTCGGTAATGGCGTAATATTCAGCGTCCATCTTGTGTTTGCTGAGGTCTTCCACTTCAATAGGACGGAAAGTGCCAAGGCCGGTATGCAGGGTTACTTCTGCAAAACGGATACCCAGTATTTCGCAACGCTTGATCAGTTCCTTGCTGAAATGCAGGCCCGCCGTAGGAGCGGCAACAGCTCCCTCGTATTTGGCATATACAGTTTGGTAACGCTCTTTATCTTCTTCATCGGGCTTGCGCTTGATGTATTTGGGCAGCGGTGTCTCACCCAAAAATTCGAGCATTTTTTTGAAGCTCTCATCATCATCGTCCCAAAGGAAACGGATGGTACGTCCGCGGCTGGTGGTATTGTCAATTACTTCCGCTACCAGTTCTTCGTTGTCTCCGAAGTACAGTTTATTACCTACCCTTATCTTTCTTGCGGGATCAACGATCACATCCCACAAACGGTTGGGCTTGTTCAGCTCACGCAACAGAAAAACTTCGATCTTGGCGCCGGTCTTTTCCTTGCGGCCATACATACGCGCAGGAAACACTTTGGTGTTGTTCACTACGAACACATCCTTGTCATCAAAATATTCAATGATGTCGCGGAAATGTCTGTTTTCCATGTGACCGCTTTTACGGTCTACCACCATCATTCGGCTGTCTTCTCGTCTTTTGGTTGGATTTTGCGCAATAAGGTTTAAAGGAAGGTCAAATTTGAATTGTGATAATTTCATGTTACGGCATGAGTTTTTTTAGTGAAGTCGGCAAAGGTACGAAATTTTGCTCAAACGGCCTTTTACCGCGGTATTGAAGCAATCAGGCGTTGTGTATAGGCAGATTGTGGTTGATGGTAAACCTGTTCAGCCGGTCCGTATTCTTCAATGCGGCCTTTGTTCATGACCATGATCCGGTCGCTGATATAACGTACCACCGATAAGTCGTGCGAGATGAAGACAGCCGTAAACCCGAAGGTTTTTTTCAGGTCGTTCAGCAAGTTGAGCACCTGGGCCTGCACACTTACATCCAGCGCCGATACACTTTCATCACATACCACAAACCTTGGGTTCAAGGCAAGCGCCCGCGCTATCACGATCCGCTGTCGCTGCCCGCCGCTGAACTCATGCGGATACCGATTGTAATGCGATGCCTGGAGACCAACTTTTTCCAACAGGTCAATCACTCTTTCTTTTCTTTCTTTGGAAGCAAGAACCAGGCCATGTACTTGCAAAGGCTCAGCAATGGCTTCGCCAATCGTTATCCGCGGGTTGAGGGAAGAATAAGGGTCCTGGAAAACGATTTGCAGTTCCCTGCGCAAATGCTTTAGCTTACTGCCCCTGGCTGCCAACAGATCTTCCCCTTTATAATAGAGGCTGCCGCTGCTTACATCGGTCAAACGCAGCAAAGCACGGCCAAGTGTACTCTTGCCACAGCCGGATTCGCCAACGAGTCCCAGCGTTTCTCCTTCATACACTTCAAAACTTACATCGTCCACTGCTTTGTTGTATGTTAATACACGGCCCAGGAAATTCTTTTTGCCGGGATAGTGCACGGAGAGATGGGAGACTTTTAAGAGCGTTGTTAGTTGAGCGTTGTTAGTTGTTAGTTGTGAGGTGTTGGTTGAGGGATAAGCAGGCTGCGATGCTCCTCCCATGAAATCACTTACTACAGGTAATCGTTCTCCTTTCGAATATAAAGCAGGGCGACAGGCCAGTAATGCTTTGGTATAAGGATGTTGTGGTGTTTTGAGCAGATTGGCTGTTGTGTTTTGTTCTACCAACTGCCCCTTGTACATCACAGCTACCCGGTCTGCAATGGCAGACACCACTCCCAAATCGTGCGTAATAAAAATAACGCCCATATTATTCCGCTGTTGCAGGCGGCGTATCAACAACAGGATGCTTTGTTGAACGGTTACATCCAATGCAGTTGTAGGCTCGTCGCAAATGAGCAGGGCAGGATCGCAACTCATGGCCATGGCAATCATCACGCGCTGTTTTTGTCCACCGCTGAGCTGGTGCGGATAACGATCGAACAGTGCCGCCGGATCGGGCAATTGCACTTCTTCAAACAGCGCGATTGTTTTTTCCCTTGCCTCAGCCGCCGATAGAGAAAAATGCTCCCTGATGGCCTCCATGACCTGGAAACCGCAGGTGAGCAAGGGGTTCAGCGATGTCATCGGTTCCTGGAAGATCATGGCAATATGCCGGCCGCGTAGTGACTGGAGCTCCAAAGAAGAAAGCCGGAGAATATCCCTGGTATGGCCATCGTGCGAAAACAATATCTCGCCCGACCGGTACAGGGCGGGCGGAGCCGGCAATAACTGCAATATAGAAAGGGAAGTGACTGATTTGCCCGACCCCGATTCACCTACGATGGCAAGTATTTCCCCACGTGCTACAGCGAGGCTGATATGCTGTAACGCTTGTGTAACAAGGCCATCGGAGCTGAAATCTATGCAGAGATCGTTGATTTGTAAGAGGGGTTGATCCATATATTCACCCCACAAGTTAAACATCTATTCACTAATCAGTCATTTCCCCTAATTTTGGCAACTATATACAAGTTGGGACAAAAAGATTGAATTTTCAGTAAATTAGGTTCTTACCAATAAAACCTAACTATGGCATTGAAACCTGAAAGGGGGGATGATAAAACTATTAATTTTAAGCAACGGCTGATTTCGCTTGCTTATAATTCAACCCTTAAAAATCAAAATAAAACTTTACAAAAGACGCTTGAAACTAAGGTGCGATTAGAAGATACTGTATCACAGCTTTGGGGTACTACAAGTATTAATATTCAAGAGAAGTTTGATTAATAATCAGCATATATTCGTTGTTTTAATCTTCCGATAGTATTTACTTCTTCTTTTTAGCTGTTTCTTGTGGCTTATCTTCTTTGGAAGAGGTGGAACTTACCGAAACCTTTATCACGTCGGCAAATGAGCCATTTATGGCCAGTTTAGGGTCATATTTTGAAGCACGAGGCTTAGAAACCTTCTTTTTTACTGCTTTTGCCATATAGCGAATTTACTATCATTTTCCTTGTTTCGATGGTTATTTTTGATACCTTTGTATTACAACAAATCCCCCGCTTATCGTAGTTGCTTTCTAAACTAAAGAAGCAGTGCTACTTACACGGAGGTTCGTTGTTGGGCGGTTGTGGTCTTTCACTCCACATCTCAGACTCAGAGTTCTCACCTCTGGATTTGTCGGCTAATGAGACCGTCCCTGATCCGCTGGAATATTTAATTAAGGAATATCCTAAATAGGTTATTCCTTTTTACTTTCTTTCCCTTCAATGATCTTTATTTCAAACTGACTTTCACTTTCCTCATCGATAATTGAACTTGCAATAAATGCTAATGCTTTTACAATAACCCTTATATCCTTTTTTGATAAATCATTTAAAGGATATTGTATATATGCCTTTCTTTTTGTGTCTAAGGGTATAGGTAGGGTAAACAATCCATGTTCCTCTTCATCATGTTTCGCTTCCGGGTCTTTCTTTTTTTCTTTAGGGGTTTCTTGGTGGTGTGCTGTTGTATTTGAGTTATTGAACACAAGCTTATTATTACTATCAATAATCTTAAGGAATCTCGCATTTTCAAAAAAAACTTTTGATGCCTTATCTGCACTATTCGAATTAATACCGTAAGGGGCATCCTTTAGCAGTTTGGGGAACTTTTCTTCTGTTGGAAGATTTGTATGATTGAGATTATCTATAATTTTTCCGTATAACGGCACTGATTTAAACATTTCAAGCAATGCCTCTCTTTCATGCTGCGGATAAACCTTATCGTGATATTTTTTAAATAACTCTGTAGGCAAAAAACCTTTCCCATGAACTTTTGCAAGAATCCCATATTGCTGGTAAGTAGAAAAAAACAAAACAAGACTATTTAATTTACGCCCTGTTACTTTAACGACATCTTCTTTAGTAATAATAACACCAGTTCCATTTTCAGCAACTAGTTTTTCAACAGTTGATAATGATTCTTGCAAAGACTCAAACGGATAAGGGACACCTACCCCTACAGGCTTCTTTCCAGTCCCATTTTGTTCGGGCGCATCTGTTTTTTGATCTTCGTGCTGCATATGGTGTAAATTATTTCCACTAAGATAATCACTAAAACTATTTAAAAAACTATCTTACACAAAAAATAATCATATTAACACTATTTTAACATTTATATGATAGTTTTTGTCCCTTTTTATACCTAATTTAGGTGTATAATTATTTATTATGGATGTACATTTTAAAAACCTACCCGAATGCTTAGACTACTTCAAAGAAGAGTCAACCTGCATAGCTTATTTGGAGCAACAACGCTGGGATGGCACTCCCGCTTGTCCTTTCTGTGGGGTGGTTAATCCGTACAGGACAAACAGAGGCTTTAAATGCAGGGATAAGCAATGCTATAAGAAGTTCAGCGTAACGGTGGGTACAGTTTACGAAAACTCCAAAGTGCCGCTTAGGATATGGTTTGCGGCCATATATCTATGTACATCCAGTAAGAAGGGAATTAGTTCATTGCAGGCCAGCCGCCAATTAGGAATAACCCAAAAGACTGCTTGGTTCGTGCTACATAGGGTTCGTGAAATGCTGAAAGAGAAAGCCCCACAAATGCTGAAAGATACCGTGCAGATTGACGAAACCTATGTAGGTGGTTTGGAGAAGAACAAGCACGTTAATAAGAGGGCAAAGAATGGCAAGGGTGAAGGTGGCCGCGCTAAAGAGGTTAAAACGCCTGTATTCGGTATTGCAGAAACTGGCGGCAAAGTAGTCATAAAGGTTACTAATTGGGTTACCAAACAAAACGCCAAAGCCTTAATAGATAAGCACGTAGAAACTGGCTCCAATATGGTAACGGATGGCCTTTCTATGTATGCTTTTCTTGGTAGGGATAACCGATTTAAACACTATATGGTAGATCATAAGAAGGGACAATATGTAAACGGTGGGTTCCACACGAACAATATTGAGAACTTCTGGAGCCTCTTAAAAAGGGGCATTATCGGCATCTTTCACCAAGTAAGTCCGCAACACCTACAACGGTATTGCGATGAATTTGCGGCTCGGTATAATACCCGGCAAATCAAAGACCACGAGAGATTTGAATTGTCGATACAGAATAGTGAGGGACGACTGAAATACAGAACTTTGATAGGTAAAATGGTGTGATAAAATAAACTGTAATAGCCATTACAGTTTATTTTACATATAAGCTATTTGCCGCCTATTATCTAAAAATTCATTTTTTTGGGTAGTATTAAGCCAATTTATTATATCAGACTCATTTTTCAGCATAATTATCCCGTCTTTTACATCCTCATTATCCTCGTCATTTTCTTGCAACTTAATTATGGAAATAGGCTCAAACTTTGCCCTTGCTGATTTTATATCATTATACAAGTATGCTAAAAAACCAGCATGTTCTTTGATTTTATTTTTTTGCGGGGAAGTGAAATCAATAGTTTCCATTACATATAAAGTTCCATTTTCTTGGGTAAATGCGGGAGTATAGGGGACAGTTTTACCTTGAATTTTCTCGCCCCTTTTGATTGGATGTTTGATTGCAGAATTATTGAATATTTCAAGCTTTTTGAAGGTATCAATTACTTCATTTTTTAGTTGTACTGACTGATTTTCGTCTTCAATTGAACCCGGAATAGCCTCTTTGTAGCCGCCATCTGAAACGAGTAGTGGAAATAAATAGTTTATTATTTCATCTGGTGAATCAGATTCGATATTAGAAACATTGCCAGCTTCAACCACCCTGAAATGAGATCCATTAATCACAGGAAGATCATTTAGTTTATTTTCAATTGTCATTCTCCTCCAATAATCAACCCATTGCTTGTAAACATTAGGATATGCAAAAGATTTTATTTTCCTTCCATCAAGTTCAGAATTATTGGTTTCTCCCAAAAATTTTGAAGCCGTATTATCTCCTATTTGAATAAATACGCCGACATTTCTAGGCTCATTCCTAAAAACATCTTTAATATATTGTGCTATCCAATACTTAGCTTGCATGTAATGTATGATTGTTAATTGGAAATAGATTCCCATAGTGCTTCTGGAACTTGTGGAAAAACACTTTGAGCATTTTGTTTTAATATCTTTAACAAATTATTCCTCCTTTCCAGCATAAAATTACTACAATCATCTGAAATATTTTCATTCCCTTCAACCGATAAACCATCTTTAAAAACCTCTCTTATATAATATTCAGGAATGTTTATAATTCTATCATACCATTCAATCATTCCATCTAAATTTGATATAAGTGATGATAGACAATGACCTCCTAAACAAGGAGAAGCTTTTTTTTGTTCCCAATTATTCAAAATATTGTCTTGGGTTCCTAACAGTGCGTGGCTATGATCAAATATTTGAATTTTCTTTGTTGTTGTGTCATAGGCAATATTCTGAGTGTGTCTATCCCCATTCATAATCCAAGTATCAAACAAAATTATTCCATTGGACAATGAAGGCTGTTCAGAGGTAATCGCAACTGAATCCGCCGGAGGTAACCCCTCACCCGATAATTGAAAATTTCCAGATACATAGTATGTAGTACCGGAATCTTGCATCAGAAATCCAACAGGAATTGGTAAAAGAATAATTGAGGCTAGCGCATGACATATAAACTCGTTACTTACTACATTTTTTATGCCACCATTATTCGTTTTGGCAATTCCGTGAATACCTACATGAACAGCACCTGTTGCACCACTTCCGACACTATTCCCCATCTGCCATATTTTGTACTGAGTGGCTGGCATAAAAGATAATTATTGGCAATAATACTAATTTGATACTTACCGATTATTAAGGCTTATTAATTTTTTATCCTTTTTGTCCCAACTTGTATATAGTTGCCCTAATTTTGCGCTCACAGTTGTTAGTTTATCTGCAAAAAACAGATTCATGATTCGCAAATCCTGGTGGAAGATTCTGGCATTCGTACTGCTTATTTATACCTGCTCGGTCGGTTTTTTGGTGAAAGTGCCTTCCCCGCCGGGTGTGCCGCTTCACCAGACCATCCGCAACCTTTTTTTCCATGTACCCATGTGGATAGCCATGATGGTTTGTTTCACCGTTTCAGTGGTGTATGCCATCAAATACCTGAATAAACCCGATGCAACAGCAGATATCTATTCAACGGAATTTGCCAGGACAGGGGCTTTCTTTGGTGTATTGGGACTGCTCACCGGCATGATCTGGGCCAATTACCAGTGGGGTAAACCCTGGAGCAGCGACCCGAAACAGAACGGAGCAGCCATCGGTGTGCTGATCTATTTTGCCTATTTCGTGGTACGCGGCAGCCTGCACGACGAAGAAAAACGGGCACGCATAGGCTCGGTTTATAACATATTCGCCTTTTTCATGCTTTTCCCTACGATTTGGATACTGCCCAGGTTAACAGAAAGCTTACACCCCGGCGGACAAGGAAGCGAAGGAAATCCCGGGCTCAACCCCAAAGACAGCTCACCTGCCATGCGCAGCGTGATGTATCCGGCTTTTATCGGATGGACATTACTGGGTGTATGGATCACCACCTTGCGGATACGCGTTCAACTCATTCAACAAAAAAGACTGGCTCATGAATAAGTTCACAAGAATATTCCTGGTGTTAACAATGATGATGGTATCGGTAATTACACATGCACAGACTGCCGTTCCGAACGAACCCAACGATTTCATGCACAGCAATGGCAGGATCTATGTGGTGGTTGCCGTGGTATTAACCATATTGCTCGGCATGTTCGTATACCTTTTTATGCTGGATAAAAAGATTTCGCAGATGGAGAAAAAATAATCACACTGCTGTTCTATACAAGTCAAAAACAACTAACTAAAACGATTAGCTCATGTCAGAACAAAAACCGTACAGCTTCTTTCAAAGTGTTGAAAGGAGTTTTGATAAAGCGGCCAAATTTACCCGATGGGAGAAGGGGGTGCTGGAACAGATCAAAGCCTGTAACAGCGTGTACAGTATGCGTTTCCCTGTTAAGATGGATGATGGAAGTATTGAAGTGATCGAAGCATACCGGGTGCAACACTCGCAGCATAAATCGCCTTGCAAAGGAGGTATCCGTTTCAGTGAAGAAGTGAACCAGGATGAGGTGATGGCGCTGGCGTCACTCATGACTTATAAATGTGCCATTGTGAATGTTCCCTTCGGAGGTGGTAAGGGCGGTATCAAGATCAACCCGCGCAAGCACAGTGTGTATGAACTGGAAAAGATCACAAGACGTTATACGAGTGAACTGGTAAAGAAAAATTTCATCGGACCAGGCATTGATGTACCGGCTCCCGATTACGGAACCGGTGAAAGGGAAATGGCCTGGATCGTAGATACCTATACTTCATTGAAACCCGGTGAGATCGATGCAGCCGGCTGCGTAACCGGTAAACCCGTTTCGCAAGGCGGGGTAAGGGGACGAAAAGAAGCAACAGGTCTGGGTGTGTTCTTTGGCATCCGCGAAGTGTGCAGCATGCCGGATGTCATGGGTAAACTCGGACTCGCCATTGGTGTAGAAGGAAAAACAGTAGTAGTACAGGGATTGGGTAATGTAGGATACCACTCTGCCAGGTTTTTCCGCGAACACGGATCCAAAGTGGTAGCCATTGCCGAATACGAAGGCGCCATTTACTGTGAGAAAGGATTGAATGAAGAAGAAGTATTCCAGCACCGTAAAGAAACAGGATCCATACTCAATTTCCCCGGAGCACAAAACCTGCAGAGCAGCAATGACGCCCTCGAACTGGCTTGCGATATATTGATCCCGGCGGCATTGGAAAATGTGATCAATGCCGGTAATGCGGCACGTGTGAAAGCGAAGATCATTGGTGAAGCAGCCAATGGCCCTCTTACACCCGAAGCAGATGAAATACTCGTAGCCAACGGAACCTTGGTGGTGCCCGATATGTACCTGAATGCAGGCGGTGTAACCGTTTCTTATTTTGAATGGCTGAAGAACCTGAGCCATGTGCGTTATGGCCGGATGGAAAAAAGGTTCACCGAGAATATGAACAGCCATATTCTGAGCCAAATTGAGGTGCTCACCGATAAAAAAGTTACGGAAGCAGAACGTTCATTTATTTTGCATGGTCCGGAAGAGGTAGACCTGGTACACAGCGGACTGGAAGAAACCATGATCGCCGCTACACGTGAGATCATGGATATCTGGAAAGCTAACCCGGCTATTCCGGATATGCGCACGGCGGCGTATGTTTGCGCCATTAATAAAGTGGGTACGTCGTATGCCGAGCTGGGTATCTTTCCTTAGTGTTTTTGAGGTTCACTATACATATGGGCCGTTGCAGCAATGCAGCGGCTTTTTTATGCGGCATCTTTAATAAGGTGGCAACGCTTCCAGTTCTGCTAACCGGCCGTTTTCAACAAGATATCCCTGCGTATAGCTACCGTTTGTTACAACAATGAAAGGCGCTTTCAACACAATATTATAATGGAGGGCTTGCCGGAATACGGCTTCGGTGAGAGATGTGGTGGTATCCTTGCATTCGACCACCATCCAGGGAGCCTGGTCTTTGTACACTACAATATCGAATCGTTTCTTGAGTTCACCCAGTTCAATTTCTTTTTCAACAGCGATCAGCGAAGCAGGA
>BFBZ01000018.1_pt7 | contig 17523 bp, 17 predicted proteins | sample 1888401 | NCBI WGS metagenome assembly BFBZ01 (sample SAMD00112614, study PRJDB3348) | symbiont metagenome | host: Chara braunii | reverse complement strand
CGCCGCAACATAGCGGTCGTACTCCGGCTTCGAGGTGAACAGCTCCGGCAGGCCGGTGCGCGGCAGCTCGTCATAGGCCGCAAGCCGATAGCCCTTCAGCCCGGTCTCGCGCGAATTCCAGAACGGCGAGGATGCCGACAGAGCGAGGAACACCGGGATATAGGGAATCATCGCGCGCATCACCGCAAAGCGACGCTCGCTATCCGGCAACTGGACATGCACATGCATCCCGCACAGCATGTTGCGCTGGCCGACGATGCGGAGATCCTCCATCATCTCCGCGTAGCGTGGTCTCGGGGTCGGCTGCGAGCTGCGCCACATGGCGGTGGGATGCGTCGAACAGGCCAGAATCGTGAGCCCATATTGGCCGGCCACGCTGGCGACCTCACGGCGCAGGAATTTCAGCTCCTCGCGGGCGTCCCGCGAATCGACATGCACATTGGTCGCGACCTCGATCTGCGCCTGCAGCATCTCGCGCATCGCCTGTCCGCCAGTCGACCAGTTCGCCGCCTCGAACAGGTCATCCGGCGTGCGGATCGCGACGTCCAGCGTCCTCGCATCCGCCAGGAAGTACTCCTCCTCGATGCCGAAGGAATATTCGGTGACGTCCTCGCCGCCGGTAGCCGAGCGGATCACCAGGCGCCGTTCGTCGTCGCTCAGGCCCAACCTGAGCCGTTCGAGTATTCTCGGGTCCAATCCCATGTGATCGATCCTGTCAGACTCAGAGGCCGTGGGTTTGCAGCCAGGCTTCGAGCAGGCCCGCCTGCCACAGCCGCGAATGCCCTTTCGGGCTCATTTCGGCTTCAGGGTTTTGCAGCATGTGATCGATGAAATCGCGCTGGTAGAGCCCGCGGCTGCGCGCCTTCTCATCGCTCAGCACGTCCCGCACATAAGCGAGAAACGGCCCGCGCAGATAACGCAAGGACGGCACCGGGAAGTAGCCCTTGGGACGGTCGATGACCTCCGCCGGCACGCAACGGCGTGCCGCCTCTTTCAGGATATGCTTGCCGCCATGCGTCACCTTCAGCTCGGCTGGCATGCGCGCGGCGAGCTCGACGACCTCGTGATCGAGGAACGGTACGCGGGCTTCGAGCCCGAACGCCATGGTCATGTTGTCGACCCGTTTCACAGGGTCGTCCACCATCATGATTTCGGTGTCGATCTGCAGCACCTTGTCGACCGCAGAGACGCCGGCATGATCTGCAAAGAAGCGCTCGACGAGCTCAAGGCTCACATCGTCGCCGAGGAGATCCGGAGCGAGCAAGCGCCGCAGATCACCRTGCTGCCAGTCGAAATAGGCGTTCTGATACTGATGGACGGCGTCATTCGCCGCGAGGAATCCGGGATACCAGCTGTAACCGCCGAACACCTCGTCGGCRCCCTGCCCGCTCTGGACCACCTTGACGCGCTTSGCCACTTCCGACGACAGCAGATAGAAGGCGACACTGTCATGGCTGACCATCGGCTCCGACATCGCTGCGATGGCATTCGGCAACGCCTCGAGCGCGCGATCCCCGCCGATCCTGATCTGCTCGTGATCGGTGCCGAAGGTTCGCGCGATGATGTCCGAGTAGCGGAACTCGTCACCGCTATGCTCGTCCACCGCATCGAAGCCAATCGAGAAAGTGCGGATATCTTGGTGTCCCAGCTTGGACAGCAGGGCGACCAGCAGGGATGAATCGAGGCCGCCGGACAGCAGCACGCCCACCGGCACGTCGGCGACGCGACGGCGGTCGACCGCCACGGTCATSKCATCGAGCAACGCATCCGACCATTCCTCCTGACTCATCGCCCGATCGGTCGGGCGCTGCTCGCCCACATTGAAACTCCAATAACGCTCGCGATGCTGCGTTCCGTSGGGATCGATCGTGAGCAACGTCGCGGGCGCAAGCTTCTTCACGCCGTTGAGGATCGTCCGCGGCGCCGGGACCGCAGCGTGAAAGCTGAAGAAGTGATGCAGCGCCGTAGGGTCCAGGGATGTATCGACATCACCAGCTGCGAGCAGTGCGGGCATCGACGAGGCGAAGCGGAAGAAGCCCGCGCCCTCGGCATAATACAGCGGCTTGATGCCGAGCCGGTCGCGTGCCAGCACCACGCGGCCGCTGTCACGTTCCCATAGCGCGAAGGCGAACATGCCCTTGAAGCGCTGCACACAACCCTTGCCCCACGCATGATAGGACTTGAGGATGACCTCGGTRTCGCCGTCCGAGAAGAAACGATAGCCCTTGGCCTGGAGTTCGGTCCGGAGTTCACGGAAGTTGTAGATGCAGCCGTTGAAGACAATGCCGAGCCCGARCGCCGCATCGATCATCGGCTGCTGGGCGGCAGCGGACAGATCGAGGATGCTGAGCCGGCGATGGCCGAGGGCAACCCCGCCTTGCACGTAGAGCCCAGCTGCATCGGGACCCCGCGCCTGCATCGCATCGTTCATGCGGCTCAGCGCGTGCAGCGACGGCGGGGAGGAATATCTGACTTCACCACAAATGCCGCACATCGCAGGACATCCAACTCCATTGTTCTATAGGTCTCCGACAACCCTCTGTGATCGCTTGCGTTCCGCATCAAGACCAGCAGTGCCTGCGGCAAATAGCGGAACGATCTCGGCAGCGCAGGACGCGCGCGCCACCAGCACATGATCGGGGGGCACCTCGATCCAGTCCGGCTCCCTGTCATAGGGCTCCGACACCGCGATCACTTGGTCGCCGTCCTCGCGATAGTAGAGCGAATTGGCGCGATCATTCGCGGCGAATCGGAACGCGTAGAGATCGTGGCCATTCGACAAAGCCGACGTGAAGCGCAGGTGCTCGCGAAGCCCGTCCTGGTTGACGAGCTGACAAAGTGACCCGAGCACCTTGCGCGTCGCGCCGATCGGGTCCTGATCGATGCCGGCGCCGACGATCGCGAGRAAGACCGCCTCGGAATCCGTGGTGCCGAGGCGCGACGGATACAGCGCATCGGGAATCATCGCCTCCACCTTGCGGCGCAGCCTGTTCCAGCTGCCGACAAAGCCATTGTGCATGAACAGCCACCGGCCRCAGGCGAATGGGTGGCAATTCTGCCGYGTCACCGCCGTGCCTGTCGCGGCGCGCACATGCGCGAAGAAAAGGTGCGAGTGCAGATGCCGGCACAGATAACGCAGGTTCTCGTCCGACCATGCCGGCCGGGTCTCGCGATAGAGACCTGGCTCCGGATGATCGCCGTACCAGCCGAGGCCAAAGCCATCGCCATTGGTGCCTGCGGTCGATTCGAGCGCACGGATGCTCTGCGTAACCAGCGAATGCTCGGGCTCCGTCACATAATGCTCGAAGGCGGTTGTTTCTCCGCGATAGGCGATCCAGCGGCACATCGTGATGCTCCAATGCGGAGGGGGGCGTCGAACCGGCCGTCATGGCGGCATGCGATTGGCTGATCACGCCGGACGAACGTCTTGATCCGGGCTGTGTTCGCAGGTGGAAAGCGGGGATTTGCTCACTGCTGGCGTCTCCTGCTGATTGTGGGGCTGGCGGAAACGCCTTGCGGGACGGCCCGGTTCCACGCCGCGCGGAACGCTGATCGTCAGTATCAGCCGTGCGCTATGCGCCACGTCCCAGTCTGCCGTCGCGGGCCCTAGCCGGGCACCGGGCGCGATAACCAATGTCTCGCCCCACGTTCCACCGCAAACAACGCGCGACATCGTCGCGCTGTCGCTCACGCCTCGCCGCGTTCGCGGACCAGTCTGAGCCAAGCCGCGGCCGCGGGCGACAGATAGGCGCCGCGGCGCCAAGCCATCGACAGGGTCCATTCCGTACCCGGCTCRTCGAGCAGGACGAGACTGATCGGCACCTGCGTGCGCTGGGTCGCAATCATGCGCGGCAGGAAGGCGATGCCGAGTCCAGCGCCGGCAAGCTCGGCGATGAAGTCGATCTGGGTGCTGCGCGCCGCCACCACTGGCTCGAAGCCGTTGCGGCGACAGGCCTCGCGGATAATCCGGTTGAGCGCAAAGCCGGCTTCGAACAGCACGAACGGCGTCTCGCGCAAATCGGCCAACGTCACGGCGTCACGCTGTGCCAGCGGATGATCGACCGAGACCAGGGCCATCAGCGGCTCTCGGCGTACCACCTGGGCCGCGAACTCATCGGCGATCGGCGGCAGCAGGCCTGCGAAGTCGATTTCACCGGCGGCGAGCAACTCGCTGAGGCGGTCGCTGCCGTGCTCGACCAGCCGGATCTCGATATCGGGATAAAGCTGGCGATACAGCGCAAACAGCGGCGCGAACAGTGTGCTGGAGCCGATCGGCGGCAGGCCGAGCCGCAGCACGCCCCGCTTCAATCCCTTGAGTTCCTCAAGCTCCGCCTGCAGGTCGTCYCGTTCGGCAAGCAGCCGGATCGCGCGGCGATAGACGATCTCCCCGGCCGCGGTCATGCGGCTCTTATGGCCGAGCCGGTCCAGCAGGGGCAGACCGAGTTCGTCCTCAAGCTGCTTGACCGCCTTGCTGACGGTCGACTGGGTCGCGAAGACCACCTTGGCGGCCTGCGAGAAACCGCCTTGGCGGACGACCTCGACGAAGGCCCTGAGCGTCCTGAGTTCCATACTCGTTCAGCATTCCAAATTCGACTGAGTATTAGTCAACCAATTCATTTTGTACATGCTGCATTGCGATATATCCTCTGCTGCGACGGCTGACTTCGGACCCCCCATCATGATGCAACGCAGCATTCTCCTTCAGGCGCACCGCCTCCTCCGCCGCAACCAGCTGGCGCAGCTTGGCCTGCTCGGCGTGTTCTGGGCCGCTGGCGAGGCGGTCGCGCGGGCCACCGGCCTGCCGCTGCCCGGCGGTATCATTGGCATGGCCCTGGCGCTCGCGCTGTTCCTCGCAGGCGGGCTCAAGGTGGCCAGCATGAAGCGGGGCGCCAACTGGATGCTGGCCGAGATGCTGCTGTTCTTCGTGCCGGCGGTGCTGGCGCTGCTCGATCATCGCGAGCTGTTCGGGCTGCTCGGCTTGAAGATCTTTGCCGTCATCGTCGTGAGCACCACCGCCGTGATGTGCGTGACCGCTCTCACCGTGGATCTCTGCTATCGTTGGACCGAGCATCATGACGCTGGCAGCGCTGTGGCGTGAACCGCTGGTCCAGGCTGCGGTCTGGTCGCTGGCGACGATCCTGCTGTACCTGCTGGCCAAGCGGGTGCACCGGCGCTGGCCGCGCTGGTGGCTGATGCCGCTCGCTGTCGCGCCGGCGCTGCTGATGATCGCGGCGCTCGCGCTCAACGTCTCCTATCGTGACTACATCCGCGGCACGCATTGGCTGGTTGCGCTGCTGGGCCCAGCGACCGTCGCCTTTGCCGTGCCGATCTATGAGCAGCGGGCGCTGATTCGCCGCCGCTGGCCGCTGCTGCTCGCCGGCATGGTTGCCGGCAGCCTCACCGCCGTCGCGACCAGCTGGGCATTGGCCTATGTGCTCGGCATCGACGGCGAGCTGCGGCTGAGCCTGCTGCCGCGCTCGATGAGCACGCCGTTCGCGATGGAAGTCTCCGGCGAGATCGGCGGCATTCCTGACCTGACCGCAGTGTTCGTCGTGCTCACCGGCATCATCGGCGCCGCTGTCGGCGACATCGTGCTGGCACGGCTGCCGCTTCGCTCGACGCTCGCCAAGGGCGCGCTGTTCGGCGTGGGCGCGCATGGCGCGGGAACAGCGCGCGCACACCAGATCGGACGCGAGGAAGGCGCCATCGCGGGCCTCGTGATGGTGCTGGTCGGGTTGATGAACGTGGCGCTGGCGCCGCTCATCATCCAGTTCATGAAGTGAGCCAGCGAACTCAGCGCCGATCGAGTGAGGCCCTGTCTCTTATACACATCTAGATGTGTATAAGAGACAGCCGATACGGCTGATCACCCAGGCAACGTCCTGGAAGCTGAACTCGGGATGATACTGCACGCCCCAGAAGCGACCGCGCCCGTATCTGATCTCTGCGGCCTGCACCTCGCTCATGCCGTTGCGCGCCGTCACGGTCGCATCCGGCGGCAGCCGGGTCACGATATCGCTGTGGATGGCCGGCGCATCGAACACGCTGCCGCGCGCAGCATGCAGGCGATGATCTGTCTCTTATACACATCTAGATGTGTATAAGAGACAGCCCCAGAAGCGACCGCGCCCGTATCTGATCTCTGCGGCCTGCACCTCGCTCATGCCGTTGCGCGCCGTCACGGTCGCATCCGGCGGCAGCCGGGTCACGATATCGCTGTGGATGGCCGGCGCATCGAACACGCTGCCGCGCGCAGCATGCAGGCGATGAGCGCGGCCCGCCTCCGTCAGCGCGATCTTGCGCGCAAAACCGACCTCGCGGCCGGCAGGATTGAGCGACACCTCGCCGCCGGCCGCCACCGTGGCGAGCTGCAGGCCCCAGCATGAGCCGAACATCGGCACGCCCTGGGCGAAGATCGTGCGCACCAGCTCGATCTGCCGCAGCGCTTCCGGCTCGCGCTGATAGATGTTGAGCGCGGAACCGGYGATGACGATGCCCTGATAGGCATCGATCGGCTGCGGCAACTGCGCATCGGCGTCGGCTGGCGTGGCGATGTCGACCACCGCCTCCGGCGCCAGCGCGCGAAGCACATCGGCATAGCTCTCAGATGGCGTATGCCCCGCGAYCTCCGCCCAGCGGCGCCGGCCGGCAAGTGAGTTGCCTTCGAGGACGAGCARTCTCAGCACGTTTTCGCTCTCCGAACGTTCATGGATGCGGCCGCCTCAAGGATTCAAGACACCGCGCAGRAATTGCGCCGTCCGCTCGCGCACCTCCGGCCGGTTCAGGATCGTATGCACGTCAGCATCCAGCACCATCACCTCCGCCTTCGGATCATCCTTCAGCGCCGCCGCGCAGGAGCCGGTGACGGCGCGGTCCTTGTTCCAGGGATTGGCACCCGAGAAATAAGGATCGCGCGCCGAGATCGCATTCAGCACCGGCTCCTTCGGCCCGATGCCGAGCCGGGGCGCGGTGACGAAGTAGTTGTCCTCACAKGACCACGAATAGATCAGCCGGGCAGCGACGTCCTTGCCGGCGTAGCGGCCAACCGCCACCGCGCCCTCGCTGCTGCCGGCCAGCAGGGTCCGCTGCCGGTCGACCCAGCTCCAGTCGCGCGACGMCTTCAACGCGTTCTCCAGCTCGGCCAGCCGCAAGGTATGGACACGCTCATAGGTGTCGACATCGACCGGCGAGGTATAGGTCAGCCGGTCCGGGATCGCGAGGCTGTCGGGAGCGACCGAGGCGGCGCCGAGTTCGTCGGCCAGCCAGGTCTGAAACTCCTTGATCGCCGGCGCCACGCCGCTGGAGCCGTGCATCACGACCACCAGTGGCACGATGCCGATCACGTCGGGCGCATCCTCGGCACGGCCTTCCCAGCGCCGCCCGCCCGCGAGCGAAGCCGGCAGGACGAGATTGGCCTTGGTCCAGGTCAGCGCGAGATTCTCCGGCGAGGGCTCCAGCACCGTGCCCTTGATCGTGCCCGGCGCGTCGGCCGCGAAAGACGCGGCAGAGAGCAGCATCGCGACCCCAGCGAGCAGAGAGCGGCAAGAGAACATGATCAGTCCAGACCTCGTGCGTTGAGCGCGCTCCGACGAATTCAGCGCCGGAAGGCCCCTCAATCCCACGGCATGGCAGCCGGCACAAGATGACGCCAACGCGGGCTCCCCATGCAGGCCCGCCTGCYATGTGCAGCAGGTCACAGGGATCCAGCCTCACGCGATGAGGRCRTCGTTGACAATCATCTGCTCAAATGCGTCGAGAGAAAATCGTGCATCTCTGCGACCGAGCGGCCGGCGGCATCGGCSTCATATTGCAGCCAGTGCCCGAAATTGGACCGGCCCGATGCCAGCCAGGGAAAATCGAAGGCGTGATAGGCGCCGGGATAGACCTCCAGCCTGACAGGAGCGCCCTGGTCCGGTTGCAGCGACAGCCACTGCTCGCAATTCGCCGCGGGTGTCCAGTCATCCTTGTCGCCGATCAGGATGAGCGTCGGCACTACGAGCCAACGCCSCGCGGAGCTGCACCGCGGATAGTAGGCGACCGCAACCTTGAAAGTCAGATCATCGGGCAGCTCGTAGATCTTGACGTCATGCTTGGAAACGAGCCGTAGCGTGACGATGCCGCCTTGGGATGAGCCGACCAGGCCGATGCGCGAGCGGTCGACGAACGGAAGCGACGCGAGATACGTGAGCGCGCCCCAGGCATCGGCATTGCGATCCGGCATCGGGCGGTCGCAGGCCTGCGCAAGTCCGCGCGGCCGGAAGCTGTCGACGGCCAGCACGACATAGCCCCACCCCGTCAACAAACGCGAGAAGTACTGACGGGCGCGATCACCGAGCCCGGCGCAGCCGTGCAGATAGACGATCGCTGCGAACGGGCCGTCCCCCTCCGGCTTGGACAGATAGCCGTCGATCGTCTGGCCGGTCGCCACAACCATCTCGCCGCGCTCGAGCGCGAGACGCCGCTGGATTTGGCCAAGAACATAAGGCGCAGTGTCRAAGGTGACGTGCTGATCGGCCGTCTGGGCCGCCGCGCCTTGGATCAGCGACACGACAGTCAGCAGACACGCGACGATCCATTTCGACCCTTGCATGGCACACAGCCCTCGCGAGTTGCAGCGCCAGCATGATCCAAACGGCCTCCGGAATCCAGCGCGGTGCGCTTCATCTCACACGCGAACTGCGACGGTAATACGCGCGACGGCGCTGCGTCGGCASGTCCCGAACGATGTCAGCGCAGGCGCTCGGACGTGCCGCCGACGCAAGAGACGAGCCGCAATCGCGAACCAGACGCAGCCGCGGCTCGCCCGCGGCCTCTCGCCTCACCGAATGACTGTCGGCAACGTCCTGGCTCTCTGTCGGCAGCAGCGCCTGCAGCATCGTCCTCAGGCTCCTGRGCACCGCCGCAATGGCCCGTGAGGGATACGCCCAGCGCAACCGCCGCGGCGAGCGCTGCAAGCGGTCCGCGCGCCCGGCTGGACGTCCAGTGCGCACCCGGCGGCCGCGCGKKCTGGCCGCCGATGGGCCGTCATCGGTTGGCAGCATCACTCGAAACGGTTCCTCCGACGGACCGGTCACGATCAGCAATTTGCGCATGCGTCTCACCTTGATCTCATGGCAGCCGATGCATCGGCCGMCTTCGATCCGACCATGGCGCACRGGCGGTGACGGCAAGCTGTTGTCCGATGTCAGCGACATGTCAGCTCGCCGTCCCACCCTGTTCCCTGCTACTGACGCGCGGCGCGCGGTGCCTCGCGCTTCAATTGCTCCAGCGCCTCCGGCATCATGCGGCCGAACATCGAGCTTAGCATCGCCGTCGGGATCAGCCCCGAACTGCCGCTCTCCTGTCCCGGCCCGCCCGACATCAGGAATTGCGGCACCAGCGGCTGGTTGATCCGGGTCAGCGCCTCGGCGAACTTGGCGAAGTTCTGCTCGGCCAGCCGGAACTCCGGCCCGCCATAGGCATCGACCGCGAGCTTGGTCGCCTGCGCGTTGGCCGCGCCGACCGCCAGCGCGCGATCGGCCTCGCCCTGGCCTTCCAGTCGCGATTGTTCGCCGACGGCAGCTGCCGTGACCTTGCGTGTCTCGGCATCCTTTTGCGCACGGGCCAGCGCGGCCGCGCCCTCRTTCTCGTTGACGCGGATCTGGATCAGYGACTGGGTCAGCGCGGCCTGGGCTGCCGCGGTCGCCTTCGCTTCGTTCAAGGTGCGCTCCTGGATCGCGGCCTTCTCCTGTTCCTGGAAGGTCTCGACCTGCTCGCGTGCGACCTGGCGCATACGCAGCTGGATCAGGATGTTCTCGATCGTCTGATCGCCTGGTGCCGCGCGCGGCGTGCCGATCAAGACCTCCTGCAGCTCGAGCGAATAGCCTTCGAACTTCACCTTCATCTCGGCCGCCGACTCCTCCTGGATCGCGGCGCGRTTCTGCAGCAATTCGATCAGGGTCATCTTCTGCGCGACGTTCTTGAAGAACGCGCTGACCATCGGATCGAGCGTCTGTTCGACCAGCTTCTTCACGTCGCCGAAGCGTTGAATGATCATCGGCGCYTTCTTGTAGTCGATGTGCATCACGACCGAGAGCGGCAAGGTCGGCTCGAACGCGTCCTTGGTGATCAGCGAGATCTCCGACAGATTTTCATCGAGCTTCATCGCGCCGACCTCGCCGCGCACCCATTTCAGGATGAAGTTGACGGTCGGAATGATCTCGATCTTGCCGGCATAGGTGTTGAACGCATATTTTCCCGGCAGCAGCGGATCCTTCCAGACGCCGCGGCCGCCATTGCCGACCAGYTCGCCATGGCGATACTGCTCGCCCGACACGTCAGCCGTGCGCGGGCCGGTGTAGAAGATCACGACGCCGACATTGCCGACCGGGATGATGGTCTTCGGCACATTCTCCACGGTGGCAAACAGCCGGTTGATGTACCAGGTGCCCTCGACGATGACCTGCAGCTGGCGGCCGCGATGCCCGCCGGCGGCGAGAAATTTCTCSGGCTCCTGGAAGTTGTTGTGAAAGGTGCCGTCGTCATGCAGGTCGGTACCGACCTCCGGCGCGATGATCTCGCCGGGCGGCAGCGACGGACCGTCATGCACGGTGACGATGCCGACGAGGTCATGATCAGCCGCCAGGATGACGGGTGTGAAGCCCCAGCGCTCGGCGATSGTCAGYTGCATCGCGTCGAGCACGACACGCTCCTGCTCGCTCAAGGCATGGCCGTAGACGCGCTCGTCGGTGATGATGGCGAACTGCGTGGTGTTGATCGCATAGGTGCCCTCGCGCAGGATCTTGCGCTGCGGGCCCTTCTGGCCGCCGGCGCGCAGGAAGCGACGCGCGTCCTGGAAATCGCTCTTGTCATCGCTGTCGTTGGCGCCCAGCACCTGCGAGGCGCCGAGCGGCGCGCCGTCACGGGCAAAGACATAGGCGATCTTGCCCTGRCCCACGGTGACGAGGTCGGAGCGATGGATGCGGTACATGAAGGGGAAGAACAGGTGCAGGCCGCCGCGCAACACTTCCGGCTCGAAGCCAGCCTCGCCGTTCAGCGCAATGAACCCGTCAGCCACGGAGCCGCGCGGCGTCCATAGTTTCTCGACAATCCCGACCTGGTTGTTCGGAATGTAGCGGATGACGTTGGAAAGCTTCAGCAACGCAAGCAGCGCAATGATCGCCCCGGCCGCGAGGGCCGGCTGGATCAGAGTGGTGATGTCCATGAGGGATCTCCAAGTCGCGCGCGGCCGGGGCGGCTCCTGCCGCCGCGCTGTCACCTCGCGCGATCATGCCGTTCGATGTCGGCGGGCGAGGAGCTAGGCATCCCCTGGACATTTCAAAGACCATCGTCGCCGAATTATTTCGCCTGCTCGGTTTGAACCTGCACCACGATCGGGCGACTCARGCGCCTGCGCCGAGCCGCATCGTCACCAGCGCCAGCACCTCCGGCTCGTCGAAGGCCGCCGCCGTGAGCGCAGCGCCGGCGGCGATCAGATCGTCATGGCCGAGATTGCTGCGCATGCCGACCGTGACGAGGCCCGCGGCATTCGCCGCGGTGATGCCGGCCCGGGAATCCTCGAAGGCGAGCGAGCGATCGGGKGCGGCCCCGACCGCGCGCATCCCTTCGAGATAGGGCAGCGGGTGCGGCTTGCCGTGCGGCAGCTCGTCGCCGATGATGACGGCGCGAAACCGAGCCGCAATCCCGAGCCCGTGCAGGATCATTTCGGCATTGGCGCGCGGCGCGTTGGTGACGGCGACCACGGGGATCGCCGCCGCCTCGGCATGATCGAGCAGCGTCATCAGGCCCGGCAATGGCTGCACCTCGCCGGCGGCGAGGCTGCGAAACACCGCCTCCTTCTGCGCCATGATTTCGGCACGCCGCTCCGGCGGCTCGTCCGGCAGAAACTCGGCGCCGATCGACGCATTCGAGCGCCCCAGCAGCTCCCGCGCGGCCCGCGCCCGGTCGAAGATGTGGCCATATCGCCCAAAGACGGCATTGAAGGCCTGGATGTGCAGCGCATCGGTGTCGGCCAGCGTGCCGTCGATATCGAACAACAGCGCTCGCTGTCGCATGGAGAAGCTCCTCGAATCCGAAAATTTGACCGCATCTGATCCGGAAGTTGACGCGATCTGATCCAACTATCGACCATAGCGACTGTCGTTATCTCCCAAACGGCGTGAAACCGCGACGGGGGAAATTGATGATCAACCATTTCAGCGCGACGTCTCATTCAAAGTCCTTCGTGAGGCTCGGCGGCGTCGCAGCCGTGGTCTCGACAATTGCCCTTCTCACAAGCGGTCCGGCGCAAGCTGCGTCGGCCAGCAGCGAGACCGTCAACGAGCAGTACTGCAGCGATCTCTGCAAGGCCTATATGTCCTGGTCCAACCGCATGCTGGCCATCACCAACCCCTCTTATGCGCGGCCGCAAGTGCGGGTCGCYGTGCCGCAGCACGTTCCCCGCAAGAAGACGGCGAGCGCCGACAAGGTGGAGCGGCAGGAGCGAATGCCGCAGCATCCGCCGAAGACGCACCGGCCGGCCAACCTGAATTCGTTCGCCCAGTTGCCCGCTGGCAGCCACGCCGCCCAGTCGGCGATGGAGCCGCCGAAGACCGAGGTCGCCGCCGACGATCCCGGCGGCGCGCCGACCGGCCCGCTGTTTGCGGCCGACTCGACCCCGACCATGCCCTCCGCCTTGGCCGACATGCGCCGCGCGACCGAAGTGGTCGACATGCGGCTGGTGTCGATGACCGAGCCGGGCAGGGCCCAGGACTCGATCACGGTGGGCGAATCCAGCGGCGGCACCCGCTCGAAAATGCCCTCGATCTGGATCATGCTCGCCGCCGCGGCGCTGCTGGCCTTTTTCGGCCATGGCTGGATGAAACGGCGGGCGACCGCCCAGGAAGGGCTCRACTGAGCCCGCGTTCCGCGCCGGCCTGGACGCCCCGCGACATCTTCCAGGAACCATTCCGGACAATTTGATCCTCGGCCGCCCCCGCTCGGGTCGGCACGCGGTTGAACTCGCCGGCCCTCCGCCTTATGGCTGGGCGATGAACATCCCCCTCACCGCTCCGCCTTTGGGTTCCTGGCCGCGCCACCGCGCCGACCTTAAGCCTGCGCCGTTCCTGCCGATGAGCCGCCAGGAGATGGACGCGCTCGGCTGGGACGCCTGCGACATCGTGCTGGTGACGGGCGATGCCTATGTCGACCATCCCTCGTTCGGCATGGCGATCATCGGCCGGCTGCTCGAGGCGCAGGGTTTTCGCGTCGGCATCATCTCGCAGCCCGACTGGCATTCCGCCGAGCCGTTCAAGGCGCTCGGCCGGCCGCGCGTGTTCTTCGGCGTCACCGGCGGCAACATGGACTCGATGGTCAACCGCTACACCGCCGATCGCCGYATCCGCAGCGACGACGCCTACACGCCGAATGGCGAGGGCGGCAAGCGGCCCGACCGCWGCACGCTGGTCTACGCGCAGCGCTGCCGCGAGGCGTTCAAGGACGTGCCGGTCGTGCTCGGCGGCATCGAGGCCTCGCTGCGCCGGATTGCGCATTATGACTACTGGTCCGACAAGGTGCGCCGCTCGGTGCTGGCCGACGCCAAGGCCGRCATTCTGATCTACGGCAATGCCGAGCGCGCYGTGATCGAGGTCGCGCACCGCATCGCAGGTGGGGAATCGCCGAAGGACATCCAGTCGGTCCGCGGSACCGCSYTGTTCCGGAAAGTGCCGGAGGGGTTCGTCGAGCTGCATRCCGACGATCTCGATTCCGCCGACGAAGGCGCRGCCCGCGAGAARGGCGACGTCGTCATCCGCCTGCCGTCCTGCGAGCAGGTCGAGCAGGACAAGGAAGCCTATGCGCGGGCCTCGCGCGTGCTGCACCGGGAGAGCAATCCCGGCAATGCGCGCCCGCTGGTGCAGCGCCATGGCGACCGCGACCTCTGGCTCAAYCCGCCGCCGATCCCGCTGACCATGGCGGAGATGGACAGCGTSTACGATCTGCCCTACGCCCGCGCGCCGCATCCSTCCTATGGCGATGCCAAGATCCCGGCCTGGGACATGATCAAGTTCTCGGTCACGATCATGCGCGGCTGCTTCGGCGGCTGCACCTTCTGCTCGATCACCGAGCATGAGGGCCGCATCATCCAGAGCCGCTCGGAAGAATCGATCCTGCAGGAGATCGAGCGCATCCGCGACAAGACGCCGGGCTTCACCGGCGTGATCTCCGACATCGGTGGCCCGACCGCCAACATGTACCGGATGGCGTGCAAGGACCCGAAGGTCGAGGCTGCCTGCCGCCGGCCCTCTTGCGTGTTCCCCGAGATCTGCCCGAACCTCAACACCTCGCATGACGATCTCATCCGGCTGTATCGCAAGGTGCGCGAGGTCAAGGGCGTCAAGCGCGTGATGGTCGCCTCGGGCGTGCGCTACGACCTGGCGGTCGAGAGCCCCGCCTACATCAAGGAGCTCGTCACGCATCACGTCGGCGGCTATCTGAAGATCGCCCCTGAACATACCGAGCGCGGCCCGCTCGACAAGATGATGAAGCCGGGCATCGGCACCTATGACCGCTTCAAGGAGATGTTCGACGCCGCGGCGCGCGAGGCCGGCAAGAAGTATTATCTGATCCCGTATTTCATCGCCGCCCATCCCGGCACGTCAGACGAGGACATGATGAACCTCGCGCTGTGGCTCAAGCGCAACCGCTACCGCGCCGATCAGGTCCAGACCTTCCTGCCCTCGCCGATGGCCACCGCGACCGCGATGTACCACACCGGCGTCAATCCCTTGCGCGGCGTCCGCCGCGGGGCGAGCGACAAGGTCGAAGCGATCAAGGGCCTGAAGCAGCGCCGGCTGCACAAGGCGTTCCTGCGCTATCACGACCCGGACAACTGGCCGGTGCTGCGCGACGCGCTCCGCGCCATGGGCCGCAGCGACCTGATCGGCTCGCGCCATGATCAACTGGTGCCGGCACATCAGCCGCCCGGAACGGGCAAGGCCGCCACAACGCGACGGCCGGTGCGCCCGGAGCAGCGGCCGCAGCGGTTCACGACTAAGGGCGTGAAGATCAGGAAGTAGTCGGTGCGGTCGCCCACTGAGCGGAGCACTGCGCCGGGTCCAAGCGTGTGAGTTGGGAGATCCCGCCACACATTCATCTGTCATCATCCGCGAAGGCGGGTGATCCAGTATCCCGCGGCGCCTCGGCTCCATCTCCATCGTCTCTGGAATACTGGATCGCCCGGTCAAGCCGGGCGATGACAGCGAGCTTGTCGTACAATGCAGCCTCAATCTCCGTTGTCATCCCGGACGAGCGCGCAAAGCGCGCGAAGATCCGGGATCCATAACCAGAGAGAGACGTATTGGACCGCCTCTCTGAGCCACCTGCGCGCCTCACACATTCGAGGGTGGCTATAGGTCACGGGTCAAGTCCGGGACGACACCAAGTTTGTAGGACCGTCGCTCCAACTCACACGCCCAACGAGCACCACCGCGCGCGGCGCATCCACGCCGCTCCGCAAAATTAAGGTGACGCTGCATGCAACTAGACGCCAGTGCGTCGTGCACCTCCTCTATCGCGATTCGATCGCGGATCAGGACACCCCATCGCCCCGGCTCAGTCCTGACGCCGCCAGCCGCGCCTTCAGGCGCGCAGCGGCGAAGGCGAGGAAGGCGCGCAGCTTGAGCGGCAGCAGGCCCTGGCCGGCATGGACCAGGCTGACCGGGGCGGGCGGCGGCTCGAAGGATTCCGAAGCCAGTTGCAGCCGGCCGACGCTGATCGCGTCGGCGACCTCATAGGATAGCACGCGGGCTCCACGTTGCGCTCAACAGCTGGACCAACTACATCAACAACGTTGCCCAGACCGAGATCGACTTTCCTGCCGTGGCGGCGCGCGCCGCAGCCTGACGAGATTCCAGCAGCGCCTCCGCGACAGGCGGAGGCGCTGATATCGCACGCCCAATGAGCGAGGCCGCAGCGCGGCAAGGCCGTCCAATCGAGAGCGATCCGTTGGAGCGCATCGACCCCAACGCTTCACAATCAAGGGCGTGAAGATCAAGAAGTAGTCCCTGCGCCCGCGAAGTCTCATCATATGGACACGCGCCCGCCTTGCTGTCCGCTATCGCGAACAATTTAGGCAAGCGAAGATAGCCATGCGCTTCGTGGGGCGTGCCTGTTCTGGCAGGCGACGATTTCTCTGATTCTGGCAAAGAAAATGTGCGGGTCTTCTCGGGGTTCTAAGCCCACATCTACAGCGTTCGTTGACCTGGCACCGGTCATCAGAACTACTTTCTCATAGCGACGAAAGATGTCGTCCCGCGTCGTCTCGCCCAGAGACACGAGGCTGGACGATACAGAGAAAGGACCTAGCGCGCCCCAGCTCAGCGACCGCCGCATTCGCGTCGCGTGCGCCAGGCGTGTCCTCCGCCTCGGGCCTCTCTCAGACAAAGCGCAGCAGCCGCTGAACCGCCCTCCCCTGTCGCCCCCCGTGATTGCACGCTTCGGACCATAGCCCTATACTCCCCGCGATTTCTATCAAATGACGATTTACGATCCGGTCATTAATGCGCGCGTCGATCCAAACGGGGCCAATTCATGAACGATACGATCGATATTCAACAGACCTTCTGGAATAGTTGGAATGCGTCGACCCGGGAGAAGGACGTCGGAGAGGTCTCGATCGATCAACGCGACGTCATCATATCATGGCTGGAAGGCCTGGGACGGACCGACCTCAAAATCATCGAGGTTGGATGTGGCGCCGGATGGTTGTGCGAGCACCTGACCCGGTTTGGTCAGGTGACAGCCACCGACCTTTCTCACGAGGTCATCGCCCGGACCGCCAAGCGGCTCCCTGAGGTTCGCTTCATCCCAGGGGACTTCATGACACTCGATGTCGGCGGCGACTACGATGTCGCGATCAGCCTTGAGGTGCTCGCGCATGTTGCTGACCAGCAGGCCTTTCTGGCCAAGATCGCCGATCTGCTGAAGCCGGGAGGTCGTCTGATGCTCGGCACCCAAAATGCGCCGGCTTTGCGGATGAACGACATTCCGCCACCGGCGCAGGGACAGCTTCGACGCTGGACCGACAGACATGAGCTGGCGCAATTGCTCGGCAACCGCTTCGACGTCAGCGAGATGTTCTCGATCACGCCGCACTTCAATCGCGGACTGCTGCGCTACGTCAACGCGCCGCGCGTCCGACGATTGGCCGAAGCGCTCGGATTAGGTTGGCTGCATCGTTCTATTCGTCATACTCAAGAACGGATGTGGCTCGGCTGGACCATCATGTCGCTCGCCACCGTGCGGACAGCGCGGTGACAGCGCGCCCCCCCGCCGACCAGCACCGCGGCGGCAACCGGTCCACAATCGCGGCGGAGCGACAAATGCGGAGGATTCACGCGACCGGCGCAATCAATCGTTCGGAGATCGTGATTACCATCGCACCAGGCGTCTSGTCGGGGATGGTGAAAAGAACATGAACGGGCTCTGGTCGATCCTCAAGACGGCGCTGGGCGCCGCCACTTGGCGGCGTGCGGCGACGCCGGGCGC
>BFBZ01001266.1_pt1 | contig 17545 bp, 16 predicted proteins | sample 1888401 | NCBI WGS metagenome assembly BFBZ01 (sample SAMD00112614, study PRJDB3348) | symbiont metagenome | host: Chara braunii | reverse complement strand
CCCGCGCAAGCCCTGAAGCGAAGTGCAGCATCGGTAGACCCGCCGATCACATTTGCAACCGGCTTCAAGCGACCCTCTAGGACCCTTTAGGAGAAGTGCATGGAAGAGAGCAGCGTTGAGAATGTAGCCGCAGCGGAACTGCGTCAGTTCATCGAGCGGATCGAACGCCTGGAAGAAGAAAAGGCCGCGATCGGCAGCGACATCAAGGATGTCATGGGCGAAGCCAAGGGTCGTGGCTATGACACCAAGGCGATCCGTACCATCATTCGTCTTCGCAAGAAGGACGCCAACGAGCGCCTGGAAGAAGAATCCATCCTGCAGACCTACATGGCCGCACTCGGCATGGAATAATCGAGGCTAACCTCAGCCTGTTTGCATGAATTGGAGCCGGCTTGCCGGCTCCTTTACTTTCTGGGGCGCAGAGATCGCCCAATACGGGATCACTGCTCGAAAAGACGATCGATCAGCGCGGCCGCACTTCCCTGCCAAAGCTCACCCTTGCCGGTCCCGGCCCAGAGCGACAGGAAATCGGCCGACCCCTTGGCCGTCGATGCACCCCGAATATCCCGCGTGAACTTGTTCTGCGCAGGAAAGGGCAGAATGGCAGCACCCTTCGTCTCCATCTCATCCATGAAGCGATTTTCTAGGCCGCGGGCAAAGCGGCCGGAAAAGGCGCGCGTCGTGCGTGTCCTGCGCTCCGGCGTTGCCAGAAGTTTCGCCCGATAGGGTGCAGACGTCCCGGCTTCCGCGCAGGCCAAGAAAGCGGTGCCCACCTGCACGGCTTGCGCACCGGCTTGCAGAACCGCCCGAACATCGCTTGCCGTCATGATGCCGCCTGCCGCGATCAGGGGCACACGGATCTTTCCGACACTTTGCGTCAGAAGCTCGCGGAGGTTGATTGCCGGGTCCGACGCATGGGCATCGAAGATGCCGCGATGGCCGCCAGCCTCGAACCCCTGCAGCGTGACCGCGTCGACACCGCTATCTTCAAGCGCCCTCGCCTCTTCCGGTGTCGTCGCGGTGCCGATCAGCGGGATGCCCGCCTTCTTTGCCGCGCGGACATGATCGGCGGGCAGCAACCCGAAGACGAAGCTGAAGCAGGCCGGCTTAATGCGCAGCACGGCTTCGAATTGCACGTCGAAATCCTCTTCATAAGGAGCACTCAGCTGCGGCGGCGGCAACTGCAGCTCCGCGCGATAACCCGCCGTTGCCTCGACTGCCCTTTCCAACTGATCCGGCGCGACGTCGGGGATTGAATGAGGAATGAACAGATTGATCGCGAAGGGCTTGTCGGTCCGCTGGCGCACTTGGGCGGCAAATGCTTCGATTGCCGCGGCGTTGGAGTAGGCGCCTCCCATGGCGCCAAGCGCGCCCGCAGCCGAGGCGGCGGCCACGAGATCCGAAGATGAAGGACCGCCAGCCATCGGGGCAACGATCAATGGATGCTTCAATCCGAGCTTCTGAAATAGATTGCTGTCCGTAGGGGCAGACATGTCGATCTTCCTTTCGGGAATACCTGTCTAAGTCTCAACTCAACATAGGCATTCGCAAGCTGTTTCCTAGGAGCGACCAAGCGCCGCGGTGCGCGCTTCGATGGCCTTGAGCACCGAGGACATATCGAGCCTGCCGTTGCCGAGTTCAACGCTCTCGCCATACAGTTCGCGGCATAGATCGAGCACCGGCGACGCCATGCCGGCGGTTCGTGCCGCCTGCGCAATCAGATTGGTGCTGTTGAACGCATCGGCGGTCGCCGCCTGCACGGAAAAATCTCCGGCGATCAGCTTCGGAATTTTCACGCGCGTCAGATCGCTGGCCATGGGACCGGAATCGATCGCCGCCTGAAACGTCGAGAGATCGAGCCCATTCCGGCTTGCGAAATGTGCCGCTTCAGCCAATCCGGCAAGCGTCGTGCAAAGATAGAGATTGACGGCGAGCTTCATGAGGAGGGCGTTGCCAACCGGCCCGCACAGGATCGTTTCGCGGCACATGGGGGCAAGCAGCGGGCGCACTTCGACAACGGCATCCGGATCGCCACCGAGCAGTGAGACCAGCTGGCCCATCTCGGCAGGCTTTCGCGAGCCCGACACCGGCGCTTCCACATAGCGGCCGCCGGCGGCAACAATCTCGGCGGCAAGGCCGCGTGAATAATCCGGCGGATTGGACCCCATCGAAACCACGATATGGCCGGAAACCAGCTTGGCAAATGCGGGCGTGCCGCGTTGCAGGACCTCGTCCAGCACCGCCTCGTTGACCAGCATCAGAATGACGATGCGCGTTCGCTCGAACACCTCTTCCACACTTGTTGCAACAGCCGCGCCCGCCTCACGCAGTGGATCGGCGGCCGCCGGCGACCGGTTCCACACGACGAGCCGTGTGCCGGCTCTTGCGAGATTGAGTGCCATCGGCTGGCCCATGACGCCGAGACCGACAAAGCCGATCTCCTCGCCCGGCTCGGCGCCGGGACGTTCGCTTGCGTTGCTCATCATAACAACTCCGATGTTTCGGGTGACTATGCGATCTCACATGTCAGAGCTCGGCGGGACAATTCTTCCCGCCGAGTATCGATCCATCACCCGGTCAGGATCGGGCACGGATCATGCGTCTGCAGCAGCTTAGAACAGCCGGTCCAGCCACTCGTTCTTGTCAGGGGCACGGCCGAACTGGATATCCGTCAGCGCCGCCTTCAGTTTCAGCGTTACAGGGCCGGCATTGCCGTCACCGATGGTGAAGCCATGCTTGCGGCCCTTCAGCTTGCCGATCGGTGTCACGACCGCTGCCGTGCCGCAGGCAAAGGCTTCGCGCAGGCGTCCGCTCTCGACATCGGCCTGCCATTGATCGATGGCATAAGGCTCTTCGCGAACGGTCAGGCCCATATCGCGCCCGAGCTTGATCAGCGAGTCGCGCGTGATGCCAGGCAGGATCGTGCCGGTCAGCGGCGGCGTCTGCAGCGAACCGTCTTCGAAAACGAAGAAGATGTTCATGCCGCCAAGCTCTTCGATCCAGCGCTTCTCAACAGCATCGAGGAAGACGACCTGCTCGCAGCCCTCACGCTGGCCTTCGGCAAGCGCCGAAAGGCTTGCGGCGTAGTTGCCGCCGCACTTGGCAGCACCGGTGCCGCCGGGAGCCGCACGCGTGAAATTCTCGGAAAGCCAAAGCGTGACAGCCGATGCGCCGCCCTTGAAATAGGAAGCTACCGGAGAGGCAATGACGCAATAGAGATAATCGGTTGCAGGCCTTGTGCCGAGCGCCGCTTCCGAGCCGATCATGAACGGCCGGAGATAGAGCGAGGCGCCCTCGGCAGTCGGGATCCAGTCGCGGTCGATCTTCACCAGTTCCCGCACGGATTCGACGAACAGGTCTTCAGGCAGGGTCGGCATGGCCAGCCGCTCGGCGGAATTGTGGAAACGCCGGGCGTTGGCGGTGGGGCGGAAAAGTGCCGCTCCGCCGTCAGGCAGATGATAGGCCTTCATGCCCTCGAAGATTTCCTGCGCGTAGTGGAGCACCACGGTCGCCGGATCGAGAGCCAGCGCCTTGCGCGGCTCGATCTTGGCGCTGTGCCAACCGCGATCCTGCGAATAATGGATCGTCGCCATGTGATCGGTGAATATGCGTCCGAAGCCCGGATTCTGCAGCAGGGTTTCCCGCTCGCTGGCCGTTGCCGGGTTTGGATTTTTCTGAATGTCGAACGTCACGCCGTTACTCATGGCTCCTCCAATGCTTTGTCCATCACGGCTTTCGCCGCCCATCTCCCGAGAGAAAATCTAAACCAAATCGGGTGGTATTTGATTGCGTTTACGCCTATTGCCGCGCAAGTTTAAGAGCGCTTCGCATGAATTTTTGACGTGAATCGCTATTTTTCGCTCCGAAGCGCATCGCCTGTCCCATCGAGCTGGCATCAGAGCGCTTTTGCCACCGCTTCCGCCGCGACAACGCCGCTTTCATAGGCACCATGCGCGGTCGAATATCGCGTCTTAGAGCAGGCTTCCCCGGCGAAGAATAGACGATCGTTGCAGGGCGCTGCCAGCACGCCGCGCAGATCCGAAGCACCAGGTGTCGCATAGGAATAGGAGCCGCCGACAAATGGCTCGCTCGCCCAGGCCGACATGACGAGAGGGGAAAGTTTCTTGCCGATATCAGCGCCGAAAACGCGCTTCAGCTGCTCCGCCGAGAAGGCGAAGGCAGCGTCCGTTCCCTGCCGTTCGAGATCGAGCGCGAGATCGGCGGCAAAATAGGCTTCGATAACAGGCGCGCCGAACGGCCTCAGCTGATAGGCTCCGGTGCGCCGGCTCTCCCGCGATCCCATGACATGCGTATCCTCGGGAAACATCTCCGGTTCGGACACATGGATGAAAAGCTTGTCCGCCAATCCGAGAGGCAGCCGCGAGGCAGCCTCGATCTTTTCCGGAAGTGGCGGTGAGAAAGTGATCCGCTCGGCGGCAAGGACATTGGTGGAGACGGCCAGGATCACCGCCTTTGCCTTCAGCTCGCCCTTATCAGTCGAAAGCACGACATGATCCGCAGCCGTGTGGTCGATGCGGCTGACTTCCACACCGAGAAGGGTCGGCACCGGCAAGCCATAGGTGGCCACAAGCGTGCCGTAGCCCTGCAACACTCGCCAATCCGGGCCGGCGCCGGGATCATAGCGGCCGAGATCGATGACTGAAGATTTCGGCAGTTCCGCCCCGGTCATGAACGCGCCGACCGCGTAAAGCCGCTCGATCCACGGATCATCGAGCGCGAGCATGGTCGACAGATCCGTGTCGGCAACGCCGTCATAGGCGTCGACCCGCTCGAAGAATTCGGCGACGGCCCCTGCCGCCGCCTTCACTCCGGGGTCTTTCCCTTCCAGCTGCCGGCTGCCGTCGCTCCAGGGAGCCGGCGTGCGATCGACCGTCAGGCCGATCTCTTCGGTGATCTTCGTCCAGGGATTGGTGCGTGCGCCGTGCAGCCAGCCGCAGCCGAGGTCGAGCGCGACGCCTTCGGCGCCGAAAGGATGGATCGTCCGCGCGCGCCCGCCGACACGGTCGGAGGCTTCGAGCAAAACGATCGAAAGGTCGGGCCGAAGCGCTTGCAGCCGTCGGGCAGCACCGACGCCGGCGGCACCGGCGCCGATAACGGCAACGTCGACTTCGCCGCCTTTCCAGGACACGATAGGCATTCCATTTCCTTTTCGCACAAACGCCTGGAGGCGGACTGCTGGAGAACGATGAACGACACAGAGCCTTGCCAGTTCGTCGGCTCAGGCTTTCCGACCAATCTGTAGCTGACCTGCGCGCGGTATGTAAACGGGCACGCCAAGACGCATACCAAATTGCCGCATTGAGCTGCGGCGGCGAATGTCGTAGGTGCTTTGGACAAGAATGGGGAGAATCGTGCGGAAGCTTACCTTTGGGACAACGCGATTGCTGGTGCGCATTATATGCGCCATAGCATTGCTGTCCGTCGGTTTCGCCCATCGCCCAGCCGTATCAGCCGCGGAACTCACCCCCCTCGAACTTGCCCAATACCGTCTGCCGGATGGAACCCTGCCGGTCCTCTGCGTCACCGAAAGGACGCCCGACGGCAAGGAGCACAGCAAGGCCTATATGCCGGGATGCGAGGCATGCCGCATCTCCGCCGCCATCCTGCTTCCCACCCCGCCGACCGACATCTGCGAGCATCTCGCCTTTGTCCGGGAAGATGTCGTCGTTGCCAGAAGCGAGACGTTCCGCCGGCAGCTTTATCCGCCCAATAGCGGCCCCCGCGCTCCCCCTGCTCTTCGAACCCTTGCCTGAACCTGCGTCGCGGCCTCTGCCGTAACGTTTGTCTTCAACGGCGGCCGGACCATGCACGAGAGTTGATCGTGCCGGCTGCGGGTGAGATGGCTCCTTGCCGATGTCCCGACACACGACGGATATCCTGATTGTCCGCTTCGCAAGCGACATCGGCACAAGCCGCGACCGGACAGGTCGCCACTCCCGCAGACGGGCACATCCCTCGCAACGGATCATTCCCTGCCGCCGGAACTTCGGAGAGTTCCCAATGTCTGCCTTCACCGCGGCCGAGCCCGCCGCAACCGCATCAGACCAGATCTCGCTCTATCGGGCGATCTGGCGCTGGCACTTCTTCGCCGGCCTGCTCGTCATCCCGTTCCTACTCAACCTGGCGATCACCGGATCCATCTATCTGTTCAAGGATCAGATCGCCGACACCTTCTATGCCCATCGCAACATCGTCGCCGATACCGGCCCGATGCTATCGCCACAAAAGATCGTCGATGCGGCGCTGGCTGCCATGCCGGACACCACGGCGACATCCTATCGCGAGCCTGCGGCGGGAGATCGATCCGCCCTGGTAACGGTGTCGAAAGGCGGCCAATCGACACTCGTCTACGTCAATCCGCATAACGGCGACGTGCTCGGCTCGGTCGGCTCGAAGGAGGAATTCAGCTGGGTCGTCAAACGCATCCACAGCCTCGAATATTTCGGAAAATGGACCAACCGCATCATCGAGATCGTCGGCGGCTTCGCGCTGATGCTTGTCGTGACGGGCATCTATCTCTGGTGGCCGCGACGCCAGACGGGCGGCGTCCTCAGCGTTCGCGGCACGCCGTCCCGCCGCGTCTTCTGGCGCGATCTCCATGCCGTGACCGGCGCAATCGCCGGCATCGTCATCTTCTTCCTCGCCTTCAGCGGCATGCCCTGGTCGGGCTATTGGGGGGCCAATGTCAATGCGTGGCTGACCGCCAAGGATCTCGGCTATCCCGCGGCCCTCTGGGACAATGTGCCCACATCGACGAAAGTCACACAGGATATCGTCAACCGCCCCGGCTGGATCGTCGAGAATGCCCCCGTGCCACTCTCCGGCCCGGCAACGGCGTCGAAGTCGATCGGGCTGGACAAGGCGGTGGAGATCGCCAGGGGGCTGGGCATGGCGTCCGGCTTCAGCATGGCGCTACCTTCCGACGAGACAGGCGTCTTCACCGCCTCGATTTTCCCCAAGGATCTCTCCCAGGAACGCACCGTCCATATCGACCAATATTCCGGCAAGCCACTGGTCGATCTCTCCTTCGATCAATACCCGGCATTCGGCCAGGCGATCGAATGGGGCATCAATGTTCACCAGGGGCAGGAATGGGGCCTCTTCAACCAGTTGCTCATGCTGGCGACCTGTATCGCCATCATCCTCAGCTGCGTCACTGCTGTCGTGATGTGGTGGAAGCGCCGCCCGGCTGGCCGCCTCGGCGTACCGCCCATGCCGCCGCAGAAGTCCGTCTATATCGGGCTCTGGCTGATCGCGATCGTCTTCGGCGCGGCCTTTCCCTTAAGCGGTCTCGCTGTCGTCGCGATGCTGGTGGTGGATCAGACAGTCATCCGCTTCGTGCCTCCGCTGAAACGCTTCTTCTCATGAAAGGCTGCGCGGCAGGACCTGCCGCGCAGCACCCAGATCCCCAGAGGAAACCGATCATGAACCGATTTATCAGCTCCTTCGTCGCCGCCAGCCTCTGCCTTACGGTTCCTGGGCTGGCTTTTGCCGCCGAGACAACGCTTGGAAAGCTCAAGATCGCCGCTCCCTATGTGAGGGCCATGGTGCCAGGCGCCGAGGTCGGCGGCGGCTACGTGACCATCACCAATACCGGCGGCACCGATGACCGGTTGATCGCAGCCAGCTCGTCGAGAGCAGTCAAAGTCGAGGTCCATGAGATGAAGATGGACAACGACGTCATGGTGATGCGCAAGCTTGAGAAGGGTCTGCCGCTGCCAGCGGGCAAGACGGTTCAGCTGAAGCCCGGCAGCTATCACCTCATGTTCATGGACGTTATCGACCCTTTCAAACAAGGCGAGACGATCAGGGCGAAACTGACCTTCGAAAAGGCAGGTTCGATCGATGTCGATTTCCCTGTGGGTTCGGCGGTTGCCAGCAAGGCGGACAACGGGGGCGACCATGCCAACGCAGCTGAATGAACGGCGCGGCGGCAGCCGTGCCTCCCTTCATGCCAAGGAGGAGAAGCCGATGTTCACAAAAGAATGGTCGATCCCCGTCATCCTGACGGTCTTCCTGCTCAGCATTTGCGGCTTGATCGCCTACTTCACTTGGACCCTGATGCCATCAGCGAAGGGAGCGGAGGAGCACATTGGCTCCTCCTTCAACCTTATCGACGACCGGGGCCAACCGATGACCGCGCTGGCTCTGAAGGGCCACCCATCGCTCATCTACTTCGGCTATACCCATTGCCCGGATGTCTGCCCGACCACACTGTTCGAAATGGCCGGCTGGCTGAAGACGCTGGGACCGGAGGCGGACAAGCTCAAAGCCTATTTCTTCTCCGTGGACCCCGAGCGCGACACGCCGGAGGTCATGCGCAAATACACCGGCAATTTCACCGATCGCATCACCGGCGTCACCGGCATCCCCACGGAAATGCAGAAGGCCATCAAGGACTGGCGCATCTACGCCAAGAAAGTGCCTTCGCCCGATGGCGACTACACGATGGATCACACCGCCTCGGTTCTCCTCGTGGGCGCCGACGGTAATCTGCGCGGTCTCATTGCCTACGGGGAAGACAAGGACGTCGCCCTGCAAAAGATCCGCAATCTTCTGAAATGAGCGGCCACAGGCCGCCCGCACGCACCCCATCGGTAGCAATCCGAACGGGATATAAGAGGCGACATCCGTCGCCATCAAACCTGCCGCAGCCCCCTGCGGCGCTTCAATGGAAAAGGAAGACCGACATGACTCGGATGAAGACGCTGCTACTCGTGACTGCCGCCGCCAGCATGGCCTTCGCAAGCCAGGCCCTGGCGCACGCTCACCTGAAGTCCTCCGCGCCGGCCGCCGACAGCGCCGTCAAGCAGGCCCCTTCGGAACTCGACCTCACCTTCACCGAAGGTCTGAACCTGAAGTTCAGCGGCGTGACCGTTACCGGACCGGACAAGAAGGCGGTCAAAACGGGCGCTTCTTCGCTGATGGATGGCGACAAGACGCTGATGGTGCCTGTCAGCGACAAGCTTGCACCCGGCAAGTACACGGTCGAATGGCACGCGCTCTCGACTGACGGCCATAAGACCAACGGCGCCTACACATTCACCATCGCGCCTTGATCAAGCCTTTCCGGGGCGGCTTTCAGCCGCTCCGGCGACGCCGCCAGCTATGGGTGACTCAACCAAACGTGCATTTCTTGACGAAATGCAGCCAGCTGTCGTTGCGCCGGATCGTTGCGCGCGGCAGGCCGAAGGGGTCGTCACCCGGCCGCGCCCTTCCGCGCCGTGTTGTGGTCGCGGCACTATAGCCGGCCTCATAGGCCAGCACCCGATCGAGTGGTGTCTCATCGCCATAGGGAAAACAGAAGGACGAAACGCCCTCGTCCAGCACGTCTTCCAGTAGCCCGCGCGAATCCGAGATCTGGCGCCGCGCATCCTCCATCGGCAATTGCGGAAGATGGACATGATCGAGCGTGTGCGAGCCGACTTCATGCCCAAGGCTGCTCCAGCGGCGCAGCTGCTCGACAGACATGCAAGCTGCAGGCGCCACGCCAAGCGGCAGGTCCCAGACATTGCCGCCGCCGATCTGGTTCACGACGACGAAATTCGTGGCGGTGAAGCCGAATTCCTGCAGCACGGGCAAGGCATTCTCGAAGACGTTCAAATAGCTGTCGTCGAAGGTGATGGCGGCAACTTTGCCGGCCTTCAATCCGGTGATGTAAGGCATTGCCTCACGCAGTGACAGGCCTTGAATTCCGAGCCTCTTCAGCCATTCCATCTGGCGACGGAATGCTTCCGGATGGACGGTCATGCTTCTGAACGGCGCCTTGCTCGAAGGTGGCACCGCAATCTGATGATATGCGAGAATTGGAACGGACAAGTTTGCTCTTCTTAGATGGGGCGGTGCGAGCGCAGCGCAATTCTTGCGCGATATAGCGGCCGCAACACCTCTCTGGAAAGCCTTTCCATCAGGGTCTTACGGCTCTTGATGGTGCTGCCGCCAAGCTGCGAGGAGATTTCATGCACACCACCGGGAAGCACGGCGAGCGGTGAAACATGGGTAAGCCAGCTCATCTGCACCGTTGTATCGACCGGCCTGTCGAAGAAGGCGGTTGCTTGCAGCAGACGAATGGCTGCGTCGCGGCTGACGAGCTGCGCCACCATGCCAAGGCCGATCCGGGTCGGCTGAATGACGTTGATCTCGCCCTGCGTCAGAACGCGGGTGCCATGTTCCTTGCCCATTCGGAAGGGGAAGCGAATGAACGCCCCTGGCTTGAGGCAGGCCTTGGCAGCCGCAAAGGCGGCATGAAACGAATCATCGATCTCCACATCATCTTCGAAGATGAGGCCGGCATCGATGTTCTGTTCGACGATGGCGGCCCATGCCTTGCGGTGCGACAGGAAGCAGGCGATCTCGCCCTGGCTCATGGCAAAGGGATAGGACGGCTTGTGGAGCTTGCGGCGATAGACGCGGTTTATTTCAGCCTCGGTCAGGCAACGGCCGTCGACGGCTTCCACGATTTCACTCGAAACCGGCAGCTTTGCCATCAGTCTTTCGACCTGCGGCATACGATCGCGAGCACGATCCAGGTGGACGATGAAGCCACGGATGACGAGCTGACTCGGCTCGTTCAGGTTCGCTCCAACGGGGGCAGATACGCGATCGAATCCGAATCCCGCATGCGCTCTTTCAAGCGGCGTCGCCGAAGACGGGTCGAATTCGTTGGTCTGCATCAAATGATATCCCAGTGTTGTAGGCGCAGGCTCTATCAACCCTGAATGAAGGCGAGCTTAGGCAGACATGAGGCGAAACTGAAAACAGTGATTTTCGATGGCATTCCACAGCCAATTATCGGCTAATCGAGCAGACTGATGTGGCCGCTTGCCATCTTTTCCTCTACCCAGCGGCGTTCATCCAGCCAGGCATGGCGCTTCCATCCCTCCCAGCTGAACCCGCAGAGTTTCACCTCCCATTCGCAGGCGGGAAGGATCGACAGCACATATCGGACGCCGAAAAAGCCGGTGCTCGGAAAGACCTGGTCCATCCGGCACTCGGCGACTCCAAGTTCCGCACAGCCTTCGATGTAGAACTGCGGCGGCATGATGCGAATTTCCTTGCCCGCTGCACCCACCAGCTCGATGGTTCGCATCGTCCAGTCGCTCTTTCGGCCCTTCAGACGCGAGAGGAAGTTGGGCTTGGGATGATATTTGCGGATGATGTCGGGATGATAGGCGAGCACGACCTCTTTGGCCGCCTTGAAGGTAGCGCTTGTCAGGAAGGCCGGATCGGTCAGTCGCCGCTGCATCGGCTTGCTGGAGGCTGCGAGCATCAGGATATCTGTGCGTGAGCCGCTCATGCCGACAGAGGCTTTAGGCTCGTTGAAGCGCATCGCAAAATCCGCATTGTCGACGATCTCCGAGAGATCGCGGTGCAGTGTGCCATTGCCAATGATGATTGCCGTCTTACGGTTCAAATTCGGATATCCAGCCTTACAAGCCTATCGCCCTAATTGCGCCGGATGAAGCGAAACTGAGCAAAAGATGATGCGAAAATGAATAAAATCTGACAGCAACCTGAAAGCCAGCAGGGTGTCACCTACAGGCAACAGCTGCTTTGATCGATCCCCTCCCACCAAAATTTGCGTAAGCTTTGCGAGCGACCAATCGGGCCGCAATCACAGCAAGCTCGTCGTTGCGCACAAATGAAAAGGAGCCCAAATGGGCTCCCGTAAAGTTGTCTGAACTTTGAACGCTGCTTACTCGACCGAATTGAACTTCTTCACCTGAAGGAAATTCACTGCCGTACCGCTAAAGCGTTCCGGGTCGATCGACGCCGTCTGCACCTTGAAACCATCGGTATAGACGGCGGTCGGCTGGGCACGAAGCGCCGGGCTTACGAAGCGAGGAGCCTTAACCGGGCGATTGACGATCTCCACGCGGGCCTTTGCGATTGCCCACTGTGAAATCATCTTTTCGGTCAGCTTCGGCGCCGTCGTTATCGTGGCACGACCGGAATCCGCCGTCACCGCATCCTGCTTGTTCGGCCGGCCGCCCTTGGTGGCGATACCCGCAGCGATCGGACGTTCCTGCGGTGTCACCGCATCGAAACTGTCATTGAAACGACGGGTGCTGCTGGCCTTGAGTTCATTGCGAACCGGCGCCAGCGCGGCCACCTGCATAGGCATCTGCTGAGCGGGCCGCTGCTGCGGCAGAACCGCTGCAATCGCCTGCGCAGCATCGTTGCCGGAAGCTAAGCCACTATTCGGAGGCGCGAGCTGATCCTTCGAGGCAACATTGTTCTGCGGCGAAGTCACAGCAGCCACCGCGTTAGCATCCGATCGATCGGGTCGGCTCTGCTCAAGAGCGGCGATGACCGAGGGCGAAAGCGTACCGGCATCGGCCTGGTCATCGATTGCTTCCTGATCGGCATCAGCAGAGGCCAGGAGGCTTTCGGCAATTTCGGGACGCTGTGCCGGCACAGGCACGGCGGCAAGCTGGCCCTTCATGTCTGCCTCGGCGGACGCCACTTCAGCATCGCCGGGTGCGCGGCGGTCAAGCAAGGACGGCACCGGTACGTGATAGGAGCGAAGGTCGGCATATTGTGGCTGGTCACCCGTATTCGGCATGGCTGCTGCAAGCGCATCCTGAGCGTCATTGCGCGGCGCCGATACGAGCGCGGAGGCTACGTCGCTGCCAGCGGACTGACCACCGAAGGCCGGGCGGATCTGCGGTACGGGTGCGTTTATGCTCGCAACCTGAACCTGGGCAGGAGCAGAAGCGGGAGCCGCACTATCGTCACCATCGTCAGCAGCCGGCTGCCCCTTGCGGGAAGCCGAAGCAACAGCGACCGGTGCCGACGACGAGCCTTCATCCGCATTGTCCTCTTCCTCATCCGCACCACCGCCGCCAAACAGGCGGGCAAAGAAGCCACGGCGAGGTGACGAGGAGCTGGCGATCTGGATATCGGACGACATGCGTCGCTTGTAATCGGCGACGGCCTCCTGATAGCCCGGCAGCGGCCGGCCATCGGCAGGAATATGCATGGTCTTGCCGTCCGGGAACAAACGGACGAGATCCTGGCGATCCATGCGCGGCCAAGCGCGCACACCGCCGACGTCCATGTGGACGAAGGGCGAGCCCGAAGTCGGGTAATAGCCGACGCCGCCCTCTTGGAGCTTCATGCCGAGCTCACGCAGCTTGGTGAGCTTGACGTCCGGAATATAGAAGTCCATCGCGTTGCCGAGCATATGCTGGCTCTTCTTGGCAACGCCGGTGTGTGCGTTACGCGTGCGCAGCATCTCGTTGGTGCCCGGCGAACGGAATCCGCAGATGACGTAGATGAATTCGTGCGAACCGCTCTCGCGGTACACTTCCCAGATGAGGTCGAACAGCCGCGGATTCATCTTGGTCGGCTGATTCTTGCGCCAGTCGCGCAGGATGCGGTTCAGCTTCTCCAGACCGTCCGGATCGAACTTGCCATTGCGCTTGTAGGTGATGACGGCCTTTTCACCGGTATGGACGTAATAGATCTTCAGGCTACGGGTTTCCCCGCCGGCCTGAGAGGGAGTGCCAACGAAAACAGGCGTAGAAACGGCCAAAGCAAGGAGGCCAACGGCTACCACCTTGGCCACCTTGCTAAATAGGTCTGAGCACGCAGAATGCCAGCTCAAGCTATTAGGCTTGGTATTTCCACTCAAATTCGGCAATTCGATCCCCGTCCGACAGACAATGTCGCATCGTGTTCCAAATGGCTGTCAATTGCGGTGACACGATGGCAAAAATGCCACACATAATCGCCCTCTTCATACATGGTGAACGATGCACTAACAAGTGCTTTACGACGGGTAACAAAATATGCTTGCCTAAAAGTTAAGCTTCCCCTCATGCCGCGCTTTTTTGCGGGTCATCCGGATCTATCCCGTAATCTTTCAACTTGCGGTAGAGAGTTGAGCGCCCAATCCCAAGCTTTCTTGCCACTTGACTCATCTGCCCGCGATAGAATCGGAGGGCAAAGCGGATCAATTCTTCCTCGACATCCGCCAGTTTCCTGACATCCCCTGAGGTATTGGTGCTGACGATGACGTTGTCGGAAGCGGTCGCCAATGCATCGCCGACAGGAAGCGGCGAGGTTGCAGCCGCGTCAGCTGAAATCACGCGCATCCCGCGCTCGGCTCTCTCCCCGGTCGCAGAATCCATGGTATGAGCCTGTGAATTATCCACAACTAAGGTCGGATGCTCGCCCGAGAAATAGCCGGGCAACTGCGCGGCGATCTGCGGAAAATCGCTATCCAGCAGCTCGGGTCCTTCCGATAGAACGACCGCCCTGAACACGGCATTTTCGAGCTGGCGAATATTGCCCGGCCAGTCGTAAGCCGTCAGCAGCGCAAGAGCACTGTTGCTGATATCGAGCGAATGATCGAGCTTTTGCTCCAGCGCAAACCGGTCGGCAAAGGCGCGCGCCAGATGCGGGATATCCTCCTTGCGGCGACGAAGCGCCGGCATGGTGATCGGGAAGACGTTGAGGCGATAGTAGAGGTCCTCGCGGAAACGCCCGGCCTTGACCTCTTCGATCAAATCCTTGTTGGTCGCAGAGATCAGGCGGACATTGACCTTCTGCGCGACGCGCGCACCGACCGTCTCGATTTCCCCTTGCTGCACGGCACGCAGCAGCTTCACCTGGACTTCCAGCGGCAGATCGCCGATCTCGTCGAGGAACAGCGTACCGCCATCGGCTTCCATGAACTTGCCGACATGGCGCTCCGCCGCGCCCGTGAACGCACCCTTTTCATGTCCGAAAAGAATGCTTTCCACCAGATTGTGCGGAATGGCACCGCAATTGACCGTTATGAACGGCTTGCCGGAGCGGTCGCTTGCGGCCTGAATGGCACGTGCCACCAGTTCCTTGCCGACGCCGGATTCGCCTTCCAAGACAACGGGAATGTTCGACTGTGCGGCACGATGCGCAAGGTCGATCACCCGCATCATCGCCGGGCTTGCCGAGACGATGTCGTCGAAGGTGATCGCGCTGGAACGCGATTTGCGTCCCGCGCGTGCCTTTGCTTCGCGCTGATCGAGCTTGAGCGCATTGCCGATAGACGCTGCAATGCGCTCCGGCGACACGGGCTTGACGACGAAATCGAAGGCGCCGGCCCGCATGGCCTGCACCACGGTGTCGATACCGCCCTGCCCCGTCTGCACGATAACGGGCAGATCGATACCCATCTCGTTCAGCGCGCCCAAAAACTCGATGCCGTTCATTTCCGGCATCATCAGGTCGAGCACGATCACATTGATCTGATCGCTGTTACGCTTCAGAACTTCAAGGCCAAAGCGGCCATTCTCTGCCAAATGGGCCACGTGTCCGTGCCGCTCGATGGCATTCTTCAGCAGACGACGTTGAATCGGATCATCCTCAACAACGAGAATCTGCGCGCCCCCTTTGGCGCTATTATAAACGGTCATTGGTGCCTCACTTCATGCGAAACCTGACACGGACATTCGCAGAAAGGCTTGAACATGAAGTTTTGCCAAATCATCGCATTTTAATCATTATGACGAATGTACTACCGCCTATGGTTCAACCGTCAGCGCCAGGGAAATCAGGCTTGCAGCAGGCTTTCTGGCCGAATAAACACGAACGCATCGGACGTTCCGCAATAAAAAGCAGAGGAAATATCGCCCATGAGCCCGACCTCGCTCCGTAAATCCCTTAACTTCTCCGCCAACCAGCCTGCCGCCGGCAGCGCGCTCGGGGACCTGCCCGCCTGGAAGCTCAGCGATCTCTATCCTTCCGCTACCTCGCCTGACTTCACGGGCGACATGGAAAAGGCGGGCAAGATGGCCATCGCCTTCGAGGATAAGTGGAAGGGCAAGCTTACGGAAGCGGCAACCATGACGGGCGATGCCGGTATCGGCGCCGCCATCAAGGAATATGAGGCGCTTGACGATATCATGGGCCGACTCGGTTCCTTTGCCGGCCTCACCTATTTTTCCAACACCAGCGATCCGGCCAACGGCAAGCTCTATGGCGATGTGCAGACGCGGCTGACGGACTATGCCGCCCATCTGCTGTTCTTCCCTCTGGAACTGAACCGCATCGATGACGCCGCGATGGACGCCTGCATGGCGAACGACCCTGCCGCCGGCCACTACCGCCCGTGGATCGTCGACCTACGCAAGGACAAGCCGCATCAGCTCGACGACAAGCTCGAGCAGCTGTTCCTGGAAAAGTCCATGACCAGCGCCGCAGCCTTCAACCGGCTGTTCGACGAGACGATGGCGGAGCTACGCTTCGAGATCGACGGTGAAAAGCAGCCGCTGGAAGTCGCGCTGAACATGCTGCAGGAACAGGATCCCGAAGCGCGCCGCAAGGCGGCCATGGCGCTTGCCACAACCTTCAGGGCGAACCTTCGCACCTTCACGCTCATCACCAACACGCTCGCCAAGGACAAGGAAATTTCCGACCGCTGGCGCGGCTTCGAGGATATCGCCGACAGCAGGCATCTCGCCAACCGCGTCGAGCGCGAAGTGGTGGACGCACTGGCCGCGGCCGTACGCGATGCCTATCCGCGGCTCTCGCATCGCTATTATAAGATGAAGGCCAAGTGGCTCGGCATGGAGCAGATGAACTTCTGGGATCGCAACGCGCCGCTCCCGGAAACGCCCAATGCGCTGATTCCGTGGACCGAGGCGAAGGAGACGGTGCTATCAGCCTATGGCAAGTTCGCGCCTGACATGGCCGCAATCGCCAAGCGCTTCTTCGATGAGGAATGGATCGACGCGCCGGTGCGCGCCGGCAAGGCGCCGGGCGCATTTGCCCATCCGACCGTGCCATCGGCGCACCCTTACGTTCTCGTCAACTACATGGGCAAGCCGCGCGACGTCATGACGCTCGCACACGAGCTTGGCCATGGCGTGCACCAGGTTCTGGCCGGCGGCCAGGGCGCCCTGATGTGCCAGACACCGCTGACGCTGGCCGAAACCGCTTCCGTCTTCGGCGAGATGCTGACCTTCCGTGCGCTGCTCGACAAGACCTCCGACAAGCGCGAACGCAAAGCGATGCTCGCCCAGAAGGTTGAGGACATGATCAACACGGTCGTGCGCCAGATCGCCTTCTACGAATTCGAGCGCAAGCTGCACACTGCACGCAAGAATGGCGAGCTGACCTCCGATGATATCGGCGAGCTGTGGCTGTCCGTACAGGCGGAAAGCCTGGGCCCGGCGATCAAGATATCCGAGGGTTACGAGACCTATTGGGCCTATATCCCCCACTTCATCCATTCGCCCTTCTACGTCTACGCCTATGCCTTCGGCGATTGCCTTGTGAACTCGCTTTACGCCGTCTACCAGAATGCCGACCAGGGCTTCCAGGAGAAGTATTTCGAACTGCTGAAGGCCGGTGGCACCAAGCATCATTCCGAACTCCTGAAGCCTTTCGGCCTCGACGCCACCGACCCGTCGTTCTGGAGCAAGGGACTGTCGATGATCGAAGGGCTGATCGACGAGTTGGAAGCGCTAGATAAGAGCTGAAACTGCGCCTGCTAGCAGGTCAGGCAGGTCTGCCATTGCCGCAGCTTCGGTGCCTG
>BFBZ01001265.1_pt1 | contig 17547 bp, 21 predicted proteins | sample 1888401 | NCBI WGS metagenome assembly BFBZ01 (sample SAMD00112614, study PRJDB3348) | symbiont metagenome | host: Chara braunii | reverse complement strand
TGACACTGATCATCGGCGCAATCTTCCTGAAGGACACCCACGGCGTCGACCTCGCCACGGGCTCCGGCGTGGACATCCAGAAGTAGCGATCACGACCGCGGGGCCGCGCAACGGCCCCGCTTCTCCCCAAAGCAATCTTGGCCCCGCCTCCCGGCGGGGCCTTTTTGTTGAGCGTTGAATGCGTTACGCGGCCGGTCTTGTCGCGCCGGGGCGACGCTGATAGCTGTGCGGCCCTCAAAGTCGCTTTGCGGCCCACGGGCCGGGCGCCGGATTAGCTCAGCGGTAGAGCAGCGGTTTTGTAAACCGAAGGTCGGGGGTTCAATCCCCTCATCCGGCACCAGTTCTTTTCAGTACGAATATTAGCCCGCTCCAAACCGCCTAGCGCCAGAGGCCGTACTCCTGCCATTTGGACTGCGGGATGACTTGTCCGACCTGGTACTTCAGCTTGATCGCCTTCATGTGATCGGGCGTTCCTTCGCAGACGAACGACAGCGCATACCACTTGCCCTTGCTGCGGAACGCCCCACCCTTCGCGGTGAGCACATGGCCGGCGTGCTTGGGCTCGGAACTGACGTTGCTCTTGGCGCGGTCCGGCCGATGTTGCGTCTCCTTACGGATGCGCGTCATCGCCTCCAGATCGCAGACCTGCTCCAGCCGCGTCCGCGGGTCGAGACGCTTCAGTCCGGCGAGCAGTTTTGATTGGGCGGCGAGCGGAGATGGAGTGACAACAAAGACAAGCGCGGCAACAACCGCGCTCAACGGCATCCCAATTTTCATTCCGGCATCCCCGATACAGCTAAGAATCGTTCGAACTCTCGTCCAACATAGCTGTCGATGCCCGAAATGGGGCTGCGATTTCTGACAGGGAATGGTGTCGCTCACCGCAGCGTTACGCCGGCTCGTTGTCCGGCTTGCCGCCCGGCAGCACCGTGAACGTCGGCCTGGGCGGCGTACCGCCCTTCGCGAGCGACTGCGCAAGCTCGATCACTTTGCGGCGGTCGGCAGGATTCTCGATCGCATTGAACGCCCGAACGAGCGTCAGACCTTCTTCAGGGGTCGGTTCTTTGCTCATGATGCGCGGCGGAGGGCTCTAGAGCGTCTTCTGCTTACTGCCGCATTCCTTGCAGGTATAAGCCACGCGGGTTTCACCCACGTCCACCGAAACCCGGTTCGGCGCACCGCATTTGCCGCATTTGGTCTCGATCCGCGTCTTACCCTGCTTGATCGTGAGGTTTTTGCGCTCCATCGCCTCGCGGACCAGCCGCTCGGCCTCTGCCCGCATCGCTTCCTTCGACATGCCGCGCCTTGTCTTGCTGAAACGAACGCCGGGACGGTCCGGGCCACCACGCCTTGATAAACGGGGAATTTCCCTGAAAAGGGTTTTGGAGTCGAGTCCAGCCGATAGGCTCGCCTGCCCGTTTTTCCACGGTTCGGGGCCGTGCTAGAAGCCCGGCCAAGATGCAAACCAATATGAAATCCGCCCTGGACGAAATCGCCGACCGCTGGAAAAGCGATGTTGTGCTGAAGCGCGACGTGTTCTCGACCGTGGAACGCGGGCGTTTTGTGACGCCGAAGGGCGAGGTCGACGCGGTCTTGCGCCGCCTCGACGAAATCCCGTGGTGGGCGACGCCCTTGGCGCGGCATCTGTTCAATCGGGAACGCAAATCGTTGAAGCTCGCCGGCGATCTCGCCATCGCGCCGGAACTTCTCTACGCGGGTCGGAACTTGCTGGTGCGCGGCTTCATTGACGGCGTCGCGTTGCATATCGCAAAGCCGCAGGGCGACCTCGCCTATTTCCGCTCGGCAAAAGCCGCGCTGCGCAAGCTCCATCGCGCCGGTATCTGCCACAACGACCTCGCCAAGGAGCAGAACTGGCTGCGCGGCGCGGACGGCCGTGCTTATCTCACAGACTTCCAGCTCGCTGCCTGCTTCAAGAGCCGGAGCCGCCTGTTCCGCATCGCCGCTTACGAAGACCTACGGCACATGCTCAAGCACAAGCGCCGCTACGCGCCGGAAGCGCTGACGCCTGCCGAGCTTCGCGTGCTGGCGAAGAAGAGCCTGCCGACACGCATCTGGATGGCGACCGGCAAGCGCGTCTACTACTGGGTGACGCGCGGCATCTTTCGCTTCGTGGACCGCGAGGGCGGCGGCCCGCGGCTCGTGCAGGACGCACCATCGATTACGAGCCGCCTCAAGACCCATCCGCAGGTGCGCGACGCTGCCGTCGTTGCCTTCCCCGACCGCCGCGCCGGCGTCGGCCTCTATGCGTTCGTCGAAGCGCCAGGCGCCTCTGAAAGCACGATTAAGGACTTCGTCGCCGCCGATCCGAACGCGGTGAAAGCACCCGAGCGGCTTCAGGTCGTGGATGCGCTTCCGCGCAGTCTGGATGGCGCGGTGCGCAACGAAATCCTGCAGCTCGTGGCGATGAACCAGATTGACCTGATCGACCAGCTTATCGCGAACGAAGCCGAGCGCACGACCGTCGCGCGCATCGTCGCCGACCGCCGCAACCTGCGCGACCGGACAGCCTTCTAGGAAACCTGATAGAGTTCGATCGTTGTTGGTAAGGAGACGGACATGCGCGCGATCACCCTCGACGAGGCCGTGAAGATCATCAACGAAACCTTCGCCGAGGCGAAGCGGCGGAACGCCTATCCGCTGACCGCGGTGCTGCTCGATGCCGGCGGTCGCATGAAGGCGTGCATGAAGCAGGACGGCGCGTCCCTCCTCCGCTTCGAAGTCTCCTACGGCAAGGCCTACGCGTCGCTCGCAATGGGCCGCGAGTCGCGCCAGGTGCTTCAGAAGGCGAAAGATAAGCCGCTGTTCATGCAGTCGTTCATGGAGCTCGCCGACGGCCCGATGTTCCTCGAAGGTGGCGGCCAGCTCATCCGCGACGAGCATGGCGAGGTGGTCGGCGCCATCGCCACCACCGGAGACACCAACGAAGTGGACGACCTCTGCGCCATTGCGGGCATCCGCGCAGCCGGCTTCAAGACCGACCATGACTTCGGCGAGGCCGATATGCGCCGCCTCAACATCAAACGCGGTCAGCCGATCAAGGACCCACAGGAGCAAGCAACGAAGCTTCGCCAAGCCTGAGCCGCTTCACTCTTTTTCCTTGAGCCCAAAGAGCCGCCCGGTTCCTTGAATGGAACCGGGCGGCTTTATGCACGTTGACGGGCACACGGATAGACACAGCCGCTCCATCCGATTGCTCGTCCCCGCATTGCTCAAAGGACACCAAAATGTCTGCTCTCATCGGCGCACTGATTACGTTCCTGGTCATCATTCTCGTTCTTTATCTCGTCAACATGCTGCCGGTCGAAGGCCGCATCAAACAGATCATCCGCATTATCGTGATCATCATCGGCGTGTTGTCGCTCCTGAAATATCTCGGCGTCTGGATCTAGCGAGAGCGCATATGGCTACCGCCATCAGCAGAGCGAAGAGCGGCGGCAGCAAATCCGAAGAGAAAACCGCGCGGCCATGGCTCGCCGGACGCCTGCATCTCGACACACGCGATGCAGAACCCCTGAAGAACGTCAATGCGTTCTGGCGTGGCACGACGCAGACGGCCACCATCGTCATGGCTGCGCTTGCTTTCGGCTTGTTCCTATTCTTTGCGCGCGCCCTCCTCATTCCAGTTCTGTGCGCTGTTGCGATCGCGATGACGCTCGGGCCAGTGAATGGTTATCTATCGAAACGCGGCGTGCCGTCGTGGCTGACGGCGTTTGCGGTTATTGTGCTGATCATCGCGGGATTGAACATCGCGATCGTTACGCTCGCGAAACCGATATCCGACTTCACCGGACGCCTGCCTGAATTGGCCGGAGCGGTGAAAGAGAAGCTGCACATCCTCGATCGGCCGCTCGCAGCCTTGAGCGAACTACAGATGAGTCTCGGACTCGGCCAGTCCGATGCGAAGGTCGATTCGGGCCGCATGATCGAGGGCGCGGTAACCGGCTTCGTCACCGTGGTGACGCCGGCCGCCGTGCAGTTTGTTCTTCAACTCGTTCTGTTCTTCGGTACTCTGTTCTTCGCCATTGTCGGGCGCAATGCATTCCGAAATTATGTCGTAAGCTGGTTCGCAACGCGGGGCGCGCGACTGCGCATACTGAAAATCCTCAACGACATCGAGGAAAACCTGAGCGGCTATCTGATCGTCGTGTCGACGATCAACCTCGCGCTCGGCATCGTCGCAACGATCATGGCATGGGCCCTGGGGCTGCCGAGCCCACTCCTTTGGGGCGCCCTCGCCTTCGCGCTGAACTACGTGCCCTACATCGGGCCCGGCATCATGTACATTTTGCTGTTCATCGCCGGACTGATCGCGTTTCCGACCCTGCTCGGCGCATTGCTGCCGCCCGCGATCTACATCGCGGTGACGCTCGTGGAAGGCCAGTTCCTCACGCCGATGATCGTCGGGCGGAACGTACTCTCCGTGCATCCGCTCGCGGTGTTCCTCGGGATTGCCTTTTGGGCCTGGCTGTGGGGGCCGCTCGGGGCATTCCTCGCCATGCCCATCCTGATCGTCGGGCGCGTTGCGCTCGATCATCTCTACCCGCGCGAGGAAGCAGAACTGCCCGGCTAGGCGTGCTCCTCAATCACCGACGCGCGCACGTCATCCTCGATTAGCTTCCAGATGTGGTCGACGTAAGCTACGAACGCCGGATCGCGCTTGAGGCCCAGCGCGCGCGGGCGCGGCAGGTCGACTGTTACGCTCTCCTGCAGGCGGCCGGGCCGCCGCGCGAACACCAGCACGCGGTCGGAGAGGAACACCGCCTCGTCGATCTGGTGGGTGACGAACAGCACGGTCTTGCGGCCCTGCTCCCAGATCCGAAGAAGTTCGGTTTGCATGATCTCACGCGTCTGCGCGTCCAGCGCCGCGAACGGCTCGTCCATCAGCAGCACATCTGGATCGATGGCAAGCGCCCGCGCGAGATTGACCCGCTGGCGCATGCCACCGGAAAGCTGGCGCGGATAGTATTTTTCAAAGCCCCCGAGGCCAACGAGCTTCAGGAGATCGAGCGTGCGTTTCCTCTCGGGCTCACCGACCTTGCCGGACACCTCCGGCCCGATCAGCGCATTGGAGAGCACCGTCCGCCACGGCAGCAGGCTGTCGTTCTGGAACACGAAGCCACGGTTGCTGCCGGGTCCGCTCAGCGGCTGGCCGTCAATCCTGATGCTGCCGGCGGTCGGAGCCTCGAGCCCCGCGACCATGCGGAGGAACGTGGTCTTGCCGCAGCCGCTCGGTCCGACCACGGAAATGAACTCGCCGCGCTCAACCGACATATCGATGTTCTTGACCGCTTCGAGATCACCGAAATTCTTGCAGAGCTTTTCGGTCTGGAGTTTGGCGACCATGGCTAATCCTTCGTCCAGGGCACGAGGCGCTTCTCGAGCCAGCCGAAGCCTGCCGTCATCGCGATGCCCGCGACCGCGAGAACGATCACGCCCGCGAATAGCTCCGGCATGTTGAAGGCATCGGCCGATTGGCTGATGAGACGGCCAAGGCCGGCACGCGAGCCGAACAACTCGGCGACGACCACGCCGATGAGACCGCGGCCGATGCCGAGCTTAAGGCCCGCAAGGATGAACGGCAGCGCCGACGGCAGGGAGACCTTGAAGAATATCTGCCGCCCGCTCGCACCGAAGCTTTTCAGCATCTCGACGAGACGATCGCTGGTGGTGCGGAGTCCTGCCTCAGTGTTGATCGTCACCGGAAACAGCACGAGGAAGATCACGACCAGCACTTTCGACCAGATGCCGATGCCGAACCATAGGATGAATAGCGGCGCGAGCGCGATGGTCGGCGTGGCGTAGAGGCCCGAGATCCACGGCTGCATCGCCTGCTTGAACTTCGCGCTGCTCGCCATACCGAAACCGATCGCGATGCCGATGATGCTCGCGATCACATAGCCGAGCGCGAACTCGATCGCGCTGATCCAAATATGCTTCTCCATCTGGCCGGACAGTGTCAGGCTCCAGATCGCCTGCATGATCTGCGAAGGAGCTGCCAGGAACAGCGGATTGGCGACCAAAAATCGGCTGATGAGTTCCCAAGCGAGGAGCCCGCCAACCACCGACAAGGTGCCGGCCATATATTTTTCGCGGATGTGGACCAGCATATTAGTCGGCGATCTGCGTCACGCCGGCGAGGAACAGCCGATCGGTCGGGAACGACGGCGGCAGATCGCCGAGCTCTTTCAACGCATCGACGAGCGCGTTAAGGCGGCTCTTCGAAATCTTGCCGGTCGGTTCGAAATACTTCCCTCCTATGAGGAAATCGTAGGCCTTCTCGACGTCGCCCTTCTTCAAACTGCTGACTTTCATCAGAATAGAGACCGCCTCCCCGCGGTTCTTCGGGTCGTAAAGCCACACCATCGCCTTCGTGTAGATGCGAATGACTTTCTCGACCTTGGGTTTGTTGTTTGTCGCCCAGTTCGTGTTTACGGCAATGCCCGCGAACGGCATGTCGGCGAAATCGACGGTGTCGCCCAGATGCGTGAATCCTGCCGACTGGGCATGGAAATTGAACGGCGGCGTCAGGATCGCCGCGTCCACCGCGCCCGACTGCAACGCCGAGAAGCGCGCCGACGTCGCGCCCGCAAAGGTCATATCGAACTCGCCGGGCTTCACCCCACTCGGCGCCAGCATCCGCTCGACGAAGATGCGTGTGATGTCCTTGGCGCCGCCGATCGAAAGCATCTTGCCCTTCAACTCAGCCATCGATTTGATCGATGGCTTTGCTAGCAGCGAGTACGGTGGCTTCTGCACCTCGATGCGGATGAGCGCGATCGGCGCGCCTTTCTCGAGGGCGCGGATCGGATCGACCAGACCGGAGTTGGTCGAAAAATTGATGGAACCGGCCGCAAGCTGCTGGATCACGCCCGCGTTGGATTGCGCGAACACCGGATCGGGCTTGAGTCCTTCAGCGGCGAAGAAGCCCTTCTCGATCGCGACGTAGCTTGGCCAACCGTTCGCAGAGGACGAGCCGACCGAACCGAGGATCACCGTGTCCTGCGCGACCGCCGGAGTGACCGCGAGCGTCAGAACCGCGGCCGCTGCTCTTATGGTTCTGACGCTCGCCATCGCTACCCCGCCAGTTCGTTTAGTCGGAGATCTTCGTCACGCTCTGCATCACGAAGCGCTCGACATTGCCCTTGGCCTGCACGTCGCCGAGCGATTGTAGCGCTTCGAGCAGCGCTTCCATTTTCTTGCGCGAGATGGTGCCGCTCCTGTCGAAGAAGCTGTTCTTGCGGAAGAAGTCGTAGGACTTCGACACGTCGTCGGGCTTGAGACTCGAAACCGAGGTCAAAATCCTGATCGACTCGTCGCGGTTCTTGTCGTCGTAGAAGAATTCGAGGCTCTTGCTGTGCGCTGCCAGGAGCCGCTTGAGGATCGCCTCGTTCTTGCCGGCCCAGGCCTTGTTCACCGCAGTCCCGGAGAACGGCAGCTCGGGCGCGTACTCAACGGTAAGGCCGAGATTGTTGAAGCCCTGCGCTTCCGCCTGGAAGTTGAACGGCGGCAGCAGGATCGCGGCATCGACCGCACCGCCGAGCAACGCCTGCGCGCGTGCGGAAGTCGCGCCCGCGAACACCATATCGAACTCGCCGGGCTTGATGCCGCTTGGCGCCAGCATGCGCTCAACGTAGATGCGCGTGATGTCCTTCGGGCCGCCAACCGAGATCACCTTGCCCTTGAGGTCTTTCAGCGCTTTGATCGAGGCCTTGGAGACGAGCGCGTAAGGCGGCGCCTGCGCCTCAAAGCGAACGATGGAGATCGCCGCGCCCTGATCAATCGCGCGGATCGGATCGACAAGGCCGGTGGACATGCAGATGTCGAGCGAGCCTGCCGCAAGCTGTTGCACCAGCGCCGCGCTCGACTGCACATAGACGATGTCGACCTTGAGGCCAGCCTCCGCAAAGAACCCCTTCTCGATGCCGATATAAACGGGCCAGAGGTTGGCCGAGGCTGAGCCGACTGTGCCGATGGAGATCGTATCTGCCGCGCGCGCAACCGGCATGGGCAACAGAACCGCAACCAGCAGCAGCCATCGCGCCGCACTCCATCCGAATGCCGTCATGACCCTCTCCCTACTCGATCATCAGCCTCAATTCCGAATGCACAAACCGTTCCACTTGCGCAGAACGGCGCACACGTCATGTCCCCACTATTTCTTCCTGGTCTTTTTTTTGGCCGCGGATGCGCCGTTCATCTGCTCGAGGTAGTGCCGCGCAATCTCCGAGCCGGTCGCCTTCCAGACCTTCTTGTGCTTGCAGATGTACTTCAACGCCTCGTCGAACGCCTTCATGCGATGCGGCACGCCGATGATGTACGGATGGATCGCGATTGCCATCACGCGGCCCGACTTCGCGCCTTCCTTGTAGAGCACGTCGAACTGGTCGCAGATCATCTGCTTGAAGCCATCCGCTGAGACGAAGCGCCGCTCGATCGCCGACTTGTCGTTGAGTTGCTGGCTGTAAGGCATCGCGATGATCGTTCGCCCCTCCTCCAGCGTCATCTGGTAGGGCTGATCGTCGTTACACCAGTCGCCGATGTATTCGACGCCGTGCTTGGCGAGATAATCATTGGTGTCCCAGGTCTGCTGAAGCCCCGCGCTCAGCCAGCCGGTCGGCCGTTTGCCGGTCGCCTTCTCGATGGTCGAGAGCGTGTTCTTGATGATCTGCTCTTCCTCGCCGGGGCCCGCTTCATTCAGGCGGCGGGTGTTGCTCTCGTTGTGACCCATCCACTCCCACTTGCGCTTCTCGCCCTCCTCGATGATCTGAGGGTGTTCGGCGCAGAGATTGGAGTTCAGCGCCACCGTGCCGCGGAGGCCGTAACGGTCCATCGTCTCCATGATACGAAACACGCCGACGCGGTTGCCGTAGTCGCGCTCGGTCCACATCACGACATCTGGAATCTTACCGGGGCCGTAGCCGCCGGGCCGCTCCATCAGCGAGAAGTATTCGATGTTCGGAATGATCCAGAGCGCCACATGCGCTCCGTTCGGCCATTCGAGCTTCTGGCGCGAGATGATCGGCGAATAAGGAAACGGACCGTAGGAGCTGGGCTTCATCGTTAGCTGGCTTTCTTCACCGCAAGGCCGTCGAGATGGCTCACCACCTCATCGACGTGCATGACATCGACATACTTGTGGTGCATGTCGAATAGATTGACCTTGTGGGAGAGCATGCTGCGATCGAAGCAGCATTCCTCAACCACGACGACGTGGAAGCCGTTCGAATAGGCATCGACCGACGAGGCACGCACGCAGCCCGAGGTGCTCTCACCGCACACGATCACGGTCTTGATGCCGAGCTGCGTCAGATGCGCCATCAAGGGCGTGCCGTAGAATCCCGAGGCGCGCTGCTTGGTGATGACGACATCGCCAGGCTGCGGCTTGAACTCGCTCTTGATCGTGTAGAGCGCAGGGTCCTGCGGCACGCGCTGACGCCTCGTAGCGGTCACGCGCGACGGCAGGCTGTCCGGCCGCGTATCCTGCGTCGTGTAGAAGATCGGAATGCCCGCGGCACGCGCGGCGGCGAACAGCCGCTTGGTTGGCTCGATCGCTGCATAAGCGTTCTCGCCGCATGAGCTCGCGTAGGTCTTGTGCAGCTCTGCGACCGGCTTCGCCCCACCCTGATACGCCAGTTCGTAGAGATCGATGGCGAGAAGCGCGGGCGACGGCCCGACGAAGGTCTTGCGAATGTAGTGGCTGTAGATGTCCAGCACGTCCGCCGGAACGATGTCCTTCCAGCAATGGTTCTCGAAATCGTCCGCCATGGCCGCTCCTGTATCCAAAGGTATACCGGCTTAAGCAAAGCCTAGCCGGGAGCCCGGCGGCAGACAAACCCCATGTTCATGCGGCGCAGCGCCCCGGTCATGCAGGAGCGTACGGACCACCGAGGCGGCAATTGCCTCCCCGAATGCAAAAGGCCGCCTTTCGGCGGCCTTTCCGTTCGGCAATGCGGAACGGCTCACATCTTCGACAGCTTGGCGACGTCGATCGCGTTCGCATAGGCGACCTTCGACGCGGCGTCGGCCGAGCCCTGGATCGTGATCAGGAGTTTGTTGTTGATGACCATGTTCACGTCGCCGTCGCTGTTCTGGATCGCGCGCTGCTGGCCGACGCGAATGAGCTTGCCCATCGCACCCGCGAACTGCGGATTGGAAAGCACCGTCGCAATCTGCATCACCATCGCGCTGTCGCCGGTGATCTGGACCTCCACCGTGTCGCCTTTGGCGTTGGTGTAGGTCCGGCTCGCCACCGATGCGCCGAAGGCAACCGCGCCGGTCGCCAGGGCCTGCGCCTTCTCGGCCTTCCAGCCCGACAGGGGATTCGGCAGCAGCGCGGCGAAGGTCTCCGCATTCTTCTGACCGATCAGTTGCGAGGCAAGATCGAGCTGCTGCTTGGCATTGGTCAGATCGCCGGCGGAATAGGCCTTCTTCGCCTGATCCATCGCGTCCGTGATGTCATCCGCGAGAGCCGAAACAGCCAAAAGACCAAACAAAGCTGCGGCGCAAACCGCGCGAACCAGAATCATCATTCGCCCCTGTGAACAAAGAATCGCAGCTCAATTTAGCATGAGCGAGATGGAACACAGGCCGGCCGCTCTCCACACATAAAGGAGGCCGGTCTTTCGACCGGCCTCCTGCCGCATAACAGCGCTTTGGGGGGCGAGGCGCTGTTAGTTGGTCCGGGACGGAGCAGCGGCGGGCGCCGTCATCGGCTTCGCGGAGACCGTCTTCACCGCATGGTGATGACGGACCTTCTTCGCATGCCGCACATGCTTGACGTGCTTGATGTGGCGGACGTGCTTGCCGGCCTTCTTGGTCTTGTTCTTCTTGTTCTTCTTGATCACCTTGGTGGTGACGGTCGAAGCAACGGGGGCCTTGGCGGCCGGCGCCTTCGCGGTCTGGCCCGCGGGAGCCGGGGTCGGAGTCGCCGTACCCTGCGCGAACGCCGGCGCGGTGAGCATGCTGGCTGCGATCAGGACGGCTGCGAATTTCCTCAACATGGTCGTTATCCTTGTTCTGTCTGACGCTCCGGCCCGATGCCGGGTGCCGTTCATTGGATGCGACAATACGAAGCCCGCACTGAATGCGTTCTGAAGTGCGATGACACCTGCCGTTCAGCTACCTGAAGGATATCCGCGGACGGCTGTTATCTGCCGTTCAGCCAACGGACGGAGCGATGTCGGGATCGCGGCGGAATGGTGGTGGCGTAGAATAAACCGGTGCGAGGTTAACTTTCGGCAATCCTGGTTTCGGCCAGGAGCCAGCCGAGATAGTTCTGCTCGACGCTTTCGACCGGCAAAACCACGATCGAGGGAGTCGTATAAGGGTGCAATTCCTTGACCGCGTCGGAGATCGCCTGCGCGAGCGAGGCGCGGGTCTTGAAGATCGCAACCACCTCCTCCGCCCGCTCCATTTTGCCCTCCCACCAGTAGCGGGAAATCATGCCCGGCATGATGTTCACGCAAGCCGCCAGCCTTCGCTCCACGATAACCTTGCCCGCCTGCTCCGCCTCGACAGTGGAGGGCCAGGTCGTATAGACGAACACCGCGCGTTCCATGGTCCCTCGCCTGCCGGCACGGCCTGAAACCCGCGAAAGGTCGGGAAGCGCCATGCTTCGAATGACGCCAAAATACGAGCGGATCGCCTTCGTGGCGAGCCCTGCCCCGGAGGCCAAGAAGGCTCTCGCCCGGCTGACCAAGCGCTATGGCAATGTGCCGCTCGGCAAGGCCGACGTGGTGGTGGCGCTCGGCGGCGATGGCCTGATGCTGCGGACGCTGCGCAAGCTGATGAAGACCGGTAAGCCGATCTACGGCATGCATCGCGGCACCATCGGCTTCCTGATGAACGACTATCACGACCGGCATCTGCGTGAGCGGCTCTCTGCCGCGCAGACCACCGTCATCCATCCACTGTTGATGCGCGCGCGTGACACCAAAGGCCGCCTGCACACCCATTACGCCATCAACGAGGTTTCGCTGTTCCGCCAGACCTATCAGGTCGCGCGCGTCGCCATCGATGTCGACGGCAAGGAGCGCCTACCCGAGCTGATGGCCGACGGTGTCCTGGTCGCGACGCCCGCGGGCTCGACCGCCTACAATCTTTCGGCGCAGGGGCCGATCATTCCGATCAACGCGCCGCTTCTCGCGGTGACGCCGATCAGTCCGTTCCGCCCGCGCCGCTGGCGCGGCGCACTGCTGCCCGACAGCGCGCGCGTGACGATCCGCGTTCTCGATCCGCAGCGCCGCCCGGTCGCGGCCGTCGCCGACCACACCGAAGTGCGCTCGGTGCGCGAGGTCGATATCGGCGTCGATCACATGACATCGATGCAGATGCTGTTCGATCCAGACCACAGCCTCGATGAGCGCATCTTGCGCGAACAGTTCGGCTACGGCGGCTAGAACTGAGCGTGGGCCGCGGGTGGGCAGCCCGCGCAACCGCCTTCACATTTTCCAGACGCGGCCTACCATGATCGCCCCAGACTGGGAGGCGATCATGCACGACATGCCGGAAAAGAAGCGCGGCTTCGGCGCAACCCTGCGCTCGATCTTCGGTGCGATGCTGGCGACCGCGCCCGCAGTCGCATCCGCTGAAGAGCTGCCAATGGTGATCGCGAAGTCCGGCCATCTCTATGCCGGCGGCACGATCGACCATTCGGTGCCGGGTTCACCGATGGTCGGGCAAATGTACGCCGAGTTCTGGATCCCGCAGAACCTGCGTCAGCCCTACCCGATCGTGATGATCCACGGCGGCAGCCAGACCGGCACGAATTTCACAGGTACACCGGACGGCCGCGAAGGCTGGGCGCAGTATTTCCTCCGCCGCGGTCACGCGGTCTACGTGGTCGATCAGGTGGCGCGCGGACGCTCGGCGCACTTCTCGCAATCGCAGGGGCCGGTCGCGGAAGGAAACCTGAAACGCACCGAGCAGCGCTTCGTCGCGCCCGAGCGCTTCAATCTCTGGCCGCAGGCCGCCAAGCACACGCAATGGCCCGGTTCGGGCAAGCCGGGCGATCCGGCGTTCGATGCATTCTACGCAACGCAATTCCCGTCGCTCGTGAGCTTCCCCAGGCAACAGGAGATCAACCGCAACGCCGGCATCGCGCTTCTCGACAAGATCGGCCCCGCGATCCTGATGACGCATTCGCAGTCGGGCACGTTCCATTGGCCGATCGCCGATGCGCGTCCGAACCTCGTGAAGGCCATCGTCGCCGTCGAACCGAACGGTCCGCCGGTGTTTGAGACGGAATTCAAGGGCGCGCCGGAATGGTTCGCCGACATCGGCAAGAAGAAATCATCGGGCCTGGGCGAAGTGCCCCTCACCTATGATCCACCGCTGAAGCCCGGCGAGGAACTTGCCTTCGTGAAACAGGACAAGCCGGACGCGCCCGATCTCGTGCGCTGCTGGCAGCAGGCGGAGCCGGCGCGCAAGCTGCCGAAGCTCGCCAACATCCCGATCCTGATTGTGGTCGCGGAGGCGTCCTATCACGCCTCCTACGACCACTGCACCGCGAACTACCTGACGCAGGCGGGCGTGCGCAACACCATGGTCCGGCTCGAAAGCCGCGGCATCCGCGGCAACGGTCACATGATGATGCTCGAAAAGAACAGCGACCAGATCGCAGCTCTCATGCTCGAGTGGATCGAGAAGACGATCCCGCCGAAAGACTAGGCGGCGCGCTTCTTCTTCGCGACTGACTTCTTTGGCGCGGTCTTCTTGGCGGCAGGCTTCTTTGCCGCCTTTTTCTTGCCGCCCCAAAGCTCCTTGGTCGCAAGCTTCGCGCCATCGGCCAACGCCTGCAGCTTCGCCCACATGATCTGCGGGTGAACGCGGCGGTAGAACGGCCCCTGCGCAAAGCCGCAGTCGGTCGAGGCGATGACATTCTCGCGACCAACGAGCTTGGCAAGGCGCGTCACGCGCTCGGCCACCAATTCCGGATGCTCGACGATGTTGGTCGCGTGGCTGATGACGCCCGGAATGAGCACGACCTCCTTCGGCAGCTTCACGTCGGCCCAGACCTTCCACTCGTGCTCGTGGCGTGGGTTCGCTCCCTCGATCACGAAGGCGCCGACCTTCAGCTTCAGGATCAGGCTGACGATCTTGCTCAGCGGAATGTCGGTGGTGTGCGGGCCCGGCCAGCTTCCCCAGCAGACGTGATAGCGGATCTTCTCACGCGGCAGGCCCTTGATCGCCTCGTTCAGAATCTCGACATGGCGCGCGACCCACTTGAGATAATCCTTCTCGGTCGCAGGCGGCACCATGCGGTCGTAGGTCACCGCGGTGCGCGCGTCGTCGAGCTGCACCAGCATGCCGTTGTCGACGATCTGCTTGTATTCCGAGTGCATCGCCTTGCCGATCGCGGCGAGCAGATCGTCGTCGTTCTTGTAGTACTCGTTCTTGCGATCCGGGATCACGCTCGCGGGCGCGGCCACCGGCAGGAAGCCCTCAACCACCTTCGCGCCCTTCAGCGCCGACTTGAAGTTGTCGATGTCGCGCTGGAGTTCCTTGGCGCCGATGTAGGTGATCGGTCCAGTCACGACGGAGTCCATCGTCGTCGCGACCTTCTCGTGGGAATCGAGTTCGGCGTAGAACTCAGCAAACTTCGTGCGATCCGCACCGCGGGCAAAGGTGTTCGAACCGGCGGTGAACGGCCGGCGCTCGAAGCCGCCGAGGCGCTCCAGCACGTATTGCGACCAACTGATGGATTTTCCGAACTCGCCGTCGCTGACCACATCGATGCCGATGTCGGCCTGCTCCTTCACGATCTTGGCGACCGAGTCCTTGAGGCACCGCTGATAGGCTGCCTCGTCGTAGCCCTTGCCGGACTGTTTCGCGCGCAGGAACTCCTGAAGCTCTTGCGGCCGGATCAGGCTGCCGACGTGGGTGGTGAGAATCCGATCCGTGCTGCGCTTCATGACGATCCGTTCCGTGAGAGTTTGGATGGAGGCAGACCGTTAGCAGGTCGAAAGCCCGTTGCAAACGCGTGGGCCGAGGCCTTTCGGCGCTCCGATCCCTGCCCACCGATGGGCAGCCGACCCCCGTCTCGCCCCTCGGAAAAACGGCCCCCGCCACTATGCTAAACCGTTCCTTAATCCCATTTGCCTAGCTTTTCGGACGGTTGGCGTTCTGTCGGCCCGGCATCCTTGAAGCCATGGTTCGTATCGATTTCCATCGCCTGCGCTTTCTCCTCGTGGACGACAACGCCCACATGCGGCGTATCGTCCGGACGCTGCTGAATGGCTTTGGCGCGCGCGACATCCTTGAGGCCGAGGACGGTGCGGCCGGCCTCGACTCCTTCACACACAACAATCCCGACGTGATGCTGATCGACTGGGAAATGCCGATCTTCAGCGGCATCGAACTCGCGCAGATGATCCGGCAGCCGGGCAGCAACGCCAATCCGTTCGTGCCGATCATCATGCTCACGGCGCACACCGAGAAAGAGTGCGTCATGGCCGCGCGCGACGCCGGCATCACCGAGTTTCTGGCGAAGCCGGTTTCGTCGAAGGCGCTCTATCAGCGCATCGTCAGCGTGATCGCCAATCCGAGGCCGTTTATCAAGACCAAGACCTATTTCGGGCCCGATCGCCGCAGAAACATCAATCCCGGCACCTACACCGGTCCAGAACGGCGCAAGGGCGGCAAAGCCGAAGTCATTCGCCAGCAGGCCTTACTGGAAAAATTGAAACCATCTGTTTGAGCGAAGCTTTGGGGAGCAACGCGCCATGTCTAGCGCCAAATACAAGAAACCCGACGTCATCACCTACGCCGACCACGAGGTGATCACGCCCGACACCACCAAGCTGCGCAAAACCGTTCGCGCGGCAGCGCCTGAAGAAGAAGCCGAGGATCCGGTGGCATGCGCCGAGGAAGCTCTGGCGCAAATTTCCTCGGACTTCGCGGCTTGGATGACGGATGAATGCGAGCGGCTCGACGCCGCTCGCCACAAGGTCAAGGATGGCGGCCTCACCAAGCCGAATCGGCAGGAGTTGTTTCGCGCCGCTCATGATGTGAAAGGCGATTCCAGCACCTTCGGCTATCCGAAAGTGGTTCCCGCAGCCGAAAGCCTGTGCCGGCTGCTGGAGCTCGCGCCGAATCCGAACCGCATCCCACTCACAATCATCGACCAACACGTCGATGCGGTGCGTGCGATCTTCCGAGAGTATGCGCGGGACGACATCAACAGCGTCGCCGAGGCACTGACCTCGAAGTTGCGTGGCGTGACCGACGAATTCCTGGTCCGCGAGAACCGCGACCGGCCGGACAAGCTCAAGCTGGTCATGGCGCCGTCGATCCAACCCGAGAACGTAAACGTCTGAAACAAGAAGCCCCGCAGACCGCGGGGCTTTTTATTGGCTCATCGACCGGCGCATTACGCCGCGTCGCGATGATCGATCTCCAAGTCGCTGTGCTCATCATAGGCGACGAGATCTTCGCAGAACATGCGCGCCTCCTCGCGCGCCGCTTCTGCCGCGTAACGGCGCAGCATCGTCAGCAGCGGCTCGACGTCGCCGAGTTCCTCAGCCTCGCAGCGCGTCAGCACGCGCTCGATGACACGGCGCTTGAGACGACTCGCGCCGCCCGCCTCATAGATGAAGCCGTCCTCGCGCATCGCTTCCAGAGCTTCACGGAACACATGATAGGTCGAGGCCGGCAGGCCTGCCTTGTCGTAAAGCGCGCGGAAACCCGCCCCTCGCCGGTCGTGCATGATGCCGACGACTCGGGAGACCGGCATGTCCGCGAGATCGGCGAGTGCCTCCTCCACCATCGTCAGATTGCCGGAGAACAGCGAGCGCAAGACAAGACCGGCGGTGAGCTGCCCGCTCGCGCGCAGATGATGGACCAGCGGACGAACCTCGGCATCCGGCGACTCGGCGGCGAGCGTGATCGTCGCCTTCTCACACGCCTCTTTGGCGACCCGGCGGGCGCGGTCCCCGGACAGCCACTGGCGAGACGCCACGAAATCGGCAAGCGTCTCCGACAGTTTCGCCAACAGCGCCTGGCGCGTCGGAGCCGAAAGATCGTCGCGCGCCAGCAGAAGCTCGCGGATGACGCCGAGATGACCGTGACGCTCGACGATGCGGTCGAGCGAAAATGGCGCGATCTCCGCATCGCCGTTTTCCAGCAGCACAAGGCAGGATTCCGCACAGCCGACTTCGGCGATAGCCGCCGAGACCGAAGCCGGCAGTTCCGTACGTCCGGCGATGGCGACCTGCCGCGCGGGCTCGCCGGTCGCGACCGCATCCACCAGATCGGTATCGACGAAGAGCGGCGAACGTTCGAGAATCGGCGACGAGATATCCGGCTGATCACTCGCCAGCGAATGAACAACATGCGGCGGTGCGTATTCGCTGGCCGCGAACACCTCCGCGAGCGCTTGCCGAACCAGCGGCGATGGATCGTCGAGCAGCATGATCATGGCGCCTTCGGCGGCGGCACGATCAGTGTCTGAGAGGTCCGAGTAGAGATAGGCACGCGCCAGCGCGCTGGTTGCCTCAGCGCGTTCACCGGGAGGCGCATTGCGCAACC
>BFBZ01001264.1_pt1 | contig 17548 bp, 17 predicted proteins | sample 1888401 | NCBI WGS metagenome assembly BFBZ01 (sample SAMD00112614, study PRJDB3348) | symbiont metagenome | host: Chara braunii | reverse complement strand
CGATGGTCCAGCACTCGTAACCGGCCCTGGCCCAGGGCTCAACGGCATGGCCGGTCCGGTCGCAGAGGGAGAGTACCAGAGGGTTCATTCGTTCCTCTCAAGAGGTCTCCTGTCGTCCGGCACGGGAAACGCCACCGGCAGCAGGGTGTTCACTCACCAGCGAACCGCGATTGCGGATTCGCGCGACCAAACGGGTCGATTCCAACAGCCCCTTACGGGTCGCCGTTAAAGGTTCTGGGCTTTGTCCTTCATCCCCGCCGCCCACGATTTGGCGCTCAGGCCGTCCTCGCGGGCTTTCCGCGCCGCCTTCAGGCACTCGGACAACCAGTCGATTGCCTGGTCCAAATTCATGTCGAGTCCCGACAGCACCACGCTCACGCCGCCTGGTAAGCGGATGGGCAACCGTGTCACCTTCGGCGCCGCGGGATCGGGGGCCGGTGGCTTGCGCACCAGCCCGGCCAGGGCGGCGCGGGACATTCCGGCGGCCGCGTTGGCCAGTTCGGTCTGGCGGGTCGGGTCCGCCTCCTGGACCAGCAGGCACGCCTTGCTGAAGTCCAGTTCCCCGGTGTTGACCCGCTCCTGGAGAGGGGCCGGCAGGCCGAGCAAGGACAGGTACTTGCCGATCAGGCTGTCGCTGACGCCCCCCAGCTCCTGGGCCAGTTGCTTGGCGGTGCAGTTCCGGGCCGCGAGCAGGGACCGGTACAGGCGCGCCCGGTCGAGGGGTGGCAGGAACTGCTTGTGGAGGTCGATGGACGCCTGGGCCATCAGCAGGTCGGCCGGGGTGGGCTCCTTTCCCCAATCGAGGGCCAGCGCCTCGGCCAACCCGACGGCCCGCATGCCCTCCMCCCGGCACCCGCCGTCGGCGACCTGAAAGCGCTCGCCTTTGAAGAACCCGATCAGGGGCACCTTCTGCCCGTTGAGGCGCACGTTTTCGCCGAGCGCCCGGCAGTAGGCCGGGTCACGGGTCGAGCGCGGGTTGCCGTCCAGATCGCACCGGTCCAGTCGGACGGTCAGCAGGCGGTGAGACGTCATCAATCGCTCCTTTACAATGGGGTGAACCCTTTACCGATGAGGATGTCAGTTTCAAAGCTGCCGAACGGGTTCCGGACCCGTGGGCGTCATCACTCGGCTCCATCGGGACAAGGCGCGCCTCGTGCTGTGAGCAAATGTTCACACTCATCAGCGACTGATTTGCGCGCCCTGGTGTCGAGACCCGGCCGGAATCCGTTCCGGGCCGTTCCATCGAACTTCGCAAGAATCGTGAGGTGGATCGTCCAACCCGGTGCCGCGCGGCGCGGGCCAGCGGTGGGCACCGGATGGGGTTGGTCAGTTTGGCCGGGGTTCGGTCAGTAACCGCAGTGCCCAGCACTGGGCCGTGTGGGTCGTGTGGGCGCGGCAGTGGTTCAACAGCACGGGATCTTCGCACCCGGCGTCCTGGAGTGCGTCGGCGAGGATCGGCAGATCGTCGAACGTCCGGCGCGTTCGGATGCCCTCAGCGATGATGCGGGCGCACTCTCCGTGCCAGCTCAACCACGCGGGGTCGATCTTCGGTAGCGGGAGCGGCTCCCCACTCGCTCCGATCGGCCGGCGCTCGGCCGCGGCGACGGCCGGGGACCGTTTTTCGAGATCGGCATCCACGACCCGGCCCATTAGATCGGTGAGCCGGGCCACTTGCCCGGTCACCAGCAGGTACAGGAAGTACTCGTAGACGCCCGGCCCGGCCCCGTGTCGCGCGTGTCGCTCGCGGGGCCGTAGCCCCGAAATCTTCAAATGATCGAACCGCACATGGCCGAGGTAATACTCCGGCGGCCGCAGTGCCCACGGCCAGAACGCCGCGACCGGTCGCCCCATGCCCCGGTGGGCGCGGCGGCGCGGCTCGACCCGTGGCAGCCCCAACTCGGCGCCGATCCGGTTCGCCTCTCGGCAGTACAAGGGGCCGCGCCCGCCCCATCCAGCTTCGTCGTCGCGCAGGATCTCCATGACGTGCTGCTTGACGGTTTCCCCGAGGAGCAGATCGAACAGGAACCGCCGCCACCCCAGAGCATCGGGATCGTCCGTACGGACCAGCCGCCGATCGGTCCCGAACGCCGCCCGGTCGGCCAGGACGATGTTGATGYCCCCGCCGTAGTCGGTCCTCCACTGGCAGTCGGCGAACCGCCGGGGCGTGACCCGTCCGATGCCGATGTGAGGGACCGTCAACTGCCCGCCGAAGTACGTCGTGTTGTAATGCCACCACTCCGGGAAGAGCTGTTGGAACCGTTCCCGGTACTCGGGTGCCGAGTGGTTCTGCGAGAACGCCGCGGTCCACTGCCGCTCGGCCGCGGGTGTCAGAATGATTCCGGCCAACCGTTCGGTCAGATCGGTTGGGCCGCTTCCCGTGTCGGAAGCGGCGCCGGGTGCGAGGGGAGCAATGGGGCCGGGGTCGGCCGTCAGCGGTACTTGCGGCTCGTTCGGGCGTAGCCGGTTTCCGTCGTCATCCAGTCTGTCGAGGTCGAACGGGTCGGGTTGCATGGGCTTGACTCCTCGGGGGCGCGCGGGGCGGGCGCGGGGGACGCGGCTGTGCGCCACGACGCCACCGCACCGCGCATGTTCTCTGCCCTCATGAGGCGCCAGTCGCGCCCATGCACAGGCGCACCAACTCACTGTTCACTTCGCGGCGCAGCCGTGCCAACGCACGGGACAGATGGCGGGTGACGGTGCTGGGGTAGCAGTTCATGGCCCGGGCCGCGTCCGCAACGGACCGATCCCCCAGGACGCACAACTCCACGACCTGACGCTGCTTGGCGGTTAAAGGCGTTAAGGCGTCCGCGACCCATTGCGATTCCGGGTCCGGGTCGGGCACCGACCCGCTCACCGCATCGAGCGCCGCGGGGTCCACGGACCGACACGGCGGCAGCCGACTGGCCACCTGAGAGGCCGCCTGCCGCACGCTTCCGAACAGCCAGGCGGCCCAGTCGTCCGGAGGCGGAATGGTCTCCGATCCCGAGAGGTGACGGACCGCGGCGGCGATGACTCGGTCGATGGCCGCTTCCGTGACCCGGTCCGAGTACCCCCTCCGGCGCAGGAGCCGTTCGCACTCGGGGATTCGGTCCATGAGGCGGCGGGCGATGTCGTTCCGGGCGGCGTCTTCTGTGCCGGTGTCGGGAATGGCCCCGCCGTCATCGGCCCAGACGGCCAGCACCAGGTGCTCGTCCCGCGGGCCGAACTCGATGTTCACGGTGGTCGCTACGGTTTTTGGAGACGGGGAGCGTGCCATCCCGTCGCGCTCGGCCCGCCGTTGTTGACACGATCGGGCCAAGAGGTCGGCGCCTTCGGCGAGTGCCGGCGGCGTGAGCCCTCGGGCGCTGGTGGGGACGGGTGTGGATTTCTTTGGTTCGCTGTTCATGGTAGAATCCTCAACTAGACAACGAAGCCCCGCCGGGACGGAACGTCCGTCCCGCTCGCGCGGGGCTCGGAGAAGACAAAAGAAGGGGTGCAAAGCGCCGGGAAATTCGGGCGGCATCGGCACCGTCAACAACGGCATGGTGCGCCGAGAAATCCGAGGCGCAGGTGCGATTGTGTCTGGATCGTGACCACCGACTTCAACCCGCGGCGATGGGCGGGCCGGGTCGTCGCGGTATGTGGTCCTCCGTGCGGATCGAACTCTTGCTGCCCGAAAATCAGTATCGATCATGTGACGTGCAAGGGCTGCGCGGCGGACGTGCAAAGCGCGTGCAAACCGGAGGTTTTAAAACCGGCATGAAGATGAACGGGCAAAAAGTTAAGGAGATACGGCAGGCGAAAGGGKTGACTCAGGAGGAACTGGCAGAGCGAGCGGACATATCGCTCAGGACGATGGCCAGCATCGAGACTGAAGATGAAAGGGACTTCTCCAACAAGACCGTCCGCCTCATTGCGGAAACACTGAAGGTCAAGCCTTGGGAAATCAGCGACGCTGCAAAGGAATTCGAACAGGAACAGCCCCAATCACAGGCTGTAGAATGCATCGTTTTGAAGATTAATCACGAGTCCATGAAGACGTGGAGCGACGCCAAGCGGGCGACGCTACTTGAAGGGATTCGACTTATCCTTTCAGTCGGTCCGGCCGTTAAGCTGCTGTCCGAAACGGAGGGGTGCGTGAAAATCACCGTGCAAGTGACCGCGGAACAAGCCGAGGCGTTGAAGCGGGCTTTCGAGGAAGGAAAACTCGATGCGCTCGGGGTGTCCGAGTTGCGATCCGTTCCGCCTCCGGTGGTCCGGCCACCGTATTGGAAGCGGCTCAACTACCGTCGCATTCTCGGTGGCGCGAGCATCGCGTGTTCGTTAGCGGGCGTGGTTCCCGTCTGGGCGCCGCCAGCGTATGTGTGCGGGTTGGCACTGGCCGCACTTTCGGGGGGGCTCGCCTACACGGCGCGCGATATCGCGGTCGCCCGATCCAAATATGTGCTCCCGGCGGTCGGGTTGTTGCTCAACTCAATAGCGCTGGTCTGCTGGCCTACGGCAATCGGCTTCTTCAAAACAGAGCGCGGGTACCGGTTCGGTGTCGAGACCCGCAGGGCCGAAACGGGCAAAGAGCCCCAAGCGGTAGAATGGCAACCTCAAGTCATAGAAAGACTTGTCGCGCCGTCCCGGTTAAAAAAAGGCGACAAGGTCACCATGACGGCGCAAGGGGCCATTTTGCTCGAGTTCACGGAGTCGGGCGACGCCGGCGACGGGTGGGGGACCCCCCTCGCCGATCTGCCGAACAATTATCGACGTGTAAAGATCGAAATCCGCCACAACGATCAACTGGTGTTTTCCGAAGACATCGACCTCCATGCGGGAAGGCATACGGTGTCAGTTGAAAAAACTAAAGACGGAAATTATCAGCTTAAAATTTCCGAATCTATTGATTCAAAATAACAACCGGCACGCTCCCCACGCCGTTCAATCACGCGGACGCCCGTCGCGACGGGGCCGCMCCCGCCCCGGGTCCCTGGGGCGTTTCGACGACCGCTTGTTCGAGGCGTTTACGTCATCTTAACTTTTTCATGGCACGCTCTCAACAACAACGTTGAGAAGCGCCATGCTAGATAACCTCGATATCGCCGTACTGACCAAACTCAATGAGCTGGCCGAGCGGCACGGCCTCAAGCCCTATGATTTCGTAGCCACTTTCCGATGCGCGGATTCGGAACGCAGTCGATACGCGCTCCATTTTGAGATGTCCGCCTCGGGTACCGCCCTGCGGGAAAAGCGATTCGATCAGATGCTCGGGGCGATTGGAATTGAGTCCGCGGACGCGGCGGAACTCACCGGCTCGCCTGTAACAATTATTGACGCGCTTGACCGAGCGCTCCAAACCGCTCCGCGTCCTCCGGGCCGCTTTTAACCGGCCCGCTTCAAACGCTTTGACACACCGGTTGCGCCACTCGTCTCGCTACCCTGCCGTTTCCCGCCTCCGCACGAACAAGCGAACGTGACCTTACGTCCGTTCGGCTGTTAACTTCCCTAAAAAATGTCCCTTTTCTCTTCCTCGGTATTTGTCACCGCCAAGTCGATGGGATGGAGGCTGTGTCGGGCCAAGGACGCTGTAAGCCGCTGCCCGGCGGGCGGTCCGTGATCGCGGTTGCGGATCTGGGCCGGGGTACATCAAATCGTCGGAAGCCCTGGAGTTTCGCGGTGTTGGCCCCGAAAAACTGCGGTTCTCGACAGCGCCGGGGGGCTGAAAAGCCTGAAAATCCGGGCAGAAAAAACGCGCTGGCCCTGCCAGGGCAGCGCGTTCACAGAGAATCGGGCCGCGCGGACGATCGGTTGGCCCAAATGTGCATATCAATCAGAGAACGAATTCATTCCGACCGCATCGCTGAGATCGGGGTCGGGAGCGTCCCGGCCGCCGTCGTCCAGCCAGCGCGCCAGTTCGTCCGGCGTCGGGGCGGGTACACCCGTTTGGGAATCGCGCATCTCGTCCATACCGGTCCTCCCGTTGCTCAAGGGGTCGCTGCTACTCGCAGCGGTAACGGGGGCTCATCACCTCCGCTGGGGCGGCAATACCCTCGTTGCAAAGAAGGAAGCCATTGCTCAATGAGGCGGAAAAAAATCAATCGAAATGCTCATTCGCGAGAGGACCGTGGCGGCGCGCTGAGGTTGCGGGAAACGGCTAATGCGTAGCTGGGCGCGTCCTCGCCCCAGCGGAGTTCGACGAGGGTTTTCAGGGCGGGGGACGCGATCAGTCGCGGCAGCACATCGGACGGGCATTCGAGCAGGTGGGGATCGGTGAGCGCCAAATGGGTCAAGTTGCCGAAAGCCGCGGCGCCGGCCACGAGTTGTGCCCCTTCGAGGCCGACGTGGTGGGAATGGAGGGAGAGTTTCTGCAGGCCCGAGAGATGGGGCGAGGCCGCCAGAGATCGAACCCCTTCGGGTCCGTAACTGGCTGCCGTCATGTCGGCGCGCGGGGCCGGCTGGCCGAGTTCCAGCGCCCGTACCTGCTTCAGTACCGGCAGGGCGGCCAGTTCAGCCAACTCGTCGTCGTTGGCGCACGTGAGGGTGAGGCGCCGGAGCGGCGTCAACGCATTCAGATCGGCGTGCGTCTCAAGGAAATGGTCCAGATGAATGGTGATTTCTTCGGGAAAGCCGCGGTGAAAAATCCAACTGTCGGCCCCGTAGTCGTACAGCTCGCCGCCCCATTCTCGGTAGTGGCCATCGAGCAACGCCTGCTCTTCCGCCCGCAGCACTTCGCTCTGGCACTGGACGCGAATGAGTCGTGCCCGGTCCGCCCGCCCGTGCTCGTCCAGCCAGTCGGCGTAGACCAGGCGCGGGGTGTCGTCGTCGGGACTGGCGACGACGCTGCGGATCAGAGCCGCTTCCTCTTCGGTCAGAGGCATGGGGACACGGTTGCAATCATTTTCCACTGAGGGTAAAATAGATTTGTTAAAAATCGGTTAATGAGAAATCCAGACGAAGCCAGCCGCATTCTGAAAAAAGGGAAAAAGTTCCGTTCCGGTCGTAACCGGCTTCTCTCTTCGGGGCCGGTCATTGTCCGTCCCCACCCGGACCCGGCTTTGCCGCCGATGGGGCCAACGATCCGCCAGACCCGAAGGACCATGAGATGGCCACCCGAACCACGGAACTTCTCCAGCGCCTCGGTCGGAACGACCCGACCGTGGCACAGGAACTCTACAAGCACATCGAGGCGCGGCTAAAGGCGAAGACCGCGCAACGCGTCTGCCGCAGCCTGCCGCTCGCGGGCCGGGTCGCGCCGTCCGATGTCCTCCAATCGGTGTTCATTCGCCTGCTCGAGATGAAGCTGCCACCGGACCTGCGCAGCGGAACGGGTTTTCTCCTCGCGATCGTGCGGGACCGTGTGGCCCACCGCGCGCGCGCGTTCGTGGGGCCGACGCGGGACCGTGGCAAGGAGGACGGGAGCGCCGCGACCCGGGCCGGACTCGCGGCCAAGGGTCCTTCAGCGTCGAAGATCGCCTGCGATGCGGAGGAAGCCGAGTTGGCCCAGCGGGTCATTCAGGAGATGAGCGCAGCGGACCGAACAGTTGTCACGCTCCATCTGGAGGGCAAGTCCTGGAAGGAAATCGGCAGCCAACTCGGTACGAAGGCAGATGCCGCCCGGAAACGCTACTGCGCGGCCATGTGCCGGCTCCGCGCCAAACTGGGCGTGGAGATCTAATACTAAACCCGGTTGTCCTCGCTGCAAACGGCATTGAATCTTGCAGCGAGGGCGATGCCTCATCATCAAGGCGATCAGGTAGACGGGATGGCTGACTCGAATTCGCGCACGGGCCAATCGAGAGCGGAGGGCCAGAGCCTGCGCGCGCAGAAGCAGATCGATGAATTCTGGGACTTTCTGAGCAGATATAACCGCGTGCTTTCCCATCGCAATCGAAAGACGCGGGAAGCGCTTCAGGCCGCAACTTTTACTTTACCCATCTTGCAAGAGGCCCTGAGACAAGCCGACAGCGAAAGTCGGAGCTTGTCGTCCATTATCATGAGAGCGCGAAAGGACGCGTTCCCCGTTTGGTTCGACGTCCAGCTCCGGAAGCTGGAAGGTACACAGGACGGCGAGAGCGCAGAGTGGCGCGAGAAGTTCCCATACCTATACCAACCACCGAATCCCACGGTCGCCCGAATCGGCCCGTACCGCGTGCTCTCGCTGCTGGGGCACGGGGCTATGGGGACGGTGTTCAAGGCGCGACGCACAGACGCCGGTCGGCCGGGCCACCCCCTCGCCATCAAGGCCGTAGATTCAAAGGCCCCCATTCCGGCTCGTAAGCGGCGATTCGAGCGCGAAGCGGTGGCGATGAGCGAACTGAACAATCATCACATCGTCCAGTTCAAAGAGTATCTGATGTATGGCGGCGATTCCTATCTAGTGATGCAATACGTTTACGGCCCTACTCTCGACGAATTAATGGGCTACCATCGGCCGCGTGGGCTGCCGACTCCTCTGGTCGTTGACCTGATCAGACAGGTTGCTCTCGGGTTGAAGTATATTCAACTAGTATCTGACGGCAAATTGATCCATCGCGATCTGAAACCTGGAAACCTTCTGCTAGAACGAGCGGACACGAATATTGCCACCCCGCACGGTTGGCAGTTGCGGATTGCTGATTTCGGCCTGGCCGTCAATGTGCAGGAAAAACCGATCACGAAGGAGAACCAGCGGCCCGGGACGCTCGGTTACATGGCCCCTGAACAATATCTGGTCGGAGATCGCTCCCCCACTGCTCGTAAACTAACGCCCCTCACCGACGTCTATGCACTGGGCGTGATCGCCCATGAAATGCTCTCTGGTCAGACATTCAGGCGCGATCTCTGGGCGCGCTCGGCGCCGGACAAAAGGGCCGCGCCGGCCCTTCAGGGGTTCGGAGCGTTCATCGGGCGCATGGTGGAGTTCCGTCCCGAGAACCGCCCCAGCGCGAGGGACATCGTCGACGAAATGACCGGCATTCTCGAACGCCTCGGGCGCACGGAGTTACAACCGGCGCATACGGCCCGTGACGCAAAACTGGCCGCCGAGTCCGTTCCGACTGGCCCCGCCACTCGCCCGCTTTCGACTACGATTTTCACGCTGCCCTGCGAAGCGGACCGAGCGCTAGCGGATTACTTTTGCGAGTCCCTTCAACAGTACTCGGGGATCAGCCGTTGGGATCACGGGAATCGCCGGTGGGCCGGGAGGGACCTGCTGAACGAGATCGCAAAGGCCGATACCAGTTCTCACCACGTGATTATCTTTTGGTCCCAGAACGCGCTCCGCCAGTACCGGTCCACAACGGGGAACGCTTCCGCGACCGGGGTCGGATTCGATCTGCGAACGGCGATCCAGGCGTTGCGCAACAAACCGCACCAGGCCATCCTCGTGCAACTCGACGATACCGTCTGGCCGGCAGATCTGAAGGGGATTCGCGTCGCCCGAGCCGTTGGCACCAAGGGGGCGCTCTTGGTACCCGGAAGCGAAGCCAGCGGAGCCTTGTGGCGCGCCGTGGTCGAAACGGTGGGGGCGATACGCGGTGTCGTCCCGCGATTCCCTTCGATGGAAGTGCTTCGGGACGCGAAAGGGGCACCCGTCGAGGAGAAGGGGCATCGGTACCTTGCCCACACCTGGATCGGAGGATGGGGCGGCGGGCGCAAAGGAAAGGACTATGTGCTCTGCCACGAGATCGCCGAGAACGGTGTCCTCGGTAGCAAGGTGCCCGCGGCGGTGTACGAGGGCGGCTCGGTCGGGTACAAGTTCTCCTTTCCCGACCACGTAGAAAGCGGATTTTGGTCTGCGGCCCTTGCGTTAGGTTCGAGTGCCAACCGCTGGCAAATCGTCGATCTCTCCGCCTACACGGAACTGTATTTTAATGCAAAGGCCGATTACATCGGCGCTCCACTTTGCATCAGTGTTACCGACAACACACAGACCGAGGCCACCCCGAGCGGGCGTAACGAAACGAGCAATGCACTTTTCCGATTAAGGACCGTCTGGGCGCCGGACCCCGGCTGTATCGTGAAACTCGATGACCTCGTTTGGAGCGAGTACGCGTTCCCCAAGCTGAAAGGTTACTCCCAAAATACGGCACCGGTTGACCGAACGAAGGTATTGCAGATTGTCGTCAATAGCCAATTGAGCAATTTTAAACCGGGATCGCGCTCCCGCACTGCCAACAGGCACTGGTGCGGTTTGAAACCCGGACCGCGCTGTATCGAATTAAGAGACATGGTGATTCTTTGAGAGCCATGTGGCGGGCGGTTCGCTTCCGAGGTCCAGTGCCCGCGCCAAGGTCGGTGTCCATAGGGTACAAAGGAACTCTCGCTCATTACGCGATCCGGCCGTGTTGGGCTGTAATCTTCAGTAATAAATTGCATGGTTCTTTTGCCGATATCTTGCACGGTCGGCATCTGCCTATCCCCTCAGTTGCGTCAAGTATTCCGTTATCTTGGTTTTGCTTTTCTGGACTTGTGCGCCTTTTCTGCCACATGCTGGGCTGCCGTTTGGATGACCGGGTATTGCGCTAGACAAAGGACGTTGTCTAGCGCGGGGGCGGCAGACGAGCGGGTACCGGTGGCACGGGGCGGAGCGGCCGGTATATGCAATAACGATTGACAGATTTATTTGCGCATGGCAGGATCAATGTGTCAGTCAACAACAACCACGGATGGGAACCATGAATCAGGTCTATCACGTCACGCTCGGTGCCGCCGGCCGGGTCGTCATCCCGGCCGAAATCCGCCGGGCGCTGAGCCTCAAGGAGGGCGACGAGATCGTTTTTGAAATGGACGAAGGGCGGGTGCGTCTGGCGAGCCAGGACGCGCTCCTCAAGGAGGTGCAGGCGTTCTTCCGTGAGGGGCTGCCCGACGGCGTCAGTCTCGTCGACGAACTGCTCGCCGAGCGCCGCTCCGAGGCGCGGCGCGAGTCCGGACCGGCGCATGAGTAAGTACGTCCTGGACGCCTCGGCGCTGCTCGCCGTGCTCCTGGCCGAGCGCGGCGCTGACTACGTCTGGGAGCGCCGGCACGGGGCGCTGATCTCGACGGTCAACTACGCCGAGACCCTCACCCGATTGGTCCGACACGGCAAGCCGATCGACCAGTCGGAAGCCTACCTCGGGCACCTGGAGCTGGAACTGGTCCCCTTCGATCGGCCACAAGCCGCCCTGACGGCGTCCCTTGTACCGGCCGGTCAGCCGCTGGGTCTGTCGCTGGGCGACCGGGCCTGCCTGGCCCTCGGTTTGTTCCGGAAGCTTCCCGTCCTCACCGCCGAGCGGGTCTGGCAGAAACTCGACCTCACGATCCCGGTCGAGTTGATCCGGTGACCGTCACCCGTCCCCCGTTACCGGCCCTTGTGCCCGCCCCCGAGTCGGTGCCGGCCTCGATCACCGCACACGGCACCGCAGCGCGGTTCGCCTGGGACGAGTTCTTCGACGGGGAACTGGCGAACGCCCACACGCGCAAGAACTACGCGCACGCCGTGCGCCGGTTCCTCCGCTGGGCGGAGGGGCACGACCGGGATCTGGTGCGCATCTCCCCGGGCGACGTGGGTCGGTACTTTCGTGACCTGCCCCTGGCCGTGCCGACCAAGAAACTGCACCTGGCGGCGCTGCGCAAGTTCTTCGACCGGCTCGTCACCCGGCACGTCGTGGTGCTCAACCCGGCTGCGACGGTCCGGGCCGAGCGGTACTCCGTGACGGAGGGCAAGACGCCCGAGATCGGCCCCGAGCACGCCCGTGCCCTGCTCGCGTCGATCGACACGTCGACGCTCGTCGGGCGCCGCGACCTCGCGCTGCTGGCGGTCCTCGTGTACACCGCCGCGCGGGTCGGCGCGGTCGCGAAACTGACCCTCAAGAGCCTGACGCACGACGGCACCCAGTACGCCCTACGGTTCCACGAGAAGGGCGGCAAGGAGCGGGAGATCCCGGTCCGGCACGACCTCGAACGGCTCCTGTTCGATTACATCCGCGCGGCGGGTATCACGGACGGCCTGCTGTTTCGCACCGCGCCGGGCACGAGCGGGCGGTTATCGACGGCGGCAATGAGCGGCATCGACGTGTGCCGCATGATGAAGCGGCGGCTCCGGGCGGCGGGCTTGCCGGACCGGTTCTCGCCGCACTCGTTCCGGGTCGCGACCGTCACGGACCTGCTCGAGCAGCAGGTTCCGCTGGAAGACGTGCAATTCTTGGCCGGGCACGCCGACCCGCGGACGACGCGCCTCTACGACCGGCGCCGGCGACGCATCAGCCGCAACATCGTCGAGCGCATCTCTGTCCGCAGTCCCGAGCCCCTCTGAACCCGCCGGGCCGGTCACGGCGCGAACGGCGGCGCGACCGTGCGCAGCCACTTCAGCGCGTCGTCGTGACTGGAAAACTCGGCGACCTCGATCCGATCGATCGACGGCCGCTCCCCACCTGCTCGGCGCAGGGCGCCCTCGTCCATCTCGGTGACCCAGAGCACCCGGTGCCGGCCGATGCCGCGGTCGGTCAGGTTGACGGAATCGTTGACGAGCGTGTCCAGGTTGCTGCCCCGGATCAGCACCAGTGTGGTCACGTCCGAGGTGAATTTGAGGAGCAGTCCGACCGACGGGTTAAAGTGCCAGGGCCCGAGAAGCGCATAGGGCAGATACGTGCTGTTACCGTTCCGGAACCGGAACTCCAGAGTCAAGGCGCGATCGCGGGTGCCGCGCAGGTACCCGAACGCGGGGCACCCCGCGTCCTCGGGTTCGGCCGCCTCCGGGTCAGACACGAGCCGCCGGAACTCACCGGGAACGGCGGTCCCTTTGAACAGGCTGTGGGCATCGGGCTTACCGGTCATGTCGCGCCTCCTGTTGCACCGTGCGGCTTTCGGTTCGTGAACGTGATTCGTGGGTGCGGGCGAACGTATCAAGGCGACGGAGGAACGCAAGGTGTTTGAACCGCCGCGGGGGCACGCGGCGCGCCTGGAGGAACTCGGTGGCCGACAGCGGCTCGTCCGCTCGGTTAACGGCCGCGCGCAGCGCCGCTGCATCGTCGGTAAAAATGACCGCTTGCTCCTTGCCGCGCGACACCGAGACGTAGAACTGGCGGCGGTTCGAGGCCGGGAACGATTCGGCCGACTGACCGATGAACACCCGGTCGACGGTGCGCCCCTGCGCGCTCATTGAGGTGGTGCAAAACCCGTAATCCAGGCACCCGAAGTCGCGCCCGATCTGCCAGCCGTGGTCGATGACGAGGTCGCCGCCGCGGGTGAACCCCCGCACCGTGTAGATCGCGCCGGTCGCTAACCCGTGCTTCCCGTCGCGCGTGGTGCCCCCGGCCGTGATCCGCACGCGGTCACCCACGGCCAACCGGAGTTGAAACGGCCGGTAGAGTTCGAACCGGTCCGCGTAGCGCAGCGGTAAAGCATCGCCCGCCGCCAGTACCTGGCGCGTCCCCTTCACGTGCCCCGGCGCGTTCTGGTGCCAGCGGAGCATGACGCCCGGTTCGTACTGGGCCGGGTCGGCCTTCTGCGGGTCGCTCAAATGGCCCGGTGCCCAGGCGGCGACGGTGCGCTCCTCACCGAGCTGGCCCCGGGCCTTGAGCTGCTCGCGGATCGCCTGCGTCACCCGGGCCGCCTCGGCGTGAGTGGGGCTGACCACCAGTGCCGTCTTCGGGTCCCCGTTGCGTTTGCGCTCTTGCACCGTCGCGATGTAGGCTTGCGCCAGTTGCTGGTACCGGTCCGCGTCGGCCACTTCCCTGATCCAGCCGAGCCGCTTCAGCTCGTCGAACCCGTCGCTCAGGCGGCCCTCGCTCAGCGCCAGGGTCGCGTTCTTGTAGTCACCGGATTGCCGCATGATCTCGGTCACCGCGGCGACCGGAACCCCGGCTCGCTCCAATAGTTTGAGCGGCTCACCGGCCAGAACGGCCCGGTGCTGCCGCCGGTCACCCACCAGAACCAACCGGGCGCCGAGCCGATCGGCCGTCTCGAACAGCCGCAGCATGTCCCGCACCCCGAGCAGGCTCGCCTCGTCCACGAGGACGACCCCGTTCTTGGCCGCCGCCTGCATCCCCTCGTCCACCTGGAACCGGGCGACGGTGTCCGCGGTGGCGAATCCGGCCTCCGACCGGAGCACCCCGCGGCTGGCCGCCGCGCTCGGGGCCAGGGCGACGACCCGCACCCCCGCCCCGGTCAGGGCCTCCCCAATTTCTTGCTCCAGGGTGGTCTTGCCCACGCCAGCGGCGCCACGAACAACGGTCACGCGGTCCCGCGAGCCGAGCACGTGGCGGACGGCGGCGGCCTGCCCCTCGTTCAGCCAGGTGCGGGTGAGCGGCCGGTCCGGATCACCCAGGGGCCGGAACTTGCCCCGCCCCTTTTGGGCGAACGCGACGAGCCGCGCCTCGGCGGTGATCGCGTCGCGCACCGTGGCGAGGACCCGCCCGGCGTACTCGCCCAGGATCAGGGGTCGGCGGGCCAGCTCCTGCCGGACCCCCTCCACCGTCACGGACCCGATCCCTCGCTTGAGCGCCTCGGTCAGGAGCTTGCGCTGCGGGGCCACCGATTCGCGCGTAAAGGTGTGTTCGAGCGCGTAGTCGACCGCCATCGTCTCCCCGGGTGCGAACCGCGTCACCGGTTCCTCCCGGCGGTGGACGGCCGCGAGGGCCTGCCGTTCGGTGTGAGTCAGTTCACTGTCCCACGTGCGCCGCAGGGCGAACGAGTCGAGGGCCTTGCTCTTGTTCTCGCGGGTTTCGGCCCCCAGTGCGTCCTTCAACTTCGGGTCGGTGATGCCCCGATCGGCGGCCACCTGCTCGATCAAGGTGGTCCGCCGGGAGAAGCGTTTGAGCACCCCGGCGGGCAGTCCCGAGAGTTCGAAATCGTCGCGTTTCCGCTCGACCTCGAAGCCGAGGTTCTGGAGCCGGTTGGCCAGGCGGACCCGGAACGCGGCCTGGAAGTACGGGGCGTCGCGCTTGAGGTCGCGGAACTGGCCGGCCTTCCACTGGCGCTCGTGGTCGTCGAACGTGGCGTTGAAGGCGAAGACGTGGGCGTGCAACTGGGGATCGGGGACGCCGCCGACCGGGCGCGACGTGGTGTGAACGAACTCGGCCCAGACCATGTTGCCGGTGACCCGGTCCTCGTCGCGCCGCTCCTTGCGGACCCGGGTCTTCATTTCCGTTTCGACGTCCCGCATGGTGTCGTCGACGGCCGCGCGGAACGCACCGAGGATCTCCGCGTCCCCGGTCAGGGCGTGGAGCAGGGACACCGATTTGGGCACGCTGAAGGTGAAATCGTAACCCACGGTCCGCTCGGTGCGGGTGCGCGCGGTCAGCGGGTCGCCGAGGTGGGGGTGCAAGTTGTCGCACAGCCGCTCGAAGGCGTCCCGGTCGACGGTCCCTTCGAGCCCGAGCCGCCGGGCGCCCCGACCGCCCCAGAGGCCGATGAGTTCCTGGCCCTCGCTCAGGTAGTCGGCGCGGGAGTAGTAGCGCTTGGCGGCGGCACTACTGTCTTGTTGGGTCACACGCAGCATGTCGGATTATACGTAATCCGTAGCACTGCAGAATGATTTTATATAGTGATAATGTGCGTTTTCTGTCATCTATATATCTGTCACTCCGCGCGGGCACGGCGCGGCACTCTCCTGGGGAACCTGTGCTCATTGTGGGTGCCGGAGTGTAACCCGGTACGCGCTACGCGACGGAGCGCGTCCACACGGCCCGCGCCCGGTCGTAGGCGTCCTCGACACGCAGGAAGTCGTGATGGCTTCCCCTGGCCCGGGTTGCGGAGCGCCCGAGGGTACGAGACCCGAACCGGATGACCCACCGACCGCACGTCTCAACCGAGGGATCGTCCTTCGAGCGGCCGCCTTCGGGAACCCCGGCTCGTAACGACCTGCTGGTCCCCGGACTCATTTCTCGTCGAGCGCTCCTTCCCGGTGGGCCGTCCTCTCGCCCGTGCGTGCCCCTTGCCATGCGGTTCCTCTCCTCTCGTGACGGCTGCACCACACGGCCCTTCTGATGTCACGCTAAAGCCGCCGCCGGGTCGGGCAAGCGGAAAATCGGTTCCCCCTGAAGGTCTCCGCCCAATTTTCCGCTTGCCCGGTGCGCTGCGCCCCGGACTGAAGCGGCTTTGGGCGCGGTGACATCAGGCCGCGATGGTCGCAGCCGATAACCGAAAGAAGGAGRCCACCATGTCAACACAACCCGCACACAAGATCCGCATCGGAACCCTGCACGTCACGATCTGGAGRAACCACGGCGAGAAGGGCAACTGGTACAGCGTCAACCCGAGCCGCGGCTACAAAGCCGACGAGGGGTGGCGCGAGACCGACAGCCGCGGACTCGACGACCTGCTCACGATGGCGAAGCTGTTGGACCTCGCGCACACGATCGCCACGAAGGCCGGACATGGAATCCACGTCGATGAGTCGAAGTTGGTCATCGGGGCGATACGGGAGGTGGCCGAGAAGGTAAGGGCCAGCGGGACGAAGTAACGCAGCCGGGCCGCGGAGCGGGCAGAAGTCGCGATGGCGCCGTTTCGTGACGGGCTGTCCGCCGACTGACAGGCGATCAAAACGCATGCGGGCTGGAATGGGTTCGCTTTATTCACGCCACATCTGCTCGGGTACGGGCTCAACAGCGAATATCGGGCTCTACTCCGGTTCCTTTCGGGAGAAGCCGCCAATAACCCTGAATGGCGCCTCGGGCTTGGGGGCGCTCCGTTTCTCCACCGGGCTTTCCCCGGACCGGTCGCGGGGGCGGTCTGATCCGGGGTTCATAGCGACCGGGTCAGCGACCCGAACCGTTACCGGAATGCGCAAAGTCGCCACATCCGCGTTCGAGGTCTTCAGACGAACGTCCGCGGTCCAGTTCCCGGCCGGGCAGTCCTTATTAAGCGTGGCAGTGATTTCATACGTGACCAGACCGCCCGTTCGCGATTCGAGCTTGTGCTGGACGCCGAGGTACCGGCTGGTGGTGGCACTCTCGGTCACCTTCCAATCCGAGTCGCTGGTGAAGGTCACCTTGGTGCTGACCGTCCCGCCTTGCCCCGCTCGCACGGTTCCGAACGCGAGCATGTCTGGGGACATCATCAGGTCGTCGCGACAGACGGTCTGGACCCGGAGCGCCACCTCTTCCCGAGCCGGTTCTCCGAATGGAACGAAGATGGTAACGGACTTCGTGGCGTTCGGGGTCGCGATCCGGCGGGTGTCCATGTGAGCGATGATTGCCGCCGTTTCACCGGGGCCGACCCGGTCTTTCGACGCGGACGCCGACGTACACCCGCACGACACCCTCGGCGCCCCAAGGGTCAGCGTCTGATCGGTCGTGTTCGTGAACCGGAAGTGGTGGATGAGAACGGTCCCACGGGGCGAGGTGCCGAAGTCTTTGACCTTCTCCGAGAAGAGGTCGGCGGGTCCGGCGAGCACGGGAGCCGAACTGACAGAGACCAGTGCCAACGCGACCGTATTGTGCAGCATAAATGGGTCCTCCCCGAACGTGAACCCAAGGAACGGTGTCCGCGAAACGTCCTGCTCGCGCAACCAATCATAGCTTCGAGCTCCCGAGCGGATAACGGCCCGAAAGCCAATTTTCTTGTCCATGAGTCCCGTGCGTGATGCGCGTTCCGGACGTGCTCGGCAGCGTAATGATGATCGCT
>BFBZ01001263.1_pt1 | contig 17553 bp, 15 predicted proteins | sample 1888401 | NCBI WGS metagenome assembly BFBZ01 (sample SAMD00112614, study PRJDB3348) | symbiont metagenome | host: Chara braunii | reverse complement strand
TTGCCACAGTTCGATACACTCAAGCCGCTGGGCTCTGTAAAAGTAACCATGCAAAAATTTTACCGGGTCAATGGCGGGGCCACCCAGCTGAAAGGTGTAACGCCCGATATCATGCTGCCAGACCCGTACGCATTCCTCGACCTGGGCGAAAAAGACCTCGACTACCCAATGGCCTGGGATGAGATCAGGAAAGCGGAATATGCAGAGTATACAGCGTACAAATACGACCTATTGAAAAAGAACAGCAGCGACCGTGTGAAGAACAGCCCGGCCTTTAAGCTCATCGAATCTGAGTCGAAAGAAATGAAGGCCAAGAAAGACGATACCAGGTACAACCTGAAGCTGGAAAAATACAGGGCTGAGCAAAAGCAGCTCCGCGACCAGAACAAGAAGTACGATGAGCTTAAAACGGATATAAAAGGCTTTACAGCAGAGTTGATGCAGGTAGACAGGGATGTGATGAAAGCAGACACTTCGCGACTGAACAGGGAGATCAAATGGACCAGGAACCTGCAAAAGGACAACTACGTGTTTGAGACTACCAATGTGATCAACGACATGGAGATAGGCGTGTCTAAAAAATAATTGTTTCGCAGCGTTTTGGGGATAAGGGCCCGGGGCCGATGGTTTAATGTGTTAAAGGCCGCGCGGCAACCGATTTTTTGCCCTACATTTACCACAGCAGGCTTAAGCTTTCCTGCCAGACCATGACAGTAAGACCTCTTTTTACCCTTTGCCTGTTCGGCCTCCTGGCCGGCCAGGTATCGGCTCAGCGCTTCAGGGCCGGGCTTTCAGGCGGCCTCACAGTGGCCGATATAGATGGTGCCGATACCCGCGATAATGACAATGATTTTCATAAGGTTGGCTTTACGGCCGGCGCACTGGTGAACACGCAGCTCACTAAAAAATCACTGATCCAGTTCGAGGTCAATTACATCCAGAAAGGCAGCATGCAGCCGCCCGATTCGCTCAACAATGGCTATTACAAGATCGCTTTGCAGTATGTGGAGATCCCTGTACTGATCAGGCGGCAGATCTATTTCAACTATAAAGGCCGGCGTGTGAACAAGGTGGATCTTGAAGGCGGTGTGTCTTATGCCCGGCTGGTGCATAGCACCGTGATCGGCAATACCAATTATGTACTGAGCACTGCCGGCAATTATTTCAACACCAACGAAGCCAGTGTGCTGCTGGGGGTTGACTACAACTTTACAAGAAATATCTATTTCTGCTTCAGGTACAGCAATTCTGTGACCCCGGCGGTGAAGCGCAATTCACTGAAACCCGGGTTTGTGAGCTATACATTTAACCGGGGCAATAACATGGTGTTCCAGTTCAGTTTCAGGGTGGTATTTGGCGGCAGCCGCGAGGATGCTGCTTCAAAACAGCCATCCCCGGTTCAGCCATAGGAGTTGTTTTTTAATTACTGTCGCCCCCGAAGTATGTTTCCTCGATAATGTCGGCATTATAGGCCACATCAAACAACACTTCATTCAGGATCGTTTCGCTGGTAAATTCTACCGGCTGCACTGCCTGCACGATCACGGTTTCGCATGGTGTGCCATCGGCGCGCTTATCAGTGGTTACCGTTACCGAGCAGTATGTGCCGTAACCACTTTCTTTAAGCAGTTTGTACAGGTTCAGGTTGGGACCATACTCACCGCAGCGGCTGTTCATGTATACCACATCCTTGCCATGGTAGCGCCCGGCAATGATCCACACGTACACATACTGGTAGCGGTAAGAACCGTCTTTCATTTTAATGGCCACATCTACCCTGAAAACGCCGGGCGACACTTCATCCATTTTATAATTCCAGCGCGTGCTGATGTTGGTGATGGCTAATTTTAAATCCATGTCTGTTTGTTTTTTTGATAATAAAAATAATCGAATTTTATTATCTACAACCCGTTGTTTATAAAAGAAATATCGCCCGTTTACGAAAGCTAATTTTTAGTATATTTAAGGTTTATTAAGCACTATGGAATACAACACACAATTACCCAAGCTGATCATACCGGAGTATGGCCGGAACATACAAATTATGGTGGATCACTGCTGCACGATCCAGGACAGGGACGAGCGCAACAGGTGTGCAAGGGCCATCATCCAGATCATGGGCCAGCTCAACCCGCACCTGCGCGACATTTCCGATTTTACACATAAGCTGTGGGACCACCTGCTGCTCATTTCGCAGTTCAGGCTCGATGTAGACTCACCTTACCCGAAGCCAAGCCCCGAAACATTTACCACCAAGCCAGAGAGGGTGCCTTACCCTACAGGCCCTATCCGTTATAAGCATTATGGTCGCACCATCGAGCGCATCATCGGCGTAGCCAAAACCTACTCCGAAGGAGACGAGAAACGGGAGCTCACCCGGCTCATCGCCAACCACCTCAAAAAATCGTATGTGAACTGGAACAAGGATTCTGTAACAGACGATGTGATCTTTTCGCAACTGAAAGAGCTGTCGAAGGGAGAGCTTCATATCGACGAAACATCTGCCCTGAGCTCGGTGAACGACCTGCGCAGCGGCAAGGCTATGCCTGGTAACAGCAACAGCGGCAGTAACAACAATAACAATAATAAGCACCGCCACCAGCATAATAACAACAAGCATAAGCATAAGAATAACAAGCACCACAACAACCGCAAGCATTCTTAAGATCTTTCAGCAACAAGGAACACCAAAAAACCTCGACTCGATATATGGCCATTTTTGAAGTTACGGGCGGCAAACGTTTAAAAGGAGATATTATCCCGCAGGGCGCGAAGAACGAAGCATTGCAAATTGTCTGCGCCGTACTGCTCACATCACAGAAAGTTACCATCGGCAATATTCCCGATATCATCGATATCATGAAGCTGATAGACCTGCTGAAAGACCTGGGCGTGAAGGTTGAAAAAACAGGACACGAGGAATATACATTCCAGGCCGATGAAGTGAAGGTGGACTACCTTGTATCGCCCGAGTTTAAAAAGAAAGGTGGGGGCCTTCGCGGTTCGGTGATGATCATAGGCCCTATGCTGGCGCGCTTTGGCAGGGCATACATGCCCAAGCCGGGTGGCGATAAGATCGGCCGCCGGCGCATGGATACCCACTTTATTGGTTTCGAGAATCTGGGTGCCAAATTTGAATACGACAGCGAGAACGAAAATTTTAAAGTAAGCGCCGATAAGCTGAAAGGGGCTTATATGCTGCTCGATGAGGCTTCCGTTACGGGAACAGCCAACATCATTATGGCCGCTGTGCTGGCCGAAGGCACCACCACTATTTACAACGCCGCCTGCGAACCATATATCCAGCAGCTTTGCAAAATGCTCAACCAGATGGGCGCAAAGATCAGCGGCATTGGTTCCAACCTGCTGAGCATTGAAGGTGTCACCAGCCTTGGTGGCACCACACACCGCCTGCTGCCGGATATGATCGAGATCGGCTCTTTCATTGGCCTGGCGGCCATGACCCAATCCGAGATCACCATCAAAAATGTATCTTACGACAACCTGGGCTGCATTCCGCGCGTGTTCTCACGCCTGGGCATCCAAATGGAGCGTCGTGGCGATGATATTTTTATTCCTTCCCAGGAAAACTATGAGATAGACACTTTTATAGATGGTTCCATCCTCACGGTGTCTGATGCGATCTGGCCGGGCTTTACGCCCGACCTGCTGAGCATTGTGCTGGTAACGGCCGTGCAGGCCAGGGGCAATATCCTCATCCACCAGAAAATGTTTGAAAGCCGCCTGTTCTTTGTAGATAAGCTGATAGACATGGGCGCCCAGATCATTCTCTGCGACCCGCATCGGGCAACGGTGATAGGCCTCGACCGGAAGGTGCAGCTCAAGGCTATCCAGATGGCTTCTCCCGATATCCGCGCGGGGGTCTCGCTGCTCATTGCCGCTATGAGCGCAAAAGGAAAAAGCATTATTTTCAACATCAACCAGATCGCCCGTGGGTACCAGCATATCGATCCCCGCCTCAACGCCATTGGTGCTGAGATCATCCGAAAAAATTAAATGAGCCGATACCATCACATATCCAAACTGCTCTGCCTTGCCGGTTTGTGCGGCTTCTTTGCTGCATGCACTACCAGWAAAAAGGCAACAACAGTTGCTGCCCCGCCTGTAGAAGCGGCCAGGCCGGTAGAGGTATATGATGTGGTAGAAGGCCTCAACCTGGGCAACAAGGCACCCGATATAGAGCTCAACAACCCTGCGGGAACCCCCGTAAGGTTATCGTCACTGAGAGGCCACGTGGTGCTGATCGACTTTTGGGCCAGCTGGTGCGGCCCCTGCCGGCGCGAAAACCCTACCGTGGTACAGGCCGCCAAAACATACCAGGACACCCGTTTCAAGAACGGCCAGGGTTTCAGGATTTACAGCGTGTCGCTCGATAATAGCAAGGATGCCTGGGTAAAAGCCATCCAGAAAGACAGTCTTTTCTGGCCGGCGCATGTGAGCGATCTGGGCGGATGGTCTAACGCGGCAGCGGTAAAATACAACGTGAATGCCATTCCTACCAATGTGCTCATCAACGGTGAAGGCATTATCATTGGCAAGGCGTTGCGTGGTGAAGACCTGCTCAATACCCTGTCAAAATATTCGAATTAAGAAATGAAGCCATACATGCTCCTGATATGCCTGCTGCTTGAGCTTGTGTGTTTTGGCCAGAAGCCGGGCAAGCTAAGGGTGGGCGAGAAGATCCCTTTTTCGAGGGTAGAGGTAACGAATACCGACGGGAAATCGACCAGCCTCGATCTTCCCAATGGCAAGACCACGGCAGAAAAATTTGTGCTGGTATATTTCTTTTCGGCGTCTACGCCTGTAAAGGAACTTATCGCCTTTAACAATGAAGTGGAAAAGATCCTGAACAAATACCAGAACAATGCCTGCAAGGGCGCCAGCGAGATAGAGTATGCCACCATCTGCCTCGAAAAGAATTATGACACCTGGCAAACCGTGCTCACGCAGACCAATTACAATAAACCGAAATTCACAGGCAAAAAAACAAATTACCTGGCTAAGGATGGCCTGCAGGATAAAGTGGCTGGCGCTTTCAAGGTTACCAAAACGCCTGCATTGTACCTTGTGAACCCAAAGGGCCGGCTGTACCTCGAAACGGATAGTTTTGAGTTGCTCGGGCAAACATTCCAGAACATCTGCCGCCTTAACGCATCCTATTCAACAGCCGACATTTCCGGCAAGATATTATCCGGCGAAACTGCCAAAATGCCTATCCCTAACCTGGAAGTATACCTGGTGAAAAGCAATGTGGATACGCTGAAAACCACATCTACGGACGGCTATGGCGATTTTACCTTCGTGCAGGTAGATACCACGCAGGACCTGAGCATCCGCATTTCGCAAAGTGAAAAGATCAAGGCGATCCCAAAGATCTACCTCGCCCGGCAATCGGGCGCCATCATTGCCGAGTTCAAAAAAACAGCGGGCGGCTTCGAATACAGGCTGCTGGAGACCGATGTGGTGAAGCTGTCGCAGACCGACGAAGCAGATGGCGAAGGCGATATCACCATGAAGTTTAAAAAGTTCGACAAGACAAGTGGCAAAGACATTTCCATTACCGAAAACATCTACTATGAGTTGGGTAAATACAATATCCTTACAGAGTCAGAAATTGTGCTTGATAAGGTCATCTTGATCCTAAACGCGAACCCTTCCGTGAGGCTGGAGGTGATCTCCCACACCGACTCGCAGGGTGATGATGCCAGTAATTTGAAATTGTCAGAGAACCGCTCCAATGCTGTGATCGCTTACCTGGTAAGCAAGGGGATCGATAAGGCGCGGCTCAGGGCCATTGGCAGGGGAGAGTCGGAGATCAGGAACCGTTGCACCAACGGCGTGGCATGTTCGGACAAGGAACATGAGTATAACAGGCGTACAGAATTCAGGTTTATCAAAAAATAATTAATATGCGGTTGCTGGTTTATATTTTTACGTGTTTACTGTTGTGCAAGGGTCTTTGCGCGCAGGTTGCCTATCCCCACGAATTGCCTTCGTCTCTTGTGAAGATCAACCCGGGGCTCGATAAGGGGCATAGCAAAAAGGTTTTCCTGGTATACAATGTGAGCTCTGAGGCCCTGATGGAAGCCATTTATAAAGGCACCAAATTTTTGACGGAAAAAGCCACCGATATCCTGTACGTGCCGGTATTTGTGAACTCGGTAACAGACCAGAAAACGGCGCTTGAGTTTGAGAACAACCTGGCCGTGCAAAACATCAGGAACCTCGATAACAGCGATTACAAGGTATTTAAGCTGGGAGAGAACGACCTGCCCGTACTGATCGCTTATGATGAGAACAATGAGCTTTGTGGCTCCTCGCATAATGTGGAAGACTTGGTGAAAATAGAGTGCCTCAATAATCCTTCTCCTGTCAAATACCTGCGCCTGAAGATCCTGACGGAGAGCAAGGCTAAAAAACTGGAGCCATATGCCAACAAAAAGATATTTATCCTCGATGGTGCTAAAACAGCCACCTTGTGTACGGTAAATACCGACGCCTACGGCGATTTTGAATACAGGGTAGCGGATGATAAGCAAGACTACGTGCTGCAGGTGCCCGAAAAGATGCCGGAGGTGGGTTTTGTGGTGCTGGCCACGCAAAGTGGCAAACAGGTTGGTAAATTCAACAAGACAACAGACGGATTTGAATACAGGCTGCTGCAGGCCGAGCTGGTTAAACTGCCTGACCTGGCGGCAGAAGAAGATGTTGTCCTCCAGCTCACCCGGCTCGATCAGCCCAAGACAAAGGATTTCACCATCACCGAAAACCTCTTCTATGAGCTGGGTAAAAACAATTTGCAACCGACCTCTAAAGAGCTGCTCGATAAGATCATCACCGTGATGAAGGCCAAGCCCGGCTACAAACTGGAGATCATTTCGCACACCGATTCGCAGGGCGATGATGCTGATAACCTGAAACTTTCCGAAAGCCGCTCTAATGCCGTGATAGACTATTTTGTGAGCAAAGGCATCAGCCGCAACCTGCTGAAAGGCATTGGCAAAGGAGAGTCGGAGATCAGGAACCGCTGCACCAATGGCGTGGAGTGTTCAGACAAGGAACACGAGTATAACCGGCGCACCGAATTCAGGTTCATCAAAAACTAAAATTGTTAGTAAAACCCCGTTTTTCGGGCATCCTGCCGGAGATACTGACAATATTTCTACCTATTTTTGTTGGCAAAATTATTGAGAAGCAATACGCGCAAGTGTACGAAAACCCCTATGAATCATGGAAAATAAAGAGAACGATACTACCCTGGATGAGAATAACCTGCAGGCCGAGAACCAAAATGCTGCCAACAGCGAAGAAAATGCTGAAAATAAGGCACAAAAAAATGGCCCTGCCGACTATGAAGCACAGATCCGCGAATTGAACGATAAATACCTGCGCCTCTACTCAGAATTTGACAATTACAGGAAGCGTACCATCAAAGAAAAATCAGATATTATCCGCTCAGCCGGCGAAGATGTATTTAAAGTACTGCTGCCGGTGATCGACGATTTTGAAAGAGCGATCAAAGCCAATGAAACCGTTGGTGATGTAGCCGCTGTGAAGGAAGGCATTAACCTGATCTATAACAAAATGAAATCGGCCTGTACCCTCAAAGGTCTTGAGCCAATGGAAAGCGTGGGCAAGGATTTTGATTCTGATACAATGGAGGCCATTACCCATATTCCTGCGCCAAGCCCCGATATGAAAGGAAAGGTGATTGACGATGTGGAGAAAGGCTACAGGCTGGGCGATAAGGTCATCAGGTTTGCCAAAGTAGTTGTAGGAAATTAATACTCCCTAATTCACAGATATGTCTAAAAGAGATTATTACGAAATACTCGGTGTTGGAAAATCGGCAAGTGATGATGAGATCAAGAAAGCTTACCGCAAATTAGCTATTAAGTATCACCCGGATAAAAACCCGGACGATAAAAAGGCGGAAGAAAAATTCAAGGAAGCGGCCGAAGCCTACGAGGTGTTGAGTAACCCGGAGAAACGCCAGCGCTACAACCAGTTCGGGCATGCCGGTGTAGGCAGCGCCGCGAGCGGTGGGTTTGGTGGCGGCGGCATGAACATGGAAGATATCTTCAGCCAGTTCGGTGATATTTTTGGCGGTGGTGCGTTTGGTGGTTTCGGCAGCAGCAGGGGAGGCCGGCGCGTGAACAGGGGATCGAACCTGAGGGTGAAGGTGAAGCTCAATCTCCAGGAAATTGCGAAAGGCGTTGAGAAAAAGATCAAGGTTAACAAGTTTGTGTCTTGCGGTACCTGCAAGGGTAGCGGCGCCAAGAACGGCGATTACGAAACCTGCCGGCAATGCAATGGCACCGGCGTGCAAACCCGTGTTACCCAAACGTTCCTGGGCGCTATGCAGACCCAGACCACCTGTAGTGGTTGCAACGGCGAAGGCCGCATCATTAAGGATAAATGCCAGACCTGCCATGGCGATGGCATTGTGAGAGACGAAGAAGTGATCTCTATCAATATCCCGGCCGGTGTGGGAGAAGGCATGCAGCTGTCGGTAACCGGTAAGGGAAACGCCGCACCGCGTGGTGGTGTCAATGGCGACCTGCTTATTGTGATAGAAGAGGAAGAGCACCCGGAACTGAAGCGCGACGGCAATAACCTGTTCTATGAATGTTACATCAGCTTCGTAGACGCGGCCCTGGGGACCTCTATCGAGGTGCCTACGGTGGATGCCAAAGCCAAGATCAAGGTAGAGCCGGGTACACAAAGCGGCAAGGTACTTCGCCTCAAAGGCAAAGGTCTGCCAGATGTGAACTCATACGGCCATGGCGACCTGCTGGTGAGCATCAATGTATGGACACCGCAATCACTCACCGCGGAAGAGAAGAAAGCGCTCGAAGGATTTAAGGCATCAAAGAACTTTCAGCCCAATCCAAGCAAAAAGGAAAAAAGCTTTTTTGACAGGATGAAGCAATATTTCGAATAAACATTTACAAACCATTATTGACAGGCTTCCTGTGGATCAGTTTCCGGAAGCCTGTTTCTTTTTTAGCCGGGCCATGGCTTTCAGGGTATTGGCTGTACGTGTTTTCATGGCCGGTGTATCATCGTGCGAGGCGATGTCGAGCAGCGTCAGTTTCAGTTCATCCAGCAGCTCGGGATGCTTTTCGGAGATATTGAAAATAACGGTGATGGAGAAAGCCCTGACGGCCGTAGGCTGAGCGGCATTCCTGAGGTAGCCATAGCAGGTATCGAGCATAAAGGCGCTGTGCTTTTCAGGTACAGGTTGCGTTTGGTAGATCCTCAGGATGTTCCGGGTAATACCATTGTGCAGGTCTGGCTTTGCCAGCAAACCGATCAGCCGGGTTTCATAAGGCCCGATCACGCCAGGATCCTTATCGTGGCAGTGAGAGAGTACCCAGGCTGCGCGGCTGCCTGTAACACCTGGATCGTCCAGCAGGCAGGCCAGGAGCTCCTCCCGGAGCTTATGATCGCGGATCACCAGGTCTGCCAGTTTTCGGGCATTGAACTCCGAACTGCGATTTGCCAGGTCTTCCTGAAGGCTCATATCATTGTCAAATAAAAAAGCCGCCTGGATCCAGGCGGCTTTCGTATGGTATAACCAATATTATTGTTTGATCACTTTATAGGATTTTACAGTGTTACCCGACTGCATTTTGAGGTAGTAGATACCATTTGCAAGGTCGCTGATGTTTACCTGCTTTTCGTATAAACCGGATGTGGCGGTTACATTGTCCTGGTACACCAGCCTGCCATCGATAGTCACGATGCTGATAGCCGCTTTGATGTCGGAAGGCGTATCGATGGCAATAGTGAACGCACCGTTGCTTGGGTTAGGGTAGATGCTCAGCGTGGCATTTGAACCGTATTCTTCTATACCTACGCAGGTTTTTACCATCAGGGTATCCTGGGCCTGGTTGCTGCAACCGTTAGGGCCGGTATAATCATACAGGATCAGGTAGCTGCCCGGTCCTACCAGGGCAGGGTTAAATGTGTTGCCATTCACGCCCGGGCCTATGTATGTGCCTCCTGATGGATTTCCTTCGGTTAAAGTACGTGGTGAGCTGAATTGACATAAGAGCGTAGCCGGCGGGTTGCTGAACACCAGCGACACGTTTGGTTTGGGTTTCGAGATCACGTTCACGGTATCTCTCGATACGCAGCTGTTGCTGACGGTAGACGTTACAATGGCGTAATAGGCGCCCGGGGTATTCACACTCACTGTTTGGGTGGTAGCCGAAAAACCGCCGCCAACCTTGCCCCATGAATGCACATAGTTAGGATTGCCCGAGTTCAGGATGATGGATGAGCCCTGGCAGAAGCCGGTATCATGGCCTAAGGTAACAATAGGGAGTGGCGCAAAGGTCACAGACACGGTATCTTTTTTCACGCAGCCCACAGAGCTGGTGGCAATAGCTGAATACAGGCCGGTGGTGTTCACCGAGATGGTTTGGGTGGTGGCACCTGTGCTCCATTGGTAGGTAGAGGCGTTTACGCCGCCATTTAACAGGTAGTTCGGCGTACACACGCTGGTATCATGCCCCAGGTTAAGTGTAGGGGTTTGTTTGATAAAGATATAGGTAGTGTCGTAAGATGAGCAGTTGAGCGTGGTGAAATTGAGTGACACTGTATACGCCGTGGTGGTTGGTGGTGTTGCCACAGGGTTGCCAATGCTTGTAGAAGAAAGACCTGTGCCCGGGGTCCAGGTATAAGACAAAGGCAGGTTTTGACCGAACTGTACGTTTGGCCTCATGGTAGAGTAGCTGCCACCCGCGCCGGAAGAAGAGCACAGAGACGGGTTGCTGTTTTGGTGGTAATATACCGACGCGTTGAATGGCATAGTGGTCTGGTAGAGCGACACGTTCTTGGTAGCTGTGGCTGGCGTATTGTTGAAGCAGGTCTCAATGATAATGTTATCCGTACCGTTCCATGAGAATGGTGTGGTGAAGGAGTGCGTGTTGATACCTAGCACAGGCGTGTATGATGCGGCACTGTATACGGTGGTAAGGCTTGGCTGCATTACGGTAAGGCTGGTAAGGGTTGTGGAACCTGCTGCAATGTTAAGATTGGTAAGCGGCGCCGAGTTATTGAGGTTAGAAGCGTTGAAAGTGAGGTAATTGATATTGCCCGGTACCAGGCCTGCAGCGGTAAGCTCGGAAGCCAGGAACAGGAACTGGTGCTTGGCACCCTGGTTATAGTTACCGTAAGGTGCCGGCCAGCTATAGTAATAATTTGTCAGTGTACCATTGCCCATCTGGGCAGGATTGGCTGTTGCATTGAACTGTACCGGCACACCCAGGCACACGCTGTCGCTTGGCGAAGTGGTGATGGTGAAGAATGCTTTTTTCGTAATGCTGGTTTTTGTTGTGTCGTTCAGTGGCTGTCCATCACCTGTAATAGTGGTGTAACCTTTCAGGTTATAAACCCCTTTCTGCGACATGTTGTAGTTGGTGATCACGGTTGTATCCCTGTAGGCACCAACAGCCAGCGAGCCGGTATTGATGGTGAGGGTATAAGTACCTGTTACCATGCCTGTGCTCTTTACAGTTACCGTGGTGGTTTGGGTGGTGAAGTCAACAGGATTGGAGCCGTAGTTGTTCACACGTACTTTGATGGTATCGTTCCCAAAGCATTTTTTGTTGGCAGTTGGTTTCAAAAAGGCGCTCACACCAAGGTCGATCGGTGGTGGTGGTAAAAACACCATTTGCGCCAGCGGCTTGTTATTGCTCACAGGATTTGCACAGGCCACACCACACTGAGGCGATGAATCGAGCCTGATGTAATTGAAGCTGTTTGCAACCGTAGCGGTGTAAAGCATCACTGTACCTGAAGAATTCCAGGTAGGGATCACCTGGTCAAAACATACGTCTACCAGGATATTGTCAACACCGTTCCAGATGAAAGGTGTGCTGAGTGTGAGGAGCTGGAAACCGCCTGCTGTAGGATTGTAATTGGCCACGTTATATACAGTGGTCAAGCCTGTACCATCATATACGGCTACGTCAGGCGCAGGCGTATTTTTCATTTTGATCGTGAAGTTAGGTAGCTGGTTCACCACACCACTTACAATGTTGAAACCGAACTGTGTCATCGTTCCGCCAAATATACCGGCCGCGTTAATCTCAGCTTTGGTATACAGGATCTGGCAGTGAGAGCTCCTGTAATACTCGTTGATGGGACCAGGGCCAAAAGTGGAGTTGGCTGTTGTTCCCGTACCCAGCGTAATAGTGGTTTGGGCGTTTGATAACAGAACAGTACCAGTGAAGGCGGCGAGAAAAACAGTTTTGAGATGAGTGTATATTTTTTTCATGCGGGGGATAATTTTGAATTTCACAAAATATTTAACAATAATTTACGATGTCCTACAAATTTACGTGATAATAGCTTTAAAACCTACCTGTTTTTTAAAAAACAATTACCACCAAAATGTTAACAGTTGTCGCGCCAGTATTGGGCTTGGTCAATAGGAATGCAATTTTCCGGCAATAAAGTTCAGGGCCTGGCAGGATACGATCTTTCGCCAAAGATACTGCTGCCCACGCGGACCATATTGCTGCCATTTTCGAGGGCAGTTTTGTAGTCGCTGCTCATGCCCATGCTCAGGATGTCCAACCCGGGTCGGGTTGTTCTGAGCCTGCTGAAAAAACGCCCGAGCGAAGCGAACTCCGTCCCGATCTGCGCAGGGTTGTCGGTTAGTGAAGCCATGCCCATCAGGCCTTTGATGCTGGTATGCCTAAGCAGTCCATTACCGGCTTCCGCCAGCAGAGCTTCGCAGGCATCGAACTCAAGCCCGAATTTTGTATCCTCGCCGGCAATGTATACCTGCAGCAGGCAACCGATCACCCGGTTGTGGCGGGCTCCCTGCCTGTCGATCTCCTGCAGGAGCTTCAGGCTGTCGACACTATGCACCAGGTGCACAAAAGGGGCTATGTATTTCACCTTGTTGCTTTGCAGGTGACCGATAAAATGCCAGCGGATGTCCTTCGGCAGGCGGGCGGCTTTGTCTGCCAGTTCCTGCACGTAGTTCTCGCCAAAGTCCCTTTGCCCGGCCTCATAAGCCTCCATGATCATCCCGTCTGGCTTGGTTTTGGAAACCGCTACCAGGGTCACGCCACCTGGGAGTGAAGCGCGGATGTCTTGCAGGTGCTGTGCAATGCTCATGCGTTGGTTTCTTCGTCAAATGTGTAGATCACCAGTCCGCTGCGCATCTTAGGCTCTACCCAGGTGGATTTTGGCGGCATGATGTTGTTGGTATCGGCAATCCACTTGAGCTGTTGCATGGTGACGGGATAAAGGCCGAAAGACACGGCAGCCTTGCCTTCATCCACCAGCTTTTTCAGCTCGTGACTACCTTTGATGCCCGGCACAAAGCCAATACGCTTATCTGTTTTAAGATCATGGATATCGAGTATGGGCGAGAGGATATGCGAGGTGAGGATCGCGGCATCGAGGCTGCCCACGGGGTCGTTGGAGTTATAGGTATCTGGTTTCGCCTTCAGCGAATACCAGGTATCGTGCAGGTACATCGAGAGCTCGTGTTTTTGTGAGGGCCTGAAATCCTGGGCCTGTACTTCGGATACCACGAACTTATCGCTGATCCGCCTGATAAACTGCGCTACAGACAGCCCATTCAGGTCTTTCACAATGCGGTTGTAATCATAGATGCGCAGCTGGTCTTCGGGGAAGAACACGCCGAGGTAAAAATTGAACGCTTCCTGCCCGGTATACGACCTGAGGGAGCTGCGCTTGATCTTGCCCAGCAGGGCAGAGGAGGCCGAGCGATGGTGCCCGTCGGCAATGTAGATGTTCGGGATGCCGGCAAATCTTTTCGCGATGAGCTCTACTGTTTTTTTGTCGTTTACCACCCACAGGGTATGACGTACCTTATCGGTGGTGGTGAAATCATAATCAGCGCGCTGGGCCACGATCCCGCGCGTGGTTTCGTCGATCTGCTCGTCGTTGGGATAGGAGAAGAGCACAGGCTCCGCGTTGAACTCACATACCTCCAGGTAGTCCTTGAGCTTTTCTTCGCGCTGGGTAAGGGTTTGTTCATGAATTTTGATCACGCCGCTCAGGTAATCGTCGATGCTGGTGCAGGCTATAATGCCCGTGTAGGTATTGTCTTCCTTCACCTGCCTGTATACGTAGTAGGAGGGTTTCTCGTCTCTTTTGAAAACCCGTTCCCTCACAAATTTTTTGAAGCTGTTGCGCACCTTCACCAGCCTTTCCCTCGAGCCGGGCCTGGTTTTAATACCGTCATCAAAATCGGGATTGATCACGTGCAGGAATGTGTAAGGATTACCTGCCAGCTTATCACGCAGCTCGGCCAGGTTGTAGCCGTCTACCGAGCGCGAGGCCACAAGATGTACCTTATCATTTTCGGGCCTTACAGCACGAAACGGAATTACCTTTGCCATGCTGCCGGATTATTTTAACGCGTCAATGATCTTTTCCGCCAGCTCTATGCCTATGCGCTCCTGTGCCTCGTTGGTGGCCGCCCCGATATGAGGCGTAAGCGAAATTTTAGGATGCTTCAGGATGGCTTCGTTTGGCTTGGGTTCATGATCAAACACATCAAGTCCCGCGTGCGCAATTTTGCCGGCGTTAAGGCCTTCCAGCAAATCTGCCTCGTCTATCACGCCTCCGCGTGCAATATTGATGAGGATCACGCCGTCTTTCATGCGCGCGATCTCTTTGGATGTGATGGCTTTTCCACCCGGCACATGCAGGGTGATCATATCAGACTGGCTGATGAGTTGATCGAGGTCTGCTGTCCGGATGGTCACATCCAGGCCATTGGTGCCCGCGATATCAAGATGGATCGCGGCTTCCTTCACATAGGGATCGTAGGCCAGCACCTGCATGCCGCAGCCCAGGGCGATCCTGGCTACGTATTGCCCGATCCGGCCAAAGCCGATGATGCCAATGGTTTTTCCCCTTAGCTCCATGCCTTTGGCATAGTTCTTTTTGAGCTCTTCAAATTTCTCCGCGCCGCTCACCGGCATTTTACGGTTGCTGTCGTACACAAAACGCACGGCGCCATAGAGGTGCGCAAACACCAGCTCTGCCACCGAGTTGGAAGATGCCGCGGGTGTATTGATCACCTGGATGCCTTTTGACCGGGCATACTCCACATCAATATTATCCATGCCTACGCCGCCGCGTCCGATCACCCTGAGGCCTGGGCAGGCGTCTATGAGGTCTTTGCGTACTTTGGTAGCACTGCGCACAGTGAGCACCGTGTAACCTTTTTTGTTGATCTCTTCTGCCAGGTGATCCTGCGCCACTTTATCGGTGACCACGGTATAACCTGCTTTTTCAAGTAATTGTTTTCCTATGGCATCGATGCCATCGTTGGCTAATAGTTGTTTACTCATACGTTGTGTTGGTGAAATATAAAAGCCGATGTTGTGCACCGGCTTATTCATGTTCTATTTATGCATGTGTTTTTTCAAACTCTTTCATCACATCTACCAGCACCTGCACGCTTTCGAGCGGCATGGCATTATAGAGCGACGCCCGGTAGCCACCCACATCGCGATGACCTTTGATACCGTCGATGTTCTCGGCTTTCGCCATTTTGTCGAACAGAGTCTCATACTCAGGTTTGGTTGGCAGGAAACACACGTTCATCTGGCTCCTGTCGGCTTTTTCGACAGTGCCGGTGAAACAGCTGTTGCGGTCGATCTCGTTATAGAGCAGGTCGGCTTTTTGCTGGTTGAGCTGTTCTATCCAGTTGATGCCGCCATTGTCTTTGAGCCAGCGCAGGGTGAGCATGCTCACATATACCGGGAATACCGGCGGCGTGTTATACATGCTTTCGCCTTTGATGTGCACCTGGTAGTCGAGCATCGATAGCATTTTGCGGCCGGTCTTTCCCAGGATGTCTTTGCGCACCATTACCATGGTGCTGCCCGCAGGCCCCATGTTCTTTTGCGCGCCCGCGTAGATCAGCGCAAAATCCTTTGCGTTGACACGGCGGCTGAAAAGGTCTGAGCTCATGTCGCATACCATTGGCACCGGGCTTTTCGGGAACTCCTTAATTTGTGTGCCGTAGATGGTATTATTGGAGGTGAGGTGAAAATAGTCTGCGTCTTTCGGAATGTCGTAGCCTTTGGGGATATAGCTGAATTTTTTGTCTTCAGAGGAAGCGATCACTTTTGTGTTGCCCACAATTTTTGCTTCCTTGATGGCCTTACTGGCCCATACGCCCGTATTGACATAAGCCGCGAAGCCCTGCTCGGTGAGCAGGTTGTATGGCACCATGGCAAACTGCATGCTGGCACCACCGCCCAGGTACATCACCTCGTAATCATCACCTACTTCAAACAGGTCTTTCACCAACTGGCGCGCCTCGTCCATCACAGCCACATAATTTTTGCTGCGGTGAGAGATCTCCAGCAAAGACAGATTCATGTTATCGAAGTTGAGACAAGCCTCTGAAGCCTGCTTCAGTACTTCCTGTGGTAAGATTCCGGGGCCTGCACTAAAGTTGTGGACCTTTGTCATCACTTTTGTCATAGTCGTATGGTTTTGATGACTGTGAAGTTAGCTATAAAATCAGATACGCGGCGATTTTTTCGGGAAAATAAAGCATGGAAGATACGAATGCCATCAAAACTCAGTCGGGCTTGTATATGGGCGTTTGCTTATCGGGCTCCGGCTTTTTGGCATTGTCGTTTTTGTCTTTGGCTTTACGGATATCTACATCCGATTCGTAGATCCATTTTCCTTTTTTGCGGGCCAGGGCGTCAAAGCTGCCATCGGGCCCGTAGTACTGGTATTGACCATCCAGGGCGGCATCGGGGTCTTTGGGCGCCAGGTGGTTAAAAACGATCTCGTTGCGGTTGCTGTGGTATTTCAGCGACATGGATACTTCCGAAGCGTATTCGAACATGATGCGTTTGGCAAATTTGCCCGGGTATTTAAATACATCTTTTCCAAACACAGGCGTACCATCCGGCTTGAAGGAAAGGATATCGATGAACTTGCGCTGCGTGATCTTGTCGTTACCATCCCACCCGAGCAGGGTGTAATAATCATCGTTGATGATGATATCGTAATAGAGCATCCCGAACCATTTGGTATGGTCGCTGATGTAGCTTTCGGGTGTTTTTACGGCAGCAGATTTGTCTGACAGCACAAAATACTGGTATTGCGTGCTGACGGTTTTTTTGAACCAGCCTGTTTTTTTGACAATGGTATTGTTGACCTGGATAAAACCAAAATACGCCTGGGTGCCATCGTTCTTAAAGACGTTCCAGGTCACGAGCCTGAGCTTTTTGTCGGGCGATACAAGCCTCGAAATTTCCCTGAGGCTGTCGAACGGGTAGAGGAACGATTTTTCGTCCGCGATCAGGCTGTTCCATGTGGCCACAAACTTTTTATTGGCTTCGAACCGGTCGGCTTCCTTCCTGCTGAAGAACACTTTTTTCTGCAGCACTTTCAGCGAATCTTCTATCACAGAATATTGTTTCAGTTCCGCTTCCGAGAGCTGGGCAAAGGCACTGAGCGTAAAACCGCTGAAGATTATGAGAAAAAATTTGGTCAATG
>BFBZ01001258.1_pt1 | contig 17553 bp, 17 predicted proteins | sample 1888401 | NCBI WGS metagenome assembly BFBZ01 (sample SAMD00112614, study PRJDB3348) | symbiont metagenome | host: Chara braunii | reverse complement strand
CCGGCCTGCCGATCGAAAGCCAGACCGTCTCGCAGATGGTCGACCGCGTGCTGGCGATGCCCGAGGGCACCCGCCTCTATCTGCTGGCGCCGGTCGTGCGCGGCCGCAAGGGCGAGTACAAGAAGGAGCTCGCCGAATATCTCAAGAAGGGCTTTCAGCGCGTCAAGATCGACGGCACCTTCCATGAGCTCGCCGAGGCGCCGACGCTCGACAAGAAGTTCCCGCACGATATCGACGTCGTCGTCGACCGCATCGTCGTGCGCCCCGACATCGGCCAGCGTCTCGCAGAAAGCTTCGAGACTGCGCTGAAGCTCGCCGAAGGCCTGGCCGTCATCGAGTTCGCGGACGCTCCCGCCTCGGCCGCGCCCGCGGAGGAGAAGGAAAAAAAGAAAACCGCAAAGATCCACGACAAGAGCGGGCCCGAGCGCATCCTGTTCTCGGAGAAGTTCGCCTGCCCGGTCTCCGGCTTCACGATCCCTGAGATCGAGCCGCGGCTGTTCTCGTTCAACAACCCCTACGGCGCCTGCCCGGAATGCGGCGGCCTGGGGGTCGAGCAGCACGTCGATGCCGACCTCGTCATTCCCGACAAGGACGTCACCCTGCGCAAGGGCGCGATCGCGCCCTGGGCCAAGTCGTCCTCGCCCTATTACCTGCAGACCCTGACCGCGCTCGGCAAGTTCTACAAGTTCACGCTGGACACCAAGTGGAAGGATCTGCCGAAGAAGACGCAGAACGCGCTGCTGCACGGCTCCGGCGACGACGAGATCAAGTTCACCTATGAGGACGGCGTCCGCGCCTACGACACCAAGAAGCCGTTCGAGGGCGTCATCACCAACATCGAGCGCCGCTTCCGCGAGACCGAGAGCGAATGGGCGCGCGAGGAGCTCGGCAAATACTTCAACGACGTGCCCTGCGCCGGCTGCAAGGGTTTTCGGCTGAAGCCCGAGGCGCTGTGCGTCAAGGTCGGCGGCAAGCACATCGGCGAGATCAGCGACCTCTCCGTCAAGGCGGCCGGCGAGTGGTTCGCCGAGGTGCCGAAGCAGCTCAATGCGCAGCAGACCGAGATCGCCACCCGCATCCTGAAGGAGATCCGCGACCGCCTCACCTTCCTGCTCGACGTCGGCCTGAACTACCTGACCCTGGCGCGCTCCTCCGGCACGCTGTCCGGCGGCGAGAGCCAGCGCATCCGCCTGGCGTCGCAGATCGGCTCGGGGCTGACGGGCGTGCTCTACGTGCTCGACGAGCCGTCGATCGGCCTGCACCAGCGCGACAATGCCCGCCTGCTCGACACGCTGAAGCGGCTGCGCGACCTCGGCAACACCGTCATCGTCGTCGAACATGACGAGGACGCGATTCGCCTCGCCGACTATGTGCTCGACATCGGTCCCGGCGCCGGCACCCATGGCGGCCACATCGTCGCCGAGGGTACGCCGGCCGAGATCATGCGCAATCCGGCGTCGCTGACCGGCAAATATCTCACCGGCGAGCTCGAGGTCGAGGTGCCGGAGCGGCGGCCGCCGAACCATCGCCGCACCATCAAGGTCGTCAATGCCCGCGGCAACAATCTGAAGAACGTCTCGGCCGAGATCCCGCTCGGCCTGTTCACCGCGATCACAGGCGTGTCCGGCGGCGGCAAGTCGACGCTTCTCATCGACACGCTCTACAAGTCGATCGCACGCAAGCTCAACGGCGCCAACGAGGCCGCCGCGCCGCACGACCGCATCGAGGGGCTGGAGCATATCGACAAGATCATCGACATCGACCAGTCGCCGATCGGCCGCACGCCGCGCTCCAACCCCGCGACCTATACCGGCGCGTTCACGCCGATCCGCGAATGGTTCGCCGGCCTTCCCGAATCCAAGGCGCGCGGCTACGAGCCCGGCCGCTTCTCCTTCAACGTCAAGGGCGGCCGCTGCGAGGCGTGCCAGGGCGACGGCGTCATCAAGATCGAGATGCACTTTTTGCCCGACGTCTACGTCACCTGCGACGTCTGCAAGGGCAAGCGCTACAACCGCGAGACGCTCGACGTCCTGTTCAAGGGCAAGTCGATCGCCGACGTGCTCGACATGACCGTCGAGGAGGCCGCGGAGTTCTTCAAGGCGGTGCCGCGCGTGCGCGACACCTTCGAGACCCTGCGCCGCGTCGGCCTCGACTACATCCACGTCGGCCAGCAGGCCACCACGCTGTCCGGTGGTGAGGCCCAGCGCGTCAAGCTCGCCAAGGAGCTGTCCAAGCGCGCCACCGGCCGCACGCTCTACATCCTGGACGAGCCGACGACGGGCCTGCACTTCCACGACGTCAAGAAGCTGCTGGAGGTGCTGCACGAGTTGGTCGCGCAGGGCAACACGGTGGTCGTGATCGAGCACAATCTCGAGGTCATCAAGACCGCCGACTGGGTCATCGACCTCGGCCCCGAAGGCGGCGACGGCGGCGGCGAGATCGTCGCCTGGGGCCCGCCGGAAGATATCGTCAAGGCGCCGCGCAGCTACACCGGGCAGTTCCTCAAGCCGGTGCTGGAGAAGTCGGCCAAGCCGAAGAAGCGCGGCCGCGGCGCGGCGAGCGAGGCTGCGGAGTAGTTGCCCTCAATTCCCTTGTATCGATCGTCATTGCGAGCGAAGCGAAGCAATCCAGGGCCGCGTACGCGACTCTGGATTGCTTCGTCGCTGCGCTCCTCGCAATGACGCATGTGGTCGATACCGGTTCATCACAGCAAAGCCCGCCGCGCCCTGCAGAGCGGCGGGCTCGATGTTTCTGCAACGAACTCAGATTACCACTGGCGGTAATACCCGCTCCGCGTGCCGTTGTTGTTGCCGCGCGGGCCGACGTCGCCCTGGGTCGAGCTCGGGGTCGGGTGGTTGGTGCCGTTGTAGCCGGCGCCCCAGCCCGGGCCGTCATACGGGCCCGGCGCGACGGCGACGTAGCCTTCCTCATAGACCGGCCCTGGCGCCCAGGCGAAGGAGTCGCGGTAGGCATAGGTGCTGGTGACCTGGCCGCCATAGCCGTAGCCGCCCGGCCCGTATTCGCCGGCCGAGGCGCCGATCGTGCCGGCGACCAGCGTGACGGCGGTGAGCGCTGCCAATCCAAACGTGCGTGTCATGAACTTGCTCCGTTGTTCCCAATTCATCGAGGAACAAACCATCGTCATGCCCCGGCAGTTCCGCCACCCGCCACAACATGTGTGCGACACAACGTGGCGCTCACGTTGCCGCGATCAGATGATCCGGAATGCTGGTCGCATCACCTCGCAAGCGACTGGGCGCCCTCTCGGACGACAAACCCGCCGCTCTTGTCGGAGCGGCGGGCTTGATCGACTCACTTCAGCGCGAGATGGCAACTACCACTGCCGGTAGGCGCCGGTCAGCGTGCCGTTGTTGTTGCCGGACGGACCGACGTCGCCCTGGGTCGAGCCAGGGGTCGGATGGTTGGTGCCGTTGTAGCCGTGGCCCCAGGCCACTGGGCCAGCCACCGGACCCGGCGCGTAGGCCGGCGCCGGCGCGGCGCCATACACCGGCTCGGAATCGGAGGTCTGCGCCGGCGGCACCCAGGCCATCGAGTCGCCGAAACGGGCATAGCCCTGCGCGGACGCCGCGGCGGTGCCGATCACCAGCGTGGCTCCGGCCAGCGCGGCCATCTTGATCGTGCGTTGCATGTCTCTCTCCTTGCTTCTGTGCGGGTCAACCACCGCACGGCGCAAGGCGTTCCTGCAGCGCACACTCACAAAAAACGTGATGAAAGGTTGATTGGCCGACGCACCGAGCCCCCCTTGCAGGACTGAGCGAACCCAGCCCTGCAAGAGCTGCCCTGCGGCGCTCAGGCCGCGACGGCGACCGCCCGTGGCCGCGCCACGCCGGTCTTGGTGACTCCCGGCAGCAGCGGCGCCTTCGTGCCGGTCGCATGCGGGAAATACTGCAGCTGCATGGAATGCATGTAGCCGGCTTCCGCGGTCCAGGAGTCGTTCGCCTCGACGATCGGCGTAATCGTGAACAGATCCGGATTGCTCGGCGCAATCGACGTATAGGTCGGGATCGCTGCGCTGAGCCACTCGAGCGGTTTGTAGATCGAGTAGTAGTTGGTGTCCTTCAGGACCGGCGCCGGCGGCGGATAGGTACCGAGAATTCCGTTCAGGTTGGCCCAGGCCATCGGCACGATGTCGTTGCTGTTGACCGCCGCGTAATAGGTGTAGCTCTTTGCGAAGGTCGTCGCGAAGCCCGCGTTCCACATCGTCGGAGCCGCGAAGGTGTGCGGCCACAGCGTGAACGTCAGCGACGAGTTCAGCTTCGGCAACTGGTCCTGCAGCCACGCCGTCGCCACCACGGCGAGCGCGCCGCCGAGACTGTGCCCGGTCACCATCAGTTGCAGGTTCTGCTTGGACGCAAGGCCGCGCAGATAGTCCAGCAGCGACAGGTCCGTCGTGGGATCGGTGAGCGCGATGACCAGCGCCAGCGCGTCGTTGATTCCGGCGCTGATCTGCAGCGGCGCTCCGGCCTGCTGCGGATAGAGCCACGGCACCTGGAAGACAGCATCGGCATCGGCGAGCACGTTCTCGAACGCGCCGGCGACCGAGCCATCGACATCGGTGCCGCGGAACGCCACCGCGTAGCTGCCGTCGCTGCCTTGCGCGACATAGGCGAGCACGCCGTTGTTGACCGCCGGGCCCCAGCATAGCGACCACGGACCGTTCGCCGCACCCGACGGGACGGACTTCAGCATCGCCACGAAATCGCTCGGCTGAACCACATCGAGCGCGTCGTCGATATAGGCGAAGTAGGACAGATACGCTGCAGCAACCTTGTTGAGGGCCATGTGAAATCTCTCTGGCTTGAATGATGAAAACAATTTCGATCAAATCGGGCAGGCAGACCATGATCCGCCGGCCCACCGGGATGATAGACCGCGTTATCTCCAGGTGCACATCACAACATGTTCAACCCCTGATCATCGAACGTCACCGTGGAGCTGCGACACGCAATGATCGCATCTCATTGCGCGCCGCCCCTCCCATTGCTATGGCGCAGGGCTGTCGCAGGACGACACGCCTCGACGATCATCAACTCCTCGCCACGCTCACCTCGCGCGATGCCCTACTCTCTCGTCATCTTTGATCTCGACGGCACGCTCGCCGACAGCTTCCCGTGGTTTCGCACCCACGTGAACGTCGTCGCGCAGCGCTTCGGCTTTCGTCAGGTGAAGGACGAGGACATCGACGGGCTCCGCCATGCCTTGACCCGTGAGATCCTCGATTTCCTTCAGGTGCCGCGCTGGAAGCTGCCCTTCATCGCGCGCCACGTGCGCCAACTGAAGACGGCGCATGCAGCGAGCATCCCGCTGTTCGCAGGCGTCGACATCATGCTCGACACCCTTGCCGCGAACGGCACCATGCTCGCATTGGTCTCGTCGGACAGCGAGGCCAACGCGCGGCAGAAGCTCGGATCGCGCGCCGGGCTGTTCGCCGATTTCGATTGCTCGGCCTCGGTGTTCGGCAAGGCACGGAAGTTTCGCCGGGTGCTGAAGCGGCTGCGCGTCGACCCGGCAGAGGCCATCGCGATCGGCGACGAGACCCGCGACATCGAGGCGGCGCGTGCCGCCGGCATCGCCTTCGGCGCGGTGACATGGGGCTATGCCGCGGAGCAGGCGCTGCGCGACCACCAGCCGGAGATGCTGTTCACCCGGATGGACGAGATCGTGGAGCGGTTGGTGGTGCCCGCCAGACGAGATTCGTAGCCTGCATCAGCGCCGCCGGCGACATGCAGGGATAGTGACGAGCCTCGATAACCTCACCGCGTCATTGCGAGCGCAGCGAAGCAGTCCAGAGTCTTCGCGCGGCCTCGATTGCTTCGCTGCGCCGCTGCGCTCGCAGTGACGGAGGCTGCAGATGCAACTCCATTTCCGCCACCGGCGGACCTGCTCACCGCCGCAGGAACGCGCCGAATGCGCGCGGACCGTCGCCGACCTTGATCTCTCCGGTGACCTTCAGCGCGGCCACGTCGATGACGCTCAGAATGTTGCTCTCCCAATTGGCGACGATGACGCGCTGGCCGTCGGCGGTCGCCTCGATGCCCTCCGGATAGTCGCCGACGCTAATGCGCTTGAGCGGCTGCAGGCTCGCCAGGTCGAACACGCTGACCGTGCCGTCATACTGGTCGGTGGCGAAGCCCCTGCCCTGCGCCAGCGCCACCGCATAGGGCCGCAAACCGGTCTTGACCCGGCCGATCTCGCGGCGCTCGGCGAGGTCGATCACCGAGACGTCGTTGGAGGCGACATTTGCCGTGTAGGCGCGCTTGCCCTCGGCGTCGATGGTGACACCGAACGGCCGCGTGCCGACCTTGATGGTCGCAAGGCGCTGGCGCGTCGCCGTGTCGATCACCGAGACCATGTCGTCATCGCGGTCGGCGGAGAGCAGCAGCTTGCCGTCTTGTGTCACCGCAAGCCCCGACGGCGAGGCGCCGACCGCGATGCTGCCGGTCACGGTCCGGGTCTTCGCATCGATCACGCGGATTGCGGCGTTGTACCAGTCTGCGACGTAGACCGTCGAACCGTCCGGCGTCACGGCAATGCCGAGCGGCCCGCCACCGACCTCGACCCGTCCAACCACCTTTCGCGCGACAGCGTCGACGACGCTCACGCTCTTGTCGTCCGGGCTCGCCACATAGGCGAAGCGTCCGTCGGCAGCCACCGCGACGCCGGCCGGCTTGCCGCCGATCGGGATCGTCGCCACCGGCTTCGAGGTCGCGAGGTCGACGATCGTCAGATCGTCGCTGAGCTGGTTGGTGACGAAGGCCTCCTCGGCATGGGCACTGGCGCAGCAGACGAGCAAGGCTGCGAGCAGAAACGCTCGAATAGGATCTGGGAGACGATGAGTGGTGCAGCGCCTTGCCTTGTACCCACCTCGCCCCGCTCTTGTCCGCCGTAGCTCGCAGAGCGAAGGCGGATGCGGGGCCGCGACGAGCTTCGCTCGCGCTGAGAGGTCGGATTGCATCGCCAGATGCAATCCGGGTGAGGGGGCACAGGTCCCACCACCCACACCACCCGTTCGGCAGCCCCTTACCCCAACCCTTTCCCCGTAAGAACGGAGAGAGGGAGCGCAGCGCTGACTTGGCGACATGGTCGTATCCAATCAGCTCCCGCTTTCCACCTTCTTCTTCAGTCCTTCGAGCCCGCCCTTGTACAGGCCGGTCACCGCATTGACCGCGGCCTCGTCGTTCAGCTCCGGTGGCGGATCGTTGTTGGGGAAGCCGCGGTAGAACGCGCCGGTCCATTCGACCACGCTACCCTTGCCGTCCGCGCTCGGCGTCACCGCGATGGTCGACGAGTAGTTCGTCACCGGCAGCACCTTCACGTCGACGGCGGTGATGCGGTACGAATAGCTCATCTTCTCGGCGTCGTATTTGTAGAGCTCCTCGTCGACGGTAGCGCCGCCCTTCAGGGTCAGCTTGCGCGTGGCGCCAATCTCGTTGCCCTTGTCGCCCGCGGTCTTGTCGACCACGCCGAGCCAGCTCATGTCCTGGAAGTTGCCGATCACGGCCCACACCTTGGCGGGCGCGGCGTTGATCTCGACGTGCTCCTGCACCTTGCGCCGGGTCGGACCATGCGCATCCGCTGTGGTCAGGGCCGTCGTTGCGATCGCGAGCGCCGCCGTCACGGCCAGCGCCTTGCCGAACACCATCCTCATGTCGTTTCCTCAGTCACTCTCATTGGCCGGCGCATCCGGCGCGCGGCGGCGCATCTTTGCACCGCTCCCGATTGTTGCAACAAAAAAGACCGTGTCGTGGCCGATCAATTCGCGCCGCAGCAGCGCTTGTATTTCTGGCCGGAACCGCAGGGACAGGGGTCGTTGCGGCCGACCTTGCCGAACGACGCGAAGGGATTGGGCTGCCGGGCGAAGCTGGTGGACGCGGGCAGCGGAGCCCCGCTCTGCCGGTATTGATGCAGCGTCAGCACCGCCTCGCGGATATTCTGGGGCGCGTTGCGACTGAGATTTCGATATTCGACGGGATCCGGGTTCTCGTCGAGAGTTGCACCGATCATCATCATCAGACCGACCGCAGCCATGGCGACTTCGCCGCCCACCCGCTCATACGCATCGAACCTGTCACGACGCAGGTTCGTGGCCGCCGCGAAGCCGTCGATCCACAGCTCCCAGACGACCTCGCCGTTGAAGCCGTCGATCGGAAAGCGCGGCTGGTACTGCTCCGGATGATGCGCGAGCGTCAGCGCGATCTCCCGGTGATAGTCCATGACCAGCCCGAGCACCTCGTTGGCATGGTCGATGCCGGTGAACACGGAGCGACGGCCCTTGCCGAGCCCGAAGGCCGCCGCGAACCATTCGCCCGGCGGAATCGGCTCAGGGAGCACGAGCAGGCCGGCGATGAAGCCGTCGAGCTCCTCCAGCACCATGGCGCGATCATCCAGGGCCAGGAGCGCCTGTTCGAGCTTGTCGTGGCGACCGATCTGCTCCGGCATGCAGCCCCTCTTCCTTCGCTCCTGTCACGTTCCGAGTCGCCCGACGGGCACGGCGCGCACATGGCCGAGCCACGACGCGGCCGTTTTGACACCAAAACGGCCATGCGCGCAAAACCTAAATTTGCGCACGGGATCAGCGGCATCACCCTTGTCCAGTCCTGCCGTGAAAAATATTCCTGTTTCGCCATTTCGGAATTTCTGTTTTCCTGCATGCGTCCTGTCCTCACGAGAGGGGCGCTTCGCGGTCGTCACGGGCGTGGAGGGCGGGATGCGATGGACGTCACGGGCCCGGCGCTTTTGCGCAGACGACGGGTTTTGTGGCGGACGGCGAAATCGTGTGGTCCTGACCTCCCGACGCTGAGGTCAAGTGGGTGTCGATGCCTTCAAGGCGTCGCGCCGATGACGGTGGCCAGAAGGCCCGGCGCACCGAGGAGAGCGCGTATAAGCCGGTAGAAACCGTCGCGCAGGGAAGGCCGGTTGTTCGGCCAATCCTGTGGTTCCTGCCGCCTGCATTTTTTTCGCAGGCGGGCCATGGGTGCGGCCTGCACCCGGCCTTCCCTGCGCCCTCTCACTGAGGAGGGCGGAATGAACGTCAAAGCTCGGGTGCACCTGGCACGGCGAGAACACGCAGTCATGTCTCTCCGTCATCGCGAGGAGCAAAGCGACGAAGCGATCCAGAGTCCTCGTGGGATCCTGGATTGCTTCGCGGAGCCTGTCATCGGGCCGCGCTTAGCGCGGACCCGTTGGCTCGCAATGACGGCCGAGCAGGCTTCGCTCTGCTCGCCCGTCATCCCAGCCTCACTCCGCCAGCACCGCCTGCACGAAGCCGTCGGGGTCGGCGCAGAACTCGCGCATCGCCTTGAAATGATCCGTGTCCTGCACCGCGACCTTCTCCAGGCCGTATTTGGTCAGCCGCAACAGGGTCGCGCCGGGATAGGCCATCAGGACCGGCGAATGCGTCGCCATCAGCACCTGGCAATGGCTGGAATCATCCATGCGCCGCATCAGCTTCAGGAACTCGATCTGGCGCGCCGGCGACAGCGCCGATTCCGGCTCATCGAAGATGTAGATGCCCTGGCGCTGGCAGCGCTCCTCGAAGAAGCGCAGGAACCCCTCGCCATGCGAATGGGACAGGAAGTCGGGCGGCGGCCCGCAGAACGGATCGTCCAGTGCGGCCTGATCGAGATAGCGCGCTACCGAAAAGAAGCTCTCGGCGCGGAAGAACCAGCCTTGCGTGATCTTCGGCAACCAACTCGCGCGCAGCGCGGCGGCAAGTGCGCCGCCCATACGCTCGATCGCACGCCCATGGTCGACCGGCATGTAACCCTTGCCGCCGCCAGCTTCGTCGTAGCCCGCGAGCGCGGCAATGCCTTCGAGCAGGGTCGATTTGCCGGTGCCGTTCTCGCCGACAATGATGGTAATGGCGTTGGTGAAGCTGAGCTCGAACGCGTCCTGCAGGAACGGCAGGCAAAACGGATAGGCTGCGCGATCGGAGATCTTCGCCGGATCGAGCCACAGCCGCTTCAGATAAGGGGCCGGCAGCCGGATCTCGCGTTGCTTCCTCGCCATGACGCCTTCACAACCTCGGTGACATCACCGGCAATCTCGCACATCGCGCCCGCATCGGCCACCGGCCCACGCGGGCTACGCCACGACCTCCAGCACCAGCTCCATCGTCATCAGCACCGGATTGTCGCCGCGGACGAGGCGCCCCCGCGCGAGCGCGCCGGTGTAGTCGACCAGCGCGGCGTCAACAGTGGCTTCAAGGCCGTCGTCGCCCGGCGCGATCGCGCCGGCGGTGATGGTCAGCTCCGTCGCGAACGGCTCGACGACGACGCCGTCCTCGAAGCGCGCCCCGATGGTCGAGCCGACGCCGCCGCGAATGCGGGCCTTGCTGATCCCCTGCGCCCGGCAGAATGCCTCAAGGCAGCCGGCGAAATCCTGGTTCGGCCGCAGTCGGAGCGCGAAGGCGCGGCGATCCGTCATGGCGCCGCTTCGCGCGGCCGCTACCGGCCCGAACAGCTTGAAGCCGGTCTCGACGTCCGGCTCTGCCGTGAAGATCGCGCCGTCGAGCCCGAAGGCGTCGACCTCGAACGGCTCGGCGACGATGGTCTCCTCCGGCAGGATGTGCCCGCCGCCGTTGCGGCTCCCCTCCTCCATCCACAGCGCGTGGCAATGGAAGAATGGCGCGCCGTCGCGCACGCCGAGCGTCATCGTCCCCGTCGACAGGCGCGTCACACCGGCGGGACGATAGGTGTCGCTGTAGAACGCGGCATGATCCGCCGTCTTCGACAGCGCCGGCATCACATAGGCGAACGGTCCGAGCGCACCGCCTTTGATATCGAGCACACCGCCGGCAAAGCCATTGGCCGCAAAGCCGCGGCGCGCGGCGTCCAAGAGCGGCAACCCCTGCTCCATGGTGAAGGTGAACACACGGCCGCGGGCCTCGACCCACTGGATGCGATCCGCGACGGGCGCACCGGGCTGGGTGATGGATCGCATCACGCGTCAGCCCTGCCTGGTGAGATCGAGCAGGCCGCGCGCCTCGAGCTCGTCGCGCACCAGACGCTTCGGAATCTTGCCATAGCCCGATTTGGGCAACGCGTCCCAGAAGAAAAAGCGCTTCGGCATCTTGTAGCGCGGCAGCTTGGTGGCGAGATAGCCGGCGATCGCGCTCTCGCTCGGCGCGGCCGCACCTTCGCGCGCCACGCAGACGGCAACACCGACCTCGCCCCACACCGGATCGGGCACGCCGAGCACCGCGACCTCGCCGATGTCGGGATGCGTCAGGATCTTTTCCTCGACTTCGCGCGGATAGATGTTGGAGCCACCGGAGATGTACATGTCCGAGGCGCGGCCGGTGATGTAGACGAAGCCCTGCGCATCCATGTGGCCGAGATCGCCGGTGCGAAACCAGCCGTCGCGAAACGCCTTCGCATTGGCGTCGGGATTGTCGTAGTAGCCCGCGAACACGGCCGGACCGATGACGCAGATCTCGCCGGTCTCGCCCGGCTTCAGCTCGCGTCCCTGATCGTCCTGGATCGAGACCTGCATGCCCGTGCGCTCATAGCCGCAGGTGCCGATCCGCGCCTCCGGTCCATCCTCTTCCTCGTGCGCCGCGGCCGGCAACACCGTGATGTTGCCGGTGACCTCGCCGAGGCCGAAATACTGCACGATCACCTTGCCGAGCCGCGCCAGCGCGCGCTTCTGGTCCTCGCGATACATCGGCGCGCCGGCATAGATCACGTGGCGCAGCGAGGAGTGATCGAACTGGTCGACCGCGGGATGCTCGACCATCATCTTCAGGATGGTCGGGACCGTGAACAGGTTGCTGACGCGATGCATCTCGATCAGGCGGAAGGCTTCGGTGATGTCGAACTTCTCGCTCGGCAGCAGCACGGTCTTGGCGCCGCGCGCGCTCTGCATCAGCTGGTGCACGCCGGCGCCGTGCGACAGCGGCGCCACGACGAGCGACGCGTCGTGCTCGGTCGTGCCCGGCGTCAGGTCTGCAAGATGGTTCGTGATGACGAACGCCATCTGGCCATGCGTCAGCACCGCCGCCTTGGAGCGACCGGTCGTGCCGGAGGTGAAGAAGAACCAGCAGGGATCGTCATGCTCGACGGCCGCGTTCGCGACGTGTGCGCCGACATGCGCCTTCATTGCGTCGGCCACGGCCCCCGTGCCGAAGCTGCCGCCTTCACCGATGCGCCAGGTGAAGTCAGCAGTCGTCACCGCGGCAGCATGATCCGGAAAGTCGCCGTGGCAGAGAAACGCCTTCGCGCCCGAGGCGGTCGCGAGATAGGCGACCTCGTCCGGCATCAGTCGGAAATTGGTGGGCACCCAGACCGCGCCGAGCCGGAACGCGGCGAACATCGAGACGAACATCTCCTCGCAGTTCTTGGAGTGCACCAGAATGCGATCGCCCTTGGCGATCCCCTGCTCGGCCAGCGCCGCCGCGAGCGCCGAGACCATCGCGTCGATTTCGCGCCAGGTCCACGACCTCTCGCCCCAGACGAAGCCGACGCGGTCGCCGAGCCGGCGGCCATTTTGCGTGACGATATGCGCGAGGTTCATCACCCGGCGGGACATGCGCAGGGGTGCCGGCGTCATCGACAATCTCTCGCGCCGCTGCTGCTGACGAACAGACCCATGGAAGCGTCCCCTCGATCGATCCTTCAGGCGATCTCAGCCGCCCGATACCTTTGGGCCTGTTTATCCCGGTCCTGCTCGCCCTCGCAAGGCCGGCCTCCCCATCCCACCCATGCGGTGGCGTGTTTCGAACGGATGCAGATGCCGCGCGACAAACCGTGGCCGGCCGCGCATTTCTTCATATCACCGCGCGCCGAATCTGATTTGAGGACAACCATGATCGATCGTCGCTTCCTGCTTCTCGGCCTCGCTGGCGTGCTCGCCGCTTCTCCGCTGCACGCGCAGGCGCCTGCTTCCAGCGAGCCTGTCGGCATCATGACTGCGATCTACACCCGCGTCGCCAAGGGCAAGGGGGAGGATGGCGGCACCTTCGTCATCGAGGACAAGGCAGCGCGCGCGAAATATCTGTCGAAGTCGCTGGCCGCCCAATGGGCGAAGATGGACGCCCGCACGCCCAAGGGCGAGGTCGGGGCGATCGATTTCGATCCCGTCACGAATTCGCAGGATCCCGATGTCGCCTCGTTCAAGGTGACGTCGGAAATGCAGGACGGCGACAAGGCAACCGTCGCGGTCAGTATTCGCGGCCACCGGACCGAGCGCAAGGAACAGGCCGACAACATCATCCGTTACGACCTCGTGCGCGAAGCGGGCCAATGGAAGATCGACGACATCCGGGGTGCGGTCGATGGCAAGCCATGGTCGATCCGTGCACTGCTGGCGGAGTTCCTCAAGATCACCGAGAAACCTAAACGAAAGTAGAGGCGCATGACTGATGTCCGTGACAACAAGGCCGGGAGCCGCTTCGAGCTCGACATCAACGGCCACGTCGCGTTTGCCAATTACCGGGCCACGCCGGAGGGGGTGATCATCACCCATACCGAGACCCCGCTACCGCTGCGAGGCCGCGGCATCGGTTCGCAGCTCGTGGAAGGTGCCCTCGCGCTGATCCGCGCCGACGGCCGCAAGGTCATCGCGGGCTGCAGCTTCGTCGCCGACTACCTCCGAGACCATCCGGAGAACCGGGACATCATGGCCTGATGGGCCGTGGAATTACCGGGCGAGACGATTGGACGGAGCGCCTTAACGCAATGGCTACCTGGATGGATCAGCAATCCCCCGCCGAGCAAGCAACCAGACCCATGGGGAGAGGCACATGTTCATCACAGCCATTTTCGACGTTCTCAAGCGCTACGTTCACTACCGCACGCAGCTCGCCTATCTCGACCAGCTCGACGAGCGCACGCTGCGCGACATCGGATTCGACCGCGACCAGCTACATGCGGAGGCCTGGGAACGCGCCGGCTTCGTGCACGTCTGAGGCGCTGGCACAGCCTCACGCCAGACGCGATCCAAGACGACAAAGGCCCGCACGATGGCGGGCCTTTCGCTTCTTGTTCTTGCCGTGAGCGGCGCAAGCTCAGTGCTTGATCTCCGGCGGCAGTTTGCCGCCATTGGCGGCGAGCTTGCTCATCACCTGCTTGTGCAGCCACACGTTCATGCTGGCGGAGTCGTTGGTGTCGCCGCTATAGCCGAGCTCCTTGGCGAGCTCCTTGCGCGCAGCGAGGCTCGAATCGATATCGAGCGCCTTCATCAGGTCGACGATCGAGGTTCGCCACTCCAGCTTCTCGTGCTTGGCAGCCGCCGCCTTGTCGACGATCGCAGCCACATCGACATTTTGCGGCGCAGCAGCCGGGGCCGCCGTCGGGGACGCAGCCGCACCGCCTGCCGGCGCGGCACCGCCCGCGGCGGGCGTGCTGCCGCCGGCCGGTGCCGCCTCGGCATGATGGCCGAAAATCGCGCCCATGATCTTTCCGAAAATGCTCATCAATGGCTCCCAATGGATGGTGATCGTAAGAAGAACTCGGCCGGCGGTGTTCCGTTGCAGAGACGCCCGTCGGAGCCGCTCCGCCACCGCCGTGGCCTGCCAAACGCGAACACGGCGACGAATGTGAAGCTTACCCAAGGCGGAATGACGGCGGAACGACTTTATTGGACCATGCTCAAGCTTCTGCGTAGGCGTGCCAGGCTAATGCACTGCGACATTCACAGCCCTCACCGAGGCGTGAGTAGGCGCAGCCTGTTTTGCCACTATCCTGATGACTTCCGTTCGCGAATGGCCGCCCCGAGGTTCGTCGCGTCTGGCCATCCGCGAATTTGTTCCAACGAGAAGCGCAGCCCGCCTGCGTGGTTGGGAAGCGCCCTACGCAGTTTGAGGGAGCACACGACGATGGCTACCTACCACAGCAATGCTGCCTCCCACGTTCGGGCGGCAGACGAGGTCGCGGCTGAGCTGACGATTCGCACGATCGACATGTCGAGCCTGATGCGTGCGCTGCGGCTCGGCTGGGATGACTTCAAGGCGGTGCCGAGTCACGCCGTGATGCTATGTGCGATCTATCCGGTTCTCGGCCTGGTGCTGGCGCGCGTAGTGTTCGGCTATGCGGTGGTGCCGCTGTTGTTTCCGCTGGCGGCCGGCTTCGCCCTGCTCGGCCCGTTCGCCGCGCTCGGTCTCTATGAGCTCAGCAGCCGCCGTGACCGCGGCGAGGACACCAGTGCCTGGGATGCCCTGGAGGTGCTGCGGTCGCCGTCGTTCGGCTCGATGCTCGGACTGGGCACGCTGCTGCTCGCGCTGTTCGTCACCTGGGTCGCGACCGCGCAGGCGATTTACGTCGCAGTGTTCGGCTATGGCGGCGCGACCGGTGTCAGTGATTTCCTGCAGCGGGTCTTCACTACGCCGCAAGGCTGGTGGCTGATCGCGGTCGGCTGTGGCGCAGGCTTCCTGTTCGCGTTGCTGGCGCTGTGCCTCAGCATCGTGTCCTTCCCATTGATGCTCGACCGTCACGCCGGAGCGCTCGAAGCGGTCGTCACCTCGCTGCGCGTGGCGGCCAAGAATCCAGTTCCGGTTGCGGCCTGGGGCCTCATCGTCGCAGTGCTTCTGGTGGCCGGCACGATCCCGTTCTTCCTCGGTCTCGCCGTCGTGATCCCGGTGCTCGGCCACGCCACCTGGCATCTCTACCGTGAGGCCATCGCGATCCACCCCGACGCCACCCGGATCGTGCCGCCGGTCCCCCGCAGCTCCAAGCCCGCGGCCGATTTCCCGGCGAACCTGTTCCCATGGCGCTCGCGTGACCAGATGTGAGGACGCAGCGATGAGTTTTCACTGCCGCCGGCCTCCGGGCCGGCGGTCGCGTCGAGGGGCCGCAGAGTGTGGCGGCGCTCACGAAATCCGACGCCAATGTGATCGAAAGGCCTTGCTGCTGCCGCGGTTACGCCCGACATGGAGCACGCCCAGCAACGCTTTTTGAATCCATTGCCGTCCAGGTGTTTCGATGATTGCTCGCGTTCTCGCCGTGTCCGCTCTGGCCTGTCTCGCTGCCCTTACCCCCCTGTTAGCGCCAGCGCACGCCGCGGTACCTTGCGGCAACGGCAATTTCGACGGCTGGCTCGCCGAGTTCAAGACCGAGGCTGCAGCCAAGGGCATCTCGCAAAACACGATCAATGCGGCGCTGACGGGCGTGACGCCGGACCAAAGCGTGCTGAACCGCGACCGCGGTCAGAAGGTGTTCAGCCAGACCTTCGAGGAGTTCTCCGGGCGCATGGTGCCGCCGCGCCTGACCCGCGGCTCCAACATGCTGAAGCAATACGGCTCGGTGCTGTCGCGGATCGAGCAGAGCTACGGCGTGCCCGGCGAGGTCCTGGTCGCGATCTGGGGCCTCGAGACCGATTTCGGCGTCAATGTCGGCAAGTTCTCGACCATCCGTGCGCTCGCGACCTTGGCCTATGACTGCCGCCGCGCCGAGCAGTTTCGCGGCGAGTTGCTGGATGCGCTGCGGATCGTCGACCGCGGCGACCTCCAGCCAGCCGAGATGCGCGGCGCCTGGGCCGGCGAGATCGGACAGACCCAGTTCATGCCGTCGTCCTGGATCAAATATGCCGTCGATTTCGACGGCAATGGCCGGCGCGACCTGATCCGCAGCGCGCCCGACGTTCTCGCGTCCACAGCAAACTATTTGAAGGGCTATGGCTGGCAGAAGGGCAAGGACTGGGAGCCCGGCGGCCCGAATTTTGCGGTCATCCAGCAGTGGAACAAGAGCGAGGTCTATGCGCGGACGATCGCAACCTTCGCGACGCAGCTGGCCCGGGCGCCATAGCCTGCCCGGAAAAAGCCGATCGCGGTGACGCGATCGGCCCTTTGGTTCAACGATGCGAACGACTGACGCGCTACTTGATCATCCCGGCCTGCATCGCCTTCGTCAGATGAACGCTGCAGGCGCCCATCTTGCCGCTCAGCAGCGCATCCTGGGCCGCCGCGATCTCTCGCTGCGCCGTGTATCTGGCATCGCCATCAGCCATTGCCTCGATCGCCGTCTCAGTCTTCTCCAGGTTGGCCCCGCTGCAGCCGGCGCCATGCATCCGCGCCGCCTGAGCCGGACCGAACGTGGTCATCGCCGCGATGACGAGCGCGGCCCCCAACAGTTTGCTGTTCATTGTTTTTCCTCGCTGGTGCGACGGCGCAGGCATCATTGCCGGACGCCGCGACAATTTGTCGCACCACCTGGATATTCTCGCGAAATGAAATCACTGCGAGCCGCGCGTGATCGTGGACATCGGTTCACCGTCGCGACATCAAAGAGTGAATAAAAATTCACGCCGATCGACCCATGCACTTCGTCGGGGCTCGCGAGATGCTCAACGCCTAACGGCTTCATAGCCGCAGTGACAGCCAATCGATCGGGCTTTTCAAACGAACGATTGAAAAACAGCATGATTACGGAGGTTTTCGACAGATCCGCACCCTCTGATCCGCTGCCCGATTCTTACTCAAGCGTTACCCAAGCTATGCGCCGGAGGTTTAGCTGCATCGCAACATCTGCGCTTCCGCATCGCAACAATCTCTTCTATGTTCATTTCAACGATGAGGTTCCAATGAAGAACTGAATCGTG
>BFBZ01001257.1_pt1 | contig 17558 bp, 10 predicted proteins | sample 1888401 | NCBI WGS metagenome assembly BFBZ01 (sample SAMD00112614, study PRJDB3348) | symbiont metagenome | host: Chara braunii | reverse complement strand
GCCGGATCGGCGCTATTCGTCTACCGAGCACTGGCCGCGGACGCGGTGCCACCGAAGCCAGAAGCGACGGAAACGGCCCGCCCCGCGCAGGCGGGTGACGACCCACCGGTCGGTCGAGTCAACGCGCCGCCCAAGGACGACAAGAAGACCAAGGGGGATCAGAAGGACAAGAAAGAGACGCGCCCGAAACTGGAGGAGGTGGTCACGAAGTCGTTCAAAACGGGCAAGGCGCCGACTCTCGTCCTCGAGCTGTTCAACGGCAGCATCGACATCGTCGCCGACGCGGACAACGCCGTGAACGCCCGCGTGACCAAGCAGAGCCAGGCCGACACGCGACCCGAAGCCGAGGAAGCGATGAAGAACATCGAGGTCGCAATGGCCCAAGAGAAGGACACCGTCACCATCACCGCCCGCCGCCTGGAGCAGAAAAACTGGCACCGCTCGGAAGGGGCCTCGGCCGAGATCCACGTCCCGCCGGGGGCCGCCCTGAACCTGAAAACGAGCAACGGCGCTGTCAAACTGACCGGCGGAACGGGCCGCGTCACCGTTCACACGACCAACGGCTCCGTCCACGCCAAGGACAGCAAGGGCTCTTTGAACCTGGACACCACCAACGGCGGCATCGTCGTTACCGGGGCGAGTGGGACGGTCGAATTGAAAACGACCAACGGCCCCATCGACGTGCAAGCCGAGAAGGCACTCGTGAAGGCCCAGACGTCCAACGGCGAGATTCGCTTCAGCGGCAGCCTGGCCGACGGCAAGCACTCCCTGGATACCAGCAACGGACCCATCGTCCTCACGTTACCGGCGAGCGCCCGGGTCCGAGTCGAGGCGCGAACGACACACGGCCGCATCGTCAGCGACTTTCCCGGTGGTTCAAAGGAACTGGCCGAGAAGGGACGGTTCGACGCTGTAATCGGCGAGAAGCCCGCGGCGGAAGTGAAGCTGCACACCAGCAACGGACCCATCGAGATCCGGAAGAAATGAGCCGCCTCTGCCCGTTGCGAAGTGCCGGCCGCGTTCGTTCCGATCTCGTTGTGGATGGCGAGATCGGAACGAACGCGGCCGGTGGCCTTCCGATCGGCGTTCAGCCGAACCGGCCGGTGATGTAGTCCTCGGTCTGCTTCTCGCGCGGGCGGCGGAAGACCTGCTCCGTCGCCCCGACCTCCACCACCCGGCCCTCGAAGAAGAACGCGGTCTGGTCCGACACGCGGGCCGCCTGCTGCATGTTGTGCGTCACGATCACGATCGTGTACTGCCGCTTCAACTCGCCGATCAGGTCTTCGATCGCTTGCGTGCTCTTGGGGTCCAGCGCGCTCGCGGGCTCGTCCATCAGGAGCACTTCGGGATCGGTCGCCAGCGCCCGGGCGATGCACAACCGCTGCTGCTGCCCGCCGGACAGTTCCAGCGCGCTGGCCCCCAGCCGGTCTTTCACCTCGGACCACAACGCGGCCTGCTTCAGACACCGCGTCACGAGTTCGTCCAGCCGCGCGCGGTTGCGCTCGCCGGCCACCCGCGGGCCGTAGGCCACGTTCTCGTAGATCGACTTCGGGAACGGGTTCGACTTCTGGAACACCATGCCCACCCGCCGGCGCAGGTTCACAATGTCTTGGCGCGAGCCGTAGACGTCTTCCCCGCCGAGAAGCACCTGCCCGGTCAGGCGGGTGCCTTCGATCAGGTCGTTCATCCGGTTCAGGAGCCGCAAGAGCGTACTCTTGCCGCACCCGCTCGGCCCGATGAAGGCCGTGACCGAGCGCTCGGCCACGGTCAGGCCGATGTCGAACAGGGCTTGTTTGGAGCCGTACCAGAAGTTCACCCCACGAACCGCCAGTTTCCCGACCTGGGTATCGTGCTTGGGGAGGTCCGGGGCACCCGCCGAAGGGGCAAATGCGTGAGCGCCGCTGAGCTGTAAATTCACGCGCGTTCTCGCTTCGGGTACGAGCGGATCGGACCTCACTGTTTTATCCGGCGCGTGTGAAGATCAGAAGAAGACAGAATGAAGGAGCAAAGTGTCATCTCCGGGCCGCGAGTTCACACCAAAGCTTCACGATCCGCGGGCTGTTCGGGCCTTATGGGGCCGATAAGTTGTCCGTTCTTGTGGTTACTTTCCCATATGGAGGGGGTCCAATGGCGCGATTCCTCACGTTCGCCTTCCTCGTGTCTGCGTTGCCGGTGGTCGGCGGGTGCGGCGGCAAATCCGATGGCACCGCTTCGGGCACTCCGGCGCGGATCAGCGCCGGCGGCTCGACGTTCATTAACCCGCTCATGCAGAAGTGGTCGGGCGAATACAAGCACAGCAAGAACGCCGAAATCGACTACGTTTCGCAGGGCTCGGGCTACGGCATCGAGCAGATGACCAAGAAGACGATCGACTTCGGCTGCACCGACGCGCCGATGAACAAGGACCAACTCGCCAACGCGAACAAGGCGGGCGGCGACGTGTTCCACATCCCGCTGACGATGGGTGCCGTCGCGGTGGCGTACAACGTGCCGGAGATCGCGGGCAAAGAGCTGAAGCTCACCGGCGACGTCCTCACCGACATCTACCTCCGCGACGACAGTGTCAAGAAGTGGAACGCGAAGCGGATCGCGGACCTGAACCCCGGCCTCACGCTGCCGGACAAGGACATCGTGGTCGTCGCGCGGGCCGAGAAGAGCGGCACGTCCAACATCTTCTCCGAGTACCTCTCGAAAGCGAGCAAGGGGAAGTTCAAGGCCAGCACGAAACCGGACTGGGTGCAGGGCGTGACCGGGCAGCAGGGGAGCGACGGCGTCTCCGGCTTCGTCAAGGGGAACGCGTACGCGATCTGCTATGTGGAAGTGGAGTTCGCCAAGAAGAACGACCTGCCGACCGCCAAGCTGAAGAACAAGGCGGGCGAGTGGGTCGGGCCGGAGGCCGCCGCGGTGACCGCCGCGGCCGAAGAGGCGATGAAGACCAAGTCGGACAAGGAACCGTACTCGCTCCACGACCTCACCTACTCGCTCACGGACGCGGCCGGGGCCAAGTCGTACCCGATCAGCGGTCTCACTTACGCCGTCCTGTTCGCGAAGCAGCCGAAGGACCAAGGGCCGGCGATGGTGGAGTTCCTGAAATGGGCCACCACCGAGGGCCAGGCGTTCACGACCGAGCTGAGCTACGCCCCGCTGCCGGACGAACTCCGCGGAAAGATCAAAGAGAAGCTGGCGCAAGTGAAATTCGAGTGACCCCTGCCCCGCTCCCCGCGGGACTCCGCCCCGGGCCGTCGATACACTGACGGCCCGGGGCGAAGTCCCGCGGGGCCCGTGCCCGACCCCACATCAGCCCGCCCGCCCCTCATGCCCACCCCCGTGCCCGCCACGAAGTCCCCGCCGCCCTCGTGGGGCGATTTCGTGTTCCGCTGGCTGTGCCAGTCGGCCGGCATGTTCGTACTCGCGATCGCCGCGGCACTCGTCGCGGTCCTCGTGTTCAAAGCGTGGCCGGTGCTGTCCGAACCGGAGAAGTACCGTCTCCTGACGAGCACCAAGTGGTACCCGGACGACGACCAGTACGGCGCCCTCGTGTTCGTGTACGGCACCATCGTCACCTCGCTCATCGCGATGCTGATCGCGATCCCGCTCGGCGTCGGTTCGGCCGCGTACCTGTCGGAACTCGCCCCGCCGTGGGTCCGGAAGGTGTGCGCGTTTCTGCTGGAAATGCTGGCGGCGATCCCGAGCGTGGTCTTCGGCTTCTGGGGCGTCGAGTTCCTCGCGAAGCAAGGGCTGGCCCCGGTCTTCGACGCGCTGGGGCTGCCCAACGTCGCGGCCGGTCAGGGGCTGCTCGCCGCGGGTCTGGTCCTGTCGGTCATGATCCTGCCGTACATCACGGCCGTCAGCTTCGACGTGATGCAAGCGGTCCCGCGGTCGCAGCGCGAGGGCGCGCTGGCGCTCGGCTCGACCCGGTGGCAGACGATCTGGCGCGTGGTGCTGCCCTACGCCCGTCCGGGCATTCTGGCGGCGTGCTTCCTCGCCCTGGGGCGCGCCATCGGCGAGACGATGGCCGTCACGATGGTCATCGCCAACTCTCAGTACCTCGACTTCCGCATCAACGGCACCGGTGACACGATCCCGAGCGTGATCGCGAAGGAGCTGTTCGAGGCCAGCGGCGACAAACAGGCGGCACTCGTCGCGCTCGGCGTACTACTGCTGGTTCTCACGCTCGTTATGAATGTCGCGGCCCGCCTGCTCGTGCGGTGGGCGGGGAAACCGCGGGCGCGACGCGGCCGAGCGGTCCACCTCGACGAGGCCCCGCCCGCCTCCGAGCCGGCCCGGCCCGCGGCCGCGGTCGCCGCCAGCCGGGCGCGGGCGAAGCGCACCGACCGGGTGATGCGGTTCGGCCTGGCGCTGTGCCAGTTCCTCACGGTGGTGCCGCTGTTCCTCATCCTCGGGTACATCGCCGTCCGCGGGATCGGCGGGCTCAACCAGGACTTCTTCACCAAGTTGCCCAACGACCGCGACGGCCGCGGGCTGAAGCACGCGATCTACGGGAGCGCGATGCTCGTCGGCATGGCGACGGCGCTCGCGGTTCCGCTCGGGGTGTTGGTGGCCGTGTTCCTGGCCGAGTACCGCACCAACCGGCTGGTCGCCCCGATCCGGTTCGTGGCGGAACTGCTCGGCGGGGTGCCGTCCATCGTCATCGGGATCTTCGGCTACGCGCTCCTGGTCTACCCGGTGTGGATGGACGTGAGGCGCGGGATGTTCTCCGCGTGGGCGGGGGCGTTCGCGCTCGCGGTGATGATGCTACCGGTGGTGATCCGGGCGGCCGAAGAGGCGATGCGCCTCGTCCCGAACAGCTTGCGCGAGGCGAGTTACGCGCTCGGCGCGAGCCGTCGACAAACGGTGCTGAAGGTGGTTTTACCGGCGGCCCTGCCGGCGATCATTACCGGGGTGTTTCTCGCACTCGGTCGGATCGCGGGCGAAACGGCCCCGCTCATCCTGACGGCCCGCGGCTCGCAGTACATGCCGCGGACGCCGTCCGACCCGACACCGTTCCTGCCGTTCTACATCTACCGGTTCGCGTCCTACGCTCCGGGGTCGCCGGAGATCCAGCTCGCCTGGACCGCGGCACTCGTGCTGGTAGTGGTCGTCGTACTGCTGAACGTCGGCGTCCGGCTCGTGTCCGGCAAGCGGGTCGTCGCCGCCGCTCGAGCGGACTGATACGGAATCTGGCGATTGGTTTCTTGCCGGGTGGGGCACGGCTTTGCGCCGGCCCACCGTCTTCTTTTTGTAATCTTCGCGGCGCGCAGGTGGGCCGGCGCAAAGCCGTGTCCCACCCGACAAGAAACACCTACCGGTTTCGCGGCGCGCTACGAAAACCATCCCCGAGAGACGGTATGCCCGCACACTTACGGGGCGGCGTCCAGTGAGACGTCGAGTTGCTGCCCGACGTACAGTGAGACGTCCGCGGCATCGATCGCGTAGATCACCTGAAGCACCCGCGTGTCCACGCGCTCGGTGTTCCCGCCGGTCAGCGACTTCTTCGGGATCACATACGGCTCGACGCGCACGAACTTCAGAGGGAACCGCGCCTGCGCCTCGCCCCGCGGGCTCGCCACGCCCGGCATCCCCGGCTTGAACCGGGCAATGTCGTTCTCGTCCACGTCCACGCGCACGTGCAACCGCCCCACGGTACCGAGGACGATGATCGCCTGCCCCGCCGCGGCCGACACGTACTCGCCCGGCCGCACGCTCACCTGGAGTACCCTAAACTCAACGAGATCGGCTGAAGGAATCGGGTCTCGGGTGCGATCGGCGCCCGGCCGGCGCACCCGCGGCGCCGTCACCCGCAGCCGCTCCAGTTCGATGCGGGTCTGGTCACACTGGGACTGGGCCTGCGCGAGCGCGGCCCGCGTCACCGCCGAGTCGAACTTCCACGCCCCGGCGCGGGTCAGCTCGTAGTTCGCCTCGGCCTGCCGAAGCTGGGCGCGGGCCACGGCCACCGCGATCTTCCGCGAGTCGAACGTCTCGCCGGCCCCGATCCCGCTCTCGGTCTCGCGCCGCGCGCGGTCGAACAGCGTCTCCTTATCGATCACGTTGGCCTTCGCTTCCGCCACCTTCGCCTCCAGCGGCGGTAACTCTTCCGGCCGCGGCATCGCGTCCTGTTTCGCCAGTTGGGCGGCGGCGCTGTCGCGGGCCGCCAGGCGCACGGCGAGTTCGGCTGCCATCTGCCGATCATCGAGGTCGAAGAGCGGGTCGCCGGCCCTGATCCGGTCATCCACGCGGACGTGAACGGCCTTCACCACGCCCGCCACGTGCGAGCCGACGGTGATGTTCTCCGTCTCGGGCTCGACGATCCCGGCGCCGGCGACCTGCTTACCGAACGGCGACTTACCCGGATCGATCGGCGGGCTCACCGGTGGCGGCGTCTGCTGCGCCTTGGTCATCTGAAGGATCGCGAACGAGAACGACAGCACCGCGACTGCGGGCAACAGGTATCGCGTGAGCATGGGCACCCCAGAAAAGAAGCCGCACGATGAACGCAGAAAAGACACGATAAAACGAGAAAATGTCAGAGACGCGTGTTCACCGCAGAGGATACAAAGAGAACCCGTTGCATTCGGTGGCTTTTACTCTCACTTGTTTCTCAGCGTCCTCAGCGTTCTCCGCGGTGAACACTCTTTGCCTTTAATCGTGCCTTTTATCTGCGTTCATCGTGCGGCGATTGCGCCGCTTCGACTTTCTCCACACGGCCGTCGGCCATCGACACGATGCGGTCGCCGAAGTCGTACACGCGGCTGTCGTGGGTGACGACCACCACCGCGCGATCGGGCTGCACGGCCACCTTCCGGATCAGCTCCATCACGGTTCGGCCGCTGGACGCATCGAGAGCGGCGGTCGGCTCGTCACACACCAGGAGCCGCGGGKGATGAACCAGCGCGCGGGCGATGGCGACCCGCTGCTGCTGCCCGCCGGAGAGCTGGTTCGGGTACGAGTTCAGTCGGGAGCCCAGCCCCACCGCGGTGAGCAACTCGGCCGCCCGCGCGACCGCCTTCGATCGGCGCCACCCGGAAATGAGCAGCGGTACGCACGCGTTCTCCGCGGCGGTGAGTGCCGGCAGCAGGTTGTACTGCTGGAACACGAACCCGATGTTGTCGCCGCGGAACCGCACCTTCCGCCCGTTGCCCATACGACTCAGGCTCTGACCGAGTACGTCTACCTCGCCGCGGGTCGCGTCGAGCAACCCCGCCACGATCGAGATGAGCGTCGTTTTCCCGCACCCGGACGGCCCGACCAGCAGCACCAGTTCGCCGTAGGGCAGTTCGAGGTTGATGTCCGACAGTGCGGCCACCTTGGTGTCACCGGTGCCGAACTCTTTGGTCACGCCTCGCAAGGCGATAGCAGCCTCGGTAGCTGTCGCGGTCATGGGCTCCTCTATGTCTCCGGTATTCAGCGAGCGGCGCGGCGTAAGCCCGCCGGTACTTCGCCGCACCAACCACCTGACGAATGGCGTCATGAACCCTTGGTATTCCGCTTGGTATTTCGCGCTGTCAAGCACCGGCGGGCTTACGCCGCGCCGCTCGCGGACCGATCTCAGCGGAACACGACGGCCGGTTCGAGGAACAGCACGCGCCGAAGACTCACGGCGGCCGAAAGCGTAATGATGATCGCCACCGCACCGGCGGTGATCGCCAGGATCTGCCAGGGGAAGAAGAACGCCGGTGGGGCGTTCGTCACCACCCGTTCGAAGACGAAGCCGAACAGCGCCGCGCCGCCCACGCCCAACCCGTACCCGATGACGCCCACCACCAGAGCCTGGAGCATCACCATCCGCACCAGCCGGGCGTTGCTCACGCCCATCGCCTTCAGTGACCCGAACTGCTTCAGGTTTTCGATGGTGAACAGATAAAACGTCTGTCCGGCGATCGCACAGCCGACGAAGAACCCGAGCGCGACCGTGATGCCGAAGTTGATCGGGATGCCGGTCCGCTTCAGGTAGTAGCCGATCGTCGTCCAGATGAACGCGTCCTCGGTCAGCGCCCGCAGGTTACCGGTCTGCTCTTCGATCCGCTGGCACAGGTGCGCCGGGTCCACCCCGTCGTCGGCCTTCGCGAGGATGAAAGTGAGCGTCTTCCGCTCCTGCGGGATGTACTTCACGGCTTGTGAGTACGTGCAGTAGATGATCGGGAACGTCTGGAACGTCGGGCTGCACTTCGCCAACCCGACGACCACCGCCCGCTTGTCGTTCATCTCGATCGTCTTGCCGGGGCTGAACGGCTCCTTCCCATAAAGGTAGCGCCAGCCGAACTCGTCCATGATGACCGCGTCCGGGCGGCGCAGGTCTTCGAGCTTGCCCTGGAGCAACTTGCCCTGTTCGATCGCCGGCGCGCCCACGAGCGTCGCGTCGTCCACGCCGATCACGATGAGCTGCTGGAAGTTGCCGTCTTCGAGCCGGGCGCGCCCCTGCCCCTTGTACAGCCGCACGGCCCACCGCACGCCCTCGACCCCGCGGACCCGGTACAGCGCGTTCTCCGACAGCGGTTTGGTGTCGTCCACGAACTGCACGTTCTTGTCCATCACCCAAACGTTGCCGCCCTGGATGTCGCGGATCTGGCTAGTCGTGTTCCGCATCAACCCGCAGAAGATGGCGCTCTGTTGGGCCATGAGCAGCGCGGCGAAGCTCACGCCGAACACGATGCCCAGGTACTTCGCCTTGTCCCCGGTCAGCATCTTCAAGGCGACCCAGTTCATGGCTCGGCTCCGCAAAAAGCAGAAGATCAACGGCCACAAAAACCAAAGAAGAGCCACAGATGAACGCAGCGAACACAGATAAAATCAATTAAAAGTATTTTTGCCTTTATCTGCGTCTGCTGCGTTATCTGCGGCGCTTTCTGTCTTCTGATCGCTCCCGATCGGCGGCGCGTGCCCCAGTGCCGCGAGGGTGAAGCGGACCACGTGATCGGCGACCGCGGCCGTATCGAGCGCGGCCACTACGTCCTTGCCGAAAATCAACTCAGTGACCGGTCGGTTCTGGCGGTAAAAGAGGCACTGGCTGATCACGCTGAACCCGGTCATCAGCAGGTGCTGTTCGTCGAGGTGCGGGAGCAGTTCGCGGAGGATCGCACGCAGCGCGAACGCCGCCGGTTGAATGAACTCGGTGACGACGACGTGGGCCGCTTTGCCGGGGTCGGCCATCTCTCTCATCATCAGTTTCATAGCCGCGGCGCTGGTCGGGGCGTGCATCCGGCTCGCCATCTCGCGGACGAAGACGCGCAGCTTTTCGACCGGCGGCGTGTCGGGAGCCGGCAGCGGAAGGTCTCCCATCCGGCCGGTACACGTGTGCGCCCGCTTCACGGTCTCGATGTACAATTGTTCCTTGTCGCCGAAGTAATAGTTGACGGAAGCAATGTTGACCTCGGCCGCCCGGCAGATGTCGCGCACGGTCGCTCCTTCGAACCCGTGATCGGCAAACGCCTGTAGCGCTGCGGCCAGGAGCCGTTCATGTGCGTCGGCCTCTTCGACCGGGGGGGTGGACTTCGGGTTGCGTGTCATCGGTTTCGGAGCAAAATTAAACGTTTGTTTCAATCACCCGATTGGAACATATCAAACGTTTGTTTTGAGTCAACTGGAAATGCAGGAATTCCGAAATCCGCGAGCATTTCGCACGGCTCAGTCCTTTGGTGGGAGTCGCTGCGTCATGATCTCAGCGACGGCGTGTGCTTCCGCGTTGTTCTGGGTCCGTAAGGCTCGGATCACCTTTTCGCGGCGCTCGATCGGATGATTCTGGCTCATCTTCCACTTCCCCTCGATCGTGTCGATCAGGATGTGGAAGCCAACGATCTGATCGAGCAGGCGTTCCACAAACCGTCCGGTCGTCTCGAGCGTCCAGGGGCTCGGCATGGCTGACTCGTAGAAGTTTACAGTTCTCTGGACGATCTCCATTAGCGCCGAGGGCTCTTCGACCAACTCCACCCGGCCGGTGGCGTGGACCGCGGAGTAGTTCCACGTCGGGACCATATTGGTGGCCTCGTACCACGTTGGCGAGATGTACGCGTGCGGACCGCTGAACACGGCCAGCGCGGGACGTTCCGTCAGTTCCTTCCACAGCGGGTTGGCCCGAGCGACGTGCCCGACCAGTGTGCCGTGCGGGCCGCGTGTGCGGTCGAGCAAAAATGGCAGGTGTGTGGCGAACGGCTGCCCCTCAACTTGAGACACGAGCAGACCGAAACTGTGCCGCTCGATGAAATCGTGGAGCGTGGGGAGATCAGATTCGGCGAAGTGTGGCGGGACGTACATCGTGAGCAACTCGGGGTGAGGAACGGGTGTCAGGAGCTTCAACTCTGGCTCCTTGGCGTATTTTTCACCAAGTCGCGAAAATACGCCGGAGGGTGAAATCACTCGGCGTATGGCCAGAGCGTCTTTAACATATTACTCCGGCGTTTCTCCTTAACTGGACGCGACTTACGCTGCGACTCTTGATTATGATTAATTCCGGCGCAGGTATTGCCTGGAATTCGGTTACGCTTTTGCCGACAGCGATCCTGCTGCCCTCGTGCCGCCTCTAATTTGGCCGAACGAAGGACATTGCGATGCCCACCCAGCTGCCCCGCTCTCTCCGCCGGTTCCGCCTCGCTCTCCTGATCATTCTCGCCCTCGTGTGCGGAACGTTCGCCGCGTGCCAGCGGAAACAGGCGGAAGTTCAGAAAACGCCGCCCCTCACCATCCCGGTCAGTACGCCGGTCGAGCGCGACGTCATCGACTACGCGGAGTACACCGGCCGAACCGATGCGGTCGAGTCGGTCAGCGTGCGGGCGCGGGTCACGGGCGAACTCAAGTCGATGCCGTTCGCGGAGGGGGCGGAAGTACGCAAGCCGATCAAATTCGCGTGGCTGAAGATGTATTCGGGCGACCTCCTCTTCCAGATTGACCCGAAGCCGTACCAAGCGATCGTGATCCAGGCGGAGGGGCAACTGCTGCAGAGCAAGGCCCAGCGGGCCCAGGCCCAGCTCACTTACGACTCCGATAAGCAACTCTTTGAAAGCGGTTCCGGCAGCGGGATGACGGTGGCCCTGGACAAAGCGATTCTGGACGCGGCCGACGGCAAGGTTCAGAGCGCCGAAGGGCAGCTGGAGGCCGCCCGGTACAACCTCTCTCTGACCGAGATCCACGCTCCGATCAACGGGCGCATCAGCCGCTATTTTTACACTACTGGCAACCTCGTGAGCGAGAACCAGACCCTCCTCACCACGATCGTCTCGATGGACCGGATGTACGCCTACTTCGACGTCGAGGAGCGCACCTATCAGCGCCTCCTCGATGGCGCGAAGGACGGGCTGCCGGGCTACGCGGTGCGCATGACTATTGAAGGCGATTCGAAAGCCGAGGTTCGGCCCGAAGGAAAGGGCGATGCCAAAGGCGGCAGCGGCAAAGGGGCCGGCAAAGGCGCCGCGAAGACCGACGGAAAGCCCGAACCGAAGAGCGACCCCAACGTCTTCGTCGGCAAGCTCAACTTCATCAACAACCAGGTCAACCCGTCCACCGGTACCGTCGCCGTGCGGGCCGTCTTCGAGAACCGGCGGACCTCGGGCGGGATGTGGAAGCTGTTGCCCGGCATGTTCGTCCGGGTGCGAATCGACCTCGGTGAGCCGTACCGCTCCGCGCTGGTCAGCGACAAGGCGATCGGCTCCGACCAGGGCCTGAAGTACGTCTACGTGGTCGACGGCGAAAACAAGGTGCAGTACCGCAAAGTGGACATCGGGCCGCTTCAGGAAGACGGGCTGCGCGTGATCCGGCCGTACAGACCGGGCCGGTCCGCGACCGACCTGCCGATCGGCGTGAAGGCGGACGAACGGGTCGTCGTCGGCGGGCTCCCCCAACTGCGCCCGAAGATGGAAGTCAAGCCGGAGCTGACGCCCATGCCCACGGCGACCTCCGGACCCGACACGAACCGCGCGAAGAAATAGTGCGGAGCGGCTGCGCGGGTGAAACGAGCGAGCGGGCCAGAGGCCCGCGGTCCGACACTCAACCGGAGCGCGTGTGAGGAGCCCGTAGTGATCTCGCGCTACTTCATCGACCGGCCGATCTTCGCCACCGTGCTGTCCATCGCGATCACCCTCACGGGCACGATCTCGCTGCTGTACCTGCCGGTGGCGCAGTACCCGCGCATCACGCCGCCCGGCGTGGCCATCTCCATCAGCTACCCCGGCGCCAGTGCCCAAGAGGTCGCCGACTCCGTCGGCGCCCCGATCGAGCAACAGGTGAACGGCGTCGAGGGCATGCTGTACATGTCCTCGCAGTCCGGCAACGACGGCAGCTACACCCTCACCGTGACGTTCGACGTCGGCACCGACATCAACTCGGCGCTCGTCCTGGTCCAGAACCGCGTCGCCCTCGCGATGCCGCAGTTGCCGAGCGCGGTCCAGAACCAGGGGATCACGATCCGGAAGCGGACGCCGGACATGCTGATGATCGTGAACTTCATCTCCCCGGACGGCCGGTACGACGACAAGTACCTCAGCAACTTCGCCACGATCAACGTGAAGGACGAGCTGCTCCGCGTGGAGGGCATCTCGGACATCAACATCCAGGGCCAGCGCGACTACAGCATGCGGGTGTGGCTGGACCCGCAAAGGCTGGCGTCCCGGAACATGACGCCGATCGACGTGGCCAACGCGATCCGCACCCAGAACGTGGACGCCCCGGCCGGCCGGATCGGTCAGCCCCCCGCGAACGGCGGGCTGGCGTTCCAGTTGCCGCTCGACACGCTCGGCCGCCTGGCCGGGACCGACCAGTTCGGCGACATGGTCGTCAAGACCGGCGGCGCGCCGTTCCTCCTCTCGGCCGACGGCCGGGTGATCGAAGCGCCCCGCGCCGCGCCGCCCAAAATGCCCCAGTTCGTTCCGCTCCCGGACACCCCCGCCCCCTCGACGACCTCCCGCGACAGCACGGCCGGCGCCATTCCGCTGACGCTGCCGCCGTCCTCGACGGGGGCGCTGCCCGAAACGGACCCGACTTCGGCGGCCCAGGTGCCCACGGACCCGACGGCCACGACCGACGCGACGGCGGGCGCCGCGGCCGGGACCGTGACGGCGGCGGCGCCCGCGACGGGCGCGTCGGCCGCGCTCGTGACGGCCAACGGGCCGACCGCCGGCGGGACCGTGGGCAGCGGCGCGCTGGGCGGCGGGGCGCTGGAGAGCGGCGGACCGTCGCCGTCGACCGGCCTCGTCAGGCTCCGGGACGTCGCCCGGATCGAACTGGGCGCTCAGAACTACAACACGATCTGCTCGTTCGACGGGCGCCCCTCGGTCGGCCTCGGCCTGTACCAGCTCCCGGGCACCAACGCCCTCGATGTCGGCGACCGGGTGCGGGCCAAAATGGAGGAACTGAAGGTCGGCTTCCCGGACGGCGTGGACTACCAGATCGCTTACGACACCACCCCCTACATTCGCGATTCGGTCCGCGACGTGGTTCGAACACTCATTGAGGCCGTCGGTCTCGTCGCGATCGTGGTACTCGTGTTCCTCCAGAGCTGGCGCGCGGCGCTCATCCCGCTACTGGCGGTCCCGGTCGCCGTACTCGGCACGTTCGTGGTCATGGCGGGGCTCGGGTTCAGCCTGAACAACATCTCCCTGTTCGGACTGGTGCTGGCCATTGGCATTGTCGTGGACGACGCCATCGTGGTCGTGGAAAACGTCGAGCGGTGGATGGACCGCGGGCTGTCCGCCCGCGCGGCCACCTACAAGGCGATGGAAGAGGTGACCGGCCCCATCGTCGCCGTCGCCCTCGTGTTGTGCGCCGTGTTCGTCCCGTGTGCTTTCATCCGCGGGATCACAGGACAGTTCTTCCGCCAGTTCGCCGTCACCATTGCCGTGTCCACGATCATCTCGACCATCAACTCGCTCACGTTCAGCCCGGCGATGGCGGCGATCTTCCTCCGCCCGCGCCACGACCGGCCGGACCCGCTCGGGCGGCTGCTGAACGTCTCGTTCGGGTGGCTGTTCTGGGTGTTCAACCGGGCGTCCGGCGCCGGAACCGCGGCCTACGCCTGGGCGACCGGGTGGATGATGCGGCTGGCCGTCATCGTCCTCGTCGTCTACGTCGGCCTGCTCGGGCTGACGGGGTGGACGTTCGACCGCGCCCCCAAGGGCTTCATCCCCCAACAGGACCAGGGCCGCCTGATCGTCAACATCCAGTTGCCGGACGCCGCCTCCCTGGACCGGACCCACGAGCTGGCCCTCGAGATCGAGCGGATCGCGCGCGAGACGCCGGGCGTCGGGCACACCGTCACCAACTCGGGCATGTCGTTCCTGCTCCAGTCGAACAGCTCCAACTTCGCCTCCATGTTCATCGTTCTGGAGCCCTTCTCCGAGCGGAACAAGGAGCGGTTCAAGGTCACGCCGCGGGCGCTCGCGCTACTGGGTGCCCCGGAGCCGACCCCCACGGAAGAGTTCCTCTCGCAGACGCGCCTGGGGCGCGCACTCGTGGACCTGGCCGGCCGGGACGAGCCCGTGCCCGAAGAGGTCCTCGCGAAACTCAAGCCGCTCGGGAAAGGGAAGCCGCTGTTCCGGGACGAGTTCATGGCCGAACTCACGCGGCTCCTCGCCCCGGACGAGGTGRAAAAGTACCACGAGATCATTCTGMCCCGCACCCGCCTCGAGCTAAAAGACACGGCGATCATGGCCGAGCTCCGGCGGCGGTGGGCGCGCGAGGTGCCGGAGGCCCAGGTGACCGTGTTCGGGGCCGCGCCGGTGCCGGGGCTCGGGTCCGCCGGCGGGTTCAAGTTCATGGTCGAGGACCGCGGCGGCCTGGGCGTGCGCTCGCTCGAACAGCGCATGGACGACCTGGTCCTCGCGTTCAAGAAGCTGGGGACGTTCAAGATCACCGAGGACGGCACGTTCCCGCAACTGCGCAAGGAGAAGGTGCCCGAGACCGTCTTGCTGAAGCTCGCGGCGCTGAAGGACCACATGTACACGTGGAAGGGCCTGGAAGACGCCGTCGGCAAGCTCCTGGACAAGGACGAGAAACAGTACCAGAAGGTGATCCTGGACAGCGCCGAGAACGCCCCGATCCTAGCCGACGCCAAGACCCAGTTTAGGTCCCGCATCCCGCAGTTGTACCTGGAGGTGGACCGGATCAAGGCCGCCTCGATGGGCGTGTCGCTCGGCGACCTGAACCAGACCGTCAGCATGTACCTCGGGTCGCTGTACGTGAACAGTTACAACGATTTCGGCCGCCACTGGCAGGTGACCGCCCAGGCCGAAGGCGACTTCCGCGCACGCCCCGAACAGATCCACCTGTTCCAGGTCCGCAACAGCTCGGGGCAGATGATCCCGCTCAGCACGCTGGTCAAGGTCCGGGACCTCGCCGGGCCGATCACCGTGACCCGGTACAACCTGTACACCGCCGCCCCGATCAACGGGAACGTGCTGCCCGGGGTGAGTGACGGCGACGCGATCAAGGCCATCAACGCCGAGGCCGACCAGTCGCTCCCGCTCTCGATGCGGGTCGAGTGGACGGAACTCATGTTCATGCAGCTCCGCGCCGGGAACACGGCGATCTACGTCTTCATGCTGTCGGTCATGAGCGTGTTCCTCGCGCTCGCGGCGCTGTACGAGAGCTGGACGCTGCCGCTGGCCGTGATCCTCGTCGTGCCCCTGTGCCTCTTGTGTTCCGTGGCCGGGGTGCTGTACGCCGGCAAGGACGTGAACATCTTCGTGCAGATCGGGCTGGTGGTGCTAGTGGGTCTGGCGTGCAAGAACGCCATCCTCATTGTCGAGTTCGCCAAGCAGCTCCACACGGAAGGGATGACCTGCTTCGAGGCGACGCGCCAGGCGAGCCGCCTGCGCCTGCGGCCGATCGTGATGACCAGTTTCGCGTTCATCTTCGGCGTGCTGCCGCTGATGTACGCGGCCGGGGCCGGGGCCGAGATGCGGCGCTCGCTGGGCGTCGCGGTGTTCAGCGGGATGCTCGGGGTGACGGTCTTCGGCATCTTCCTCACCCCGGTCTTCTTCTACGTGATCCAGGGCATGAGCGAGGCCCGGCAGTTCCGCTCCCCGCGGCTCCGGTGGGCGCTGTCGCACGCCGCCGGCGCGGGGCTCGGTGCGGTCCTCGGGTTCCTCCTGGCGCGGCTCGGTACCGTTTCCATGCCGTGGGGGCCGATCGTGGGCGGCTGCGCCGGTGTCCTCCTGATCCGCGGCATCCGCGGGCTCCAGACCCGCTTCGGCAGCATCCCCCGGACCCTCATGCCGTTCGTCCGAAAAACGGGGTTCGGGCGCGGCACCCGGGTCGCGCCGCCGGCGGCCGCCGGCGACACCCATCTGGTGACCGGTGGAACGGTCGAAGAGACCGCCCCCGCCCCCCTCTCCCGGACCGGAGAACCGAACCCGTGATCGCGCGCTTTTTCGTGGACCGGCCGATTTTCGCGACCGTCATCTCGCTCGTCATCATGCTGGCGGGCGGCGTGTCGGTGTTCACCCTCCCCGTCGCGCTCTACCCCGATGTGACGCCGGCCACTGTTCAGGTGATGGCGGTGTACCCGGGGGCGAACGCCGGAACGGTCCGGGACACGGTGGCCGCACCAATCGAGGAGCAGGTGAGCGGCGTCGAGGGCATGATGTACATGTCCTCGCGGTGTACCAACGACGGGGCCTACGCCCTGACCGTCACGTTCAAGCCCGGCACCGACTCGGACATGGCCCAGGTGCTCGTCCAGAACCGCGTGAGCCTGGCGCTGCCGGTGATCCCGGCCCTCGTTCAGAACGAGGGCATCAGCGTCAAGAAGCAGTCGGCCAGCACGCTGATGATCGTGAACCTGGTCTCCACCGACGACCGGTACGACAACCTGTTCCTGAGTAACTACGCGACGATCGGCGTGAAGGACGAGCTGGGCCGCCTGCCCGGCGTCGCCGGCGTCTCGTACCTGGGCCAGCGGGACTACAGCCTGCGGGTGTGGGTCGATCCCGACAAGCTGGCGGCGAAGGGCATCAGCGGCATGGACGTGGTCGCCGCCGTGGCCGCGCAGAACGTGCAGGTGGCGGCCGGGCAGATCGGCCAGCGGCCGGTGCCGAAGGGGCAGCAGTTCCAGCTCACCGTGAACACCCTCGGCCGGCTCGTGGAGCCGGAGCAGTTCGCCAACATCATCATCAAGGGCGGCTCGGACCTCGCCGGGGCGACGATGAGCCCCACCGGCACGCCCACCACCCCGCCCGCCGCGGCCGCCTCAACGGGCACGGCGGGCCAGGGCGCCATGTCCGCGGGGCCGGCGACCGCCGTCGTCCGCCTCCGCGACGTGGCCCGCGTGGAGCGCGGCGCCCAGCAGTACGACCAGTCCTGCACCCTGAACGGCAAACCGACGGTGGCGCTGTGCATCTACCAGTTGCCCGGGTCGAACGCGCTGGACACGGCCGACAACGTGTACACCAAGATGAAGGAGCTGAAGACCCGGTTCCCGGACGGGCTGGACTACAAGATCGTGTACGACACCACCCCGTTCGTGCGCGAGTCGGTGAACGAGGTGTTCCACACCCTCCGCGACGCGGTCGTCCTGGTGGCCATCGTGGTGCTGCTGTTCCTGCAGGACTGGCGGGCCATGATCCTGCCGATGATCG
>BFBZ01001262.1_pt1 | contig 17559 bp, 18 predicted proteins | sample 1888401 | NCBI WGS metagenome assembly BFBZ01 (sample SAMD00112614, study PRJDB3348) | symbiont metagenome | host: Chara braunii | reverse complement strand
CGTCGATTGGCTGAACGTACCGCCAGGCGCGATGGTGCGACCGAAGAGCCCACTCGAGTATTTCCGCAAGCTGCGCTTCCATCAGAAGGCCACGAGCGTCGGCGATTACGGCTTCCGCATCGACAAGGCGAACGCGTGATCAACGACGGCCCGCATGTCGTGATCTATACGGACGGCGCCTGCTCGGGAAATCCAGGCCCGGGCGGCTGGGGCGCAATCCTGACCTCCGGCTCCCACCGCAAGGAACTGAAGGGCGGCGAGGACCATACGACCAACAACCGCATGGAGTTGATGGGCGCCATCTCGGCGCTGGAAGCGCTCAAGGGACCGTCCAACGTCGAGCTGCACACCGACAGCAAATATGTCCAGCAAGGCATCTCGCAGTGGATCCACGGCTGGAAGCGCAATGGCTGGAAGACCGCCGACAAGAAGCCGGTGAAGAACACCGATCTCTGGCAGCGTCTCGACGCGGCGATCCACCGCCATGACGTGAAGTGGCATTGGGTGAAAGGCCACGCGGGCCACGACATGAACGAACGCGCCGACGAACTGGCGCGCGAGGCGATCGCGGAACTGCGCGCGGCGCGGTAGCCATCATCGGAAAAGAAAGAGGCCGCGCGGACCAAAGGTCTGCGCGGCCTCTTCCATTGTTCGGAAGCTTAGAGGCTCTTGAGCATCGCGTCAGCGCCAGAGACTTCCGCCTTGCCGGGCGCTTCCTCGACGAACAGCGACTTCACAACGCCGTCCTCGACGACCATCGAGTAGCGCTTGGAACGCAGGCCGAGGCCGTTGCCCGATGCGTCGAGCGTGAGGTCGATGGCCTTGGCGAAGTCGCCGTTGCCGTCGGCGAGGAACTCGACCTTGCCCTCTGCGCCCGACGCCTTCTTCCAGGCGTCCATGACGAACTGATCATTCACGCCGGTCACCGCGATGGTGTCGATGCCCTTGCCTTTGATCGCCGCGGCGTTGGTGACGTAGCCCGGCAGATGGTTCTTGGTGCAGGTCGGCGTGAACGCGCCCGGCACAGCAAAGAGCACGACCTTCTTGCCCTTGAACACATCGTCGGTGCTGAGCGGCTTCGGGCCGTCGGCGGTGATCACACGGAACGTCGCGCTGGGCAGTTTGTCGCCGACCTTGATGGGCATCTTGGAATCCTCTCGCGTTGGTTTTGGACTTTTATCGGCGCCAAAATTAGCGTCTCCGGCGGATTAGTCGAGCCGAAAGAAGGCCTCGGCCGCGCGGTCGCCGACGACGGTCGTGAGCCGCAAAACCGCCCCTTCCGGCTTCGCGCCGGAGGGCAAGCCATCGAGCTGGAACGCGAAGCGGCGGAAACCGGGAGGTGCGCCTTCGATCGGCTCCGGCAACGGCAGCGCCCAATCCGGCGCCGGGCCTTCGGCGAACAAATCGACCGCGACATGCGGGGGCGCGGAAACGTCGACGATGACGCGCGGCTTGCCCCCAGTGGTTTCGCGCTTGGCCATGTGGATCGATGGTGAACCCGCGTCACCGATCTTGCCCGTCTTCGGCACGCGCGCTTCGGCGACTGTCACGGCAGCGTCCTGGCTGCTCTTGTCGCCGGTCAACGTCAGTTCGGTTTTCGCTTTCGCAGGCACGCACAGCTTCTCGCAAGCGGCGTAGTCGAACTTCATGCGAAGTGTGACAGGCTTCGTCGCGTCCTTCGGCACGACGCGCACCGGCAGGATCACCGTACCCTTGTAACCGATCGAGTGCCCGCCCGCGCCGTCCGGGAAACGGGAGGGCGCGGGGAACAGCACGGTCGCTTCCTTCACATTGTCGGAGGCGGAGAAGTCGAACACCGGCGGCACGCCGGAGTCACCCGCATACCGCCAATAGGTTTTCCAGCCCGGCTCGAGCTTGATCTCCACGCCTGCGCGCAAAATGCGCGCACCAGATTCGTCGCGCGCATTGGCTGCGACAAGCCGTGCCGCAGAGCGAATGTCATTGTCCCACGGGGAAACATCCGCCGAAAAAGCTGGCCCCGCTGCCGCGCCCCAGAGGCAAACGGCGGCGAATAAAGGCGAAAGACGGGCGTGTCGAGCGTCAAACATATTGCTGCCCATCTAATGACCGACGGGAACACATTCTACTGAAATGGTCGTGAACATTATAGCCGGCAAGCTTGTTCTCTTCCCAAAGTCCACGGGAAGAGGGTAATCTTCTCACATGAAAATGACGCGGAAAACCTTGCAGAAAGGTGCCGGACCGGAGCGCGGGTATCTGGACGGCCAGATGCTGATCGCTTCGCCGGGCATGTCGGACGAGCGGTTCGCGAAAAGCGTGATCTACGTCTGCGCCCATTCGTCCGAGGGCGCGATGGGCATCGTCGTGAACCAGCCGGCAAAGCACATCAGCTTCCCTGACCTATTGGTCAAGCTCGACGTCATTCCCGCCGCCGACCTGATCCAGCTTCCGCCGCGCGCCGGCGGCGTGAAAGTTCTCAAGGGCGGCCCGGTCGAGACCGAGCGCGGCTTCGTGCTGCACTCGTCCGACTTCTTCATCGAGAATTCGACGCTGCCGATCGACAAGGGCATCTGCCTCACCGCGACGCTCGACATCCTGAAGGCGATCGCGAAGGGCGCGGGCCCTGAGAGCGCGCTGCTCGCGCTCGGTTATGCCGGATGGGCCCCGGGCCAGCTCGACAACGAGATGCAGCAGAACGGCTGGCTGCACTGCCCGGCCGATCCAGCCCTCCTCTTCAGCACCAACATCGAAGAAAAATACGATTTGGCGATGCGCAAGATCGGCATCCGTCCCGGAATGCTGTCGAGCGAAGTCGGCCACGCATAACGACAACAATAATATTTTCTGGGGAAACGCCGATGAATTGCACCCGTTCTCTGGGGCTGTTTGCTGCTGCGCTTTTTTCAGCGCTTTCCGTATCCGCCAATGCCGCCGAATTGAAAGTCATCTCCGCGGGCGCGGTGCGCGGCGTCGTCGGCGGCATGATCGACGACTATTCGAAGCAGACCGGACACAAGTTCGATTTCACCACCGGCCCGACCGGCTTCCTGCGTGACACCATCGCCTCCGGCAAACCGGCCGATCTGATCATCGCCTCGTCGCCGCTGATGGCGGAGCTTGAGAAGACCGGCAAGATGACGCCGGGAAGCCGCGTCGAGATCGGGCGCATCGGCCTGGGCGTGGTGATCCGCGACGGCGCACCGGCCCCGAAGCTCGCGACGCCGCAGGATCTGAAAGCCGCGCTCATCAATGCGAAGTCCATCGCCTACACCGATCCGAAGCTCGGCGGCGTTTCCGTTGTCCATCTGATGAAAATTTCGGACGGATTCGGCATCCGGGACGAAGTGACCAAGAAGGGCATTCACGCGACCGGCGGCAACGATGCCGCGGCGAAGGTCGCGAACGGCGAAGCCGAGATCGCGGTGGTGCTCATCAGCGAGATCGGCGAAGCCAAGGGCGCGAAGCTTGCCGCTCCTCTGCCCGGTTCGACGCAATTGTGGATGGACTATTCTGCGGCGATCCCTGCGAGCAGCACCGATCCCGTGAATGCGAAGGCGCTGGTATCGGCACTCATAAGCCCCGCAATGCGCGGACGCTGGATCGAAGCGGGCTGGGAGCCGGCTTCGAAGTAAAAGCTTATCGCGCCGGCTCGAGCTGGTCGTGGAGCAGCATTTCCTTCGCTGCTTCCGCCGTCATCGGCTCGCCAAACACATAGCCCTGCGCGTATTCGCAGCCCATCTGGAACAACTCGACCGCATCGGAGTCGGTCTCAGCGCCTTCCGCGACGACGTCCATGCCGAGATCGTGCGCGAGCGCTATAATCGAACGCAGGATAACCGGCCGCGTGCCCTTGTTGTTGGTGCGCACGAACGACTGATCGATCTTGATGGTGTCGAACGGGAAACGCTGGAGGTAAGCCAGCGACGAATGGCCGGTGCCGAAGTCGTCGAGTGCAAGGCCCGCGCCGAGTTCCCGGATGCGCGTGAGAAGCTGCGCCGCATGCTCCGGGTTTTCCATCACCAGCGATTCAGTGAGTTCCAGCTTCAGCGTGCCCCGCGCGATGGCCGAGCGCGACAGGACTGTGCGCAAATCGTGAATCAGGTCGTGTCGCAGCAATTGCCGCGACGAGACGTTGACGCTGGCGAACACCGGCTCGCGCAGCTTTACGGTGCGCTGCCAGGCGCCAAGCTGGCGCGCTGTGCGCTCGAGCATGAACAGGCCGAGGTCGACGATCAGGCCGATTTCCTCGGCGATACCAATGAACTCGGACGGCGACATGCGGCCCATCTTGGGATGGTCCCAGCGCGCCAGCGCCTCGAAGCCCGCGACCGAGCGATCCTCCAGCCGGACGATGGGCTGATAAAGGATGCTGATCTCCTCGCGCTCCAGCGCGCGGCGCAGCTCGGATTCAAGCGTCAAGCGGTCGGTCTTGCGCGCGCGCATCGCCGGCTTGAACACCTCGATGCGGTCGCCGCCGATGCGCTTGGCGTGATACATCGCGAGTTCGGCGTCCTTGAGCACTTCTTCCGTGCGCGCGCTCTGGCCATCGCCGAGCGCAAGGCCGATCGACGCGGTGAGGAAGATCTCGCGATCGTTGAAGGTGATCGGCGCGCGCAGCGTCTTGCGGATCGTCTCGGCGAACTGGATGAGCTTGGTCGGATCCTTCTCCGAGAGAAGGATCATCGCGAACTGATCGCCGGTCAGACGCGCGAGCGTGTCCTGCGGCTTGAGAAGCCGCGCGAGACGCCGCGCCAGCGTCAGCAGGATCGAGTCGCCGACAGCGATACCGACGGAGTCGTTGACCTGCTTGAAGCGGTCGAGATCGATCACCACCACCGTCGGGCGGATGCCGGTGTCGGACTTCGCGAACGCCAGCACGGCCTCCAGCCGGTCAATGAAAAGCTGACGGTTCGGCAGGCCGGTGAGGTTGTCGTGCACGGCGTCGTGCAGCAAACGCTCCTCGGCGGTCTTGAACTCGGTGACATCGGTGAGTGTGCCGACAAGGCGCACCACCTCGCCATCCGAACCGACCACGGGGCGCGCCTTGAGCGCGAACCAGAGGAAATGTCCGTCCGGCGTGCGCAGGCGGAAGTCCTGCATCAGGCGCCCGCGGCGCTGCTCGAGAACGCTGTCGAGCGAGGCGCGAAAGCGATCGCGGTCGAGCGGGTGCAGCACCTCAAGCCAACGCGAGGCGGGGCCTTCGAGCGAACCGCGCTTGAGGCCGAGCAGCGCCTCGGTCTCGGGGCTCGTGAAGATGCGGTCGGACGAGACGTCCCAGTCCCAGATCATGTCGCCCGCGCCGGTGAGCGCCAGTGCGCGGCGTTCGACGTCTGAGACGATGTTCTGCGTGATGCCGCCGGCAAAGGCGTGTTGCATGACCGTGAAGCCGATCAGCATGACGATCAGCACGAGGCCGCCGAGCAGCGCCGGACCGATGATGTCGTTGGTGACGACGCCGGTCACGGTGAGGCACGCCGCGATCGCCCACACGACCAGGAGGAACCACGTCGGGATCAGCAGCACCGCGCGGTCGAAGCCGTGCGTCGAGAGATAGATGATGATGCCGAAGCCGAGGAACGCGACGAGGCCGAGCGACAGCCGCGCGATGCCCGAGGCGACCTGCGGGTCGAACAGCGCGAGCGCGACAAGCGCCGCAAGGCCCGCGAGCCAGCCGTAGGTGATGTGCATGTAGCGCACATGCCAGCGGCCAAGGTTGAGGTAGGCAAACAGGAACACCAGCAGCGTCGCGGCCAGGATCGCCTCGCCCGAGGCGCGCCAGATGCGCTCGGAGCCGGAGCCCATGTCGAACACCTTGCCCCAGAAACCGAAATCGATGCCGATGTAGACCAGCACCGCCCAGCCGAGCGCGGCCGCCGCCGGGAACATCACCGAGCCCTTCACCACGAACAGGATGGTGAGGAACAGTGCGAGCAGACCCGCGATGCCGATGACAATGCCGTGGTAGAGCGTGAAGGAGTTGACCTTGTCTTTGTAAGCGTCCGGCTCCCACAGATAGATCTGCGGCAGCTTGTCCGTGCGAAGCTCGGCGATGAAGGTGATCACCGTGCCGGGGTCGAGCGTGATGCGGAAGATGTCCGCGGTCGCGCTCTCCTGCCGCTCGGGGCGCTCGCCAGAGCTCGGAGAGATGGTGACGATGCGCGACAGACCGAGGTCCGGCGCGAACAATCCCGAACCGACCATGCGGTAATGCGGGACGACGATGAGGCGGTCGATCTGCTCGTCGCCGGAGTTCGCGAGCGCGAACACCGCCCAGTTGGTCGAGCCTTCGCGCGCGGGCTGCTGCATGCGGCGCACGATGCCGTCCGCGCCCGGCGCCGCCGACACCTGAATGCGGTCGGTGTCGGTCTTGTACATCTCCACGACTGAGGTGAGGTCGATCGCGGTCACGTCCGTGCGCACAGCCACCGCCTCGACGGCGTGACTTTGCGAAGCGCCCAGCAAGGCGCCGATCAGGAGTGCCGCAAAACTGGCGGCGCGAAGAAAGCCCAAACGACGACCTCCGGCTCGGCGCTCGATCCGCTGCCTTTTGATCTCAATCCTAGCTTCAGATGGTCCGAGCCAGGAGTTAAGTCGTTAAAGATTGTGCCGTTTTCGCGACCCCCGCCGCGCGGGCCCTGGCCAAGCCCCATACCCCAACCGCTTCCCCCAAATTGAGTACCCGCGGAGGGCCAAAATGGCAAGGATTCCGGCCTGTAAGACCTGTCAGGGCCGAATGGCAGCGTGCCCTTGGTTAACCGGCAGAACGGCGGCCAGACGCTGTTCGCTGCGATCCAGGACGTCTTTTCGCAGCCGGCCGTCGGCCTCGGCCCGGATCAGCGCATCCATGACCGGATAGAACTGGTCGGGGTCGTAGCTAATCAGGATCAGGTCCACGCCGGCGTTCAGCGCGGCAAGACCCGCGCCCGGCAACCCTTCGGCGCTGCTGTAGGCTGCGCCCATGCTGAAATCGTCGGTGACAAGGACGCCGTTGTGCTTCCACTCGCCGCGCAGCAAACCGGATACGACCCGTGCGGAGAACGATGCGGGCGTATCGCGGTCGAGCGCCGTGAGCCGCGCGTGGCTCAGCATCGTGAAGGCGCCCGCTGAGTGCATCAGCTCGCGGAACGGCATCCAATCGGTGTCGGCGAGCGTCTTCATCTCCGCCGTCAGATCGGCCGCTTCCGTGTGTGTATCCTCGACAACACGGCCGAGGCCGGGGAAATGCTTCAGCGTGCAATGCACGCCGGTCTGCAACAGCGCATCGCAATATTCGCCCGCAACGATGGTGACGACCTTCGGATCTGCGGAGATGGCACGCTCGGTGATGCGCGTGTAGCGGTCGTTCGGATTGACGACGTTGTGGTTGAGATCGACCACCGGCGCGAAATTCAGGTTGAAGCCGAGCCGAGCCAGCGCCCGCCCCTGCTTGGCCGCGTATTGCCGCACGGCGATCAACCGCTCCGCCGCATCATGATGGCTGCGCACGATCTCGCCGAGCGTGGTCAGCCGATCCAGCGGCGGCGACATGCGCGATACCATCCCTCCTTCCTGATCGGTTGCGATCAAGAGCTTCGGCAGGCCCTGCCGCGAGCGGATGGATTGCAGCGAGGCGATCTCGCGGCGGATCGTATCGGCGTCCTTGCCGCTGACGTTGTGCGCGGAGACGAACACGCCTGCGACGGCGCGGCGCTCGACCAGCGCGCGCAATTCGCCGAGGTCGCGATAGCCGACGATGAAGTGCCGGCCGAGCTGTTCGACGGTCGCCGCGTCGGCGTTAAGGACATGATGGCGCTGCCAGCGGAACTGCGCCTCGTAAGCCAGCGTCAGCGCGAGCGCGCCACCGGCAACTATGAACGTGGCGCTGGAAAGAACGGTCGTCAGCTTCGTGCGGCTCAAGCGCCGCCACAGCACGACTTCGAGCGCGATCAGCATGACGGCCGCGAAGAGAAACACCACCAGCGCCGACATCCGTGCGTTCGCGAAAATCGGCGAACGCCAGTAGAGCGCGAATGCGAGCAGGACGCATGCCGCACCAAGACGGAGCACCACAAGCGCGATGTTCAGGATTGTGAGCACGGTCCCCGGCTGTGCTGTTTCGGGCGGCGGGAAGAAGCCACCCTTAGAGTGGCTTCTTTATGTCGCCGCAACCGGCAATATCAGACCGTCAACACGATCTTGCCGATGTGCTGGCTCGATTCCATGCGGGCCTGGGCTTCGGACGCCTTGGCCAGCGGATAGGTGGAATCGATCACCGGCTTGATCTTGCCGGCCGCGACCAACGGCCAGACCCGCTGTTCGAGACCAGCGGCAACCGCCGCCTTCTCAGCCACCGTGCGCGGACGCAGCGTCGAACCGGTGTGGGTGAGACGTTTGGCCATCAGCTTGCCGAAGTTAGCGGTCGCCTTCGGACCGGAGGTGAATGATACCTGCGCGATCACGCCTTGATCGGCGGCGGCATCGTAGTTGCGGTCCACGTATTCGCCGCCAACGATGTCGACGATCAGGTTCGCGCCCTTTCCTCCGGTCGCCTCCTTGGTCGCCGCGACAAAATCCTCGGTCTTGTAGTTCACCGCCACATCGGCGCCGAGCTTCTTCGCGGCTTCACACTTCTCGGCAGAACCAGCAGTGGTGATGACCTTCGCGCCGAACGCCTTGGCGAGCATGATCGCTGTCGTGCCGATGCCCGACGTACCGCCATGCACCAGCACCCAGTCGCCGTCCTTCACGGCGGCGCGCATGAACATGTTCTGCCAGCAAGTGAAGAACGTCTCCGGCATTGCGGCGGCTTCCACCATCGTGAGCGACGGCGGCACCGGCAGCGCGTGATGTTCGAACGCGAGGCAATATTGCGCGTAGCCGCCGCCGACCACGAGCGCGCAGACCTTGTCGCCGACCTTCCAGCGCTTCACGCCATCGCCGATCGCAGCGACCTCGCCCGCGATCTCGAGGCCCGGAATGTCGGTCGCGCCCTTGGGCGGCGGATAGGTGCCCTGACGCTGACGCACATCCGGCCGGTTCACGCCGGCCGCCGCGACCTTCACGAGAATTTCGCCCGGGCCCGGCAGCTTCACGTCCTGCTCCTGCGGCACGAGCATTTCCGGCCCGCCGGGGGCCTTGATCGCGATCACGGTCATGCGGGATGGCAGCGTCATTTTTTTGTCCTCGTCCAATACCTTTGTCTCACGAATAGTCGGCCCGCACCGGTGTGACAATGCCGTCCGCCGCCGCTATCTTTTCCGGCAAAAGCGGAGGCCGCCATGCCAGCCATTGACGAAGACGACCGCCCGAAGAAAAAAATCGCGCACGAGATCGGTCAGGATCTCGCGCTGCTCTCGGTCGGCGAGTTGAAGGAGCGCGTCGCGCTGCTCAAGGAAGAGATCGCGCGGCTCGAAGCCAACATGGCGAGCAAGAGCGCGTCGAAGTCGGCGGCGGATTTGTTTTTCAAGAAATAACGCGAGGCGGTACTGGCGTCTTGCTGCGCGCGCAATTTGGTAACGCGCCATTAACCATAATCAATTGTACGTTCCAGCTTAACGCGTCGTTAAGCTTTCTCGAATATTACTCTAAACGTCCATCTTCATGGACATTGAGTGGCTCCTGTCCACTCTGTTTGACGCCTCCCTGTTATCAACTTTCGAGCCGCCGGCAACGGCGGCTCTTTTTTTGTGCCGTTTCGGATCATCCGAGTTAATAAACGCACCTGCGCGGTTACCATTTTGAAAGCTTTGTGGCGGGCACGCTGGACTCAATCCTGAGCCGCGGGCAATCTCACCCTCCTGTGGGGTGAGGCGTACCGATGAAAGAGTTCCCGATCGACCAAGCGGCGCCGGTGTCTTTCGGCGAGAAGCTCGCGGGGTCGCAGGCTTTCGCGAATTTGTTCCGTGACGGTATGGCGCTGGTCGAAGAGACCGCGGCCTATCTCGACGGACCGGGCCGGCAGGAATCCAAGAAGCTCGAGCGCTCGGCTGCACTCGCTTACGCGACCGAAAGCATGCGCCTGACCACGCGGCTGATGCAGCTCGCGTCGTGGCTGCTGCTGCATCGCGCGGTAAAGGAAGGCGAGATGACGCTTTCCCAGGCCAACAAGGAAAAAACGAAGGTCAAGCTGACCGCCGGTGAACCTGGCGATCCCGAGACCGTGAAGCTCCTCCCCGAGAAACTCCGCGCGCTGATCGAGAAGTCCAAGAAGCTGAACGATCAGGTGCGCCGTCTCGACGCCAACATCTACGCGCCGCCGCTCGCGCCGGATCAGCCGAAGGTCAGCAATCCGGTCGAACGCCAGCTCGGCCTGCTGAAGGCCGCGTTCGAGCAGCGCTAGCCGATTGCCACTTGAAGCCTTGCACAAAAGAAAACCCCCGCTCTCGCGGGGGTTTTTGTTTCGTCGATTTGAAGAAGCCGAAGCTTACTTCTTGTCGAGGCCGAGGCCGGCGAACTTCTTCTGGAAGCGCGAGAGACGGCCGCCGCGGTCCATGAGCTGCTGCTGACCGCCGGTCCAGGCTGGGTGCGACTTCGGGTCGATGTCGAGGTGCAGCGTGTCGCCCTTGTTGCCCCAGGTGGAGCGAGTGGTGAACGAGCTGCCGTCCGTCATCTTGACGGTGATCGTGTGGTAGTTCGGGTGCGTATCGGGCTTCATGTTCAATGTCCTGCGCGGCCACCCGCGCCGTTGGAATATCCTGGAGAATGTCCTGGAATTGCGCGGTTCTATACAGGACCGGCCCCCTCGGGACAAGCCTTGTTCCGGAACCCCTTGTGATTGCTTCGGAACGGCCCACGGGGCATTGTCCGGCCGCGGATTTCAGCCGCAACGGGGCTAAAAAGGCGTTTGGGATGAACGACACGGCCGGACGGGGAACCGTCCTTTCGGCACGTCAGGAAGCAGCCGCCGCGGCCGACGCCTCGGGCAGCCGGCGGGTCAAATTGCAGCCGCTGAAGCTGCTCCTGCCTTACGTCGGCCGTTACAAAGGCCGGGCGCTGGCCGCCTTCGCCGCGCTGATCGTCGCATCGCTCGCCACCCTCGCCGTTCCGATCGCGGTGCGGCGCATGGTCGATCACGGCTTCTCGGCCGAAGGCGCCGAGCTGGTGAACAGCTACTTCGCGGTGATGATCGCGGTGGTCGCGGTCCTCGCGGGCGCGAGCGCACTCCGTTACTACCTCGTCACGACGCTCGGCGAACGCATCGTCGCCGACATGCGCGCGAAAGTGTTCGGGCATCTCACCGCGTTGTCGCAGTCGTTCTTCGACAAGTCGCAGAGCGGCGAAATCCTCTCGCGCCTCACCGCCGACACGACGCAGATCAAGGCCGCGGTCGGCGCATCGGTGTCGATCGCGCTCCGTAATCTGGCGCTGTTCCTCGGCGCCTCCACCATGATGGTGGTGACGAGCCCAAAGCTCTCGTGCTTCGTGCTCGGCGCCATTCCACTGATCGTTCTGCCGCTGGTCGCGTTTGGCCGCTCTGTGCGCCGCCGCTCTCGCGCGGCGCAGGACACGCTCGCCGATGCGTCGGCCTATGCCGCCGAACAGATCGGCTCGGTGCGGACATTGCAGGCCTATACAAACGAGGCTCCGACGGTAAGCCGCTTCGTCGCCGCCGTCGAAAATGCCTATGGGGCAGCGCGCGACTCCACCAAGGCCCGCGCCTGGCTGACGGCCTTCGCGATCTTCCTGGTGTTCGCGAGCGTCGTGGTCGTGCTCTGGGTCGGCGCGCAAGATGTGCTCGCGGGCGAGATGACGGCGGGACGGCTGTCGCAGTTCGTGCTCTACGCAGTCTTCGCGGCGGGCGGCTTGGGCGAACTCTCGCAAGTGTGGAGCGAGATTGCCGCGGCCTCGGGCGCAGCCGAACGGCTGTTCGAAATCCTGCGCGTCGAACCCGACATCAAGCCGCCGAAGCATCCGGTGATCCTGCCGACGCCCGCGCGCGGCGAAGTGGCGTTCGACGACGTGCATTTCGCCTATCCGACGCGGCCGGAGGTCTCGGCGCTGCACGGCGTGTCGTTCCATGTGCGGCCGGGCGAGAAGATCGCGATCGTCGGCCCGTCCGGCGCGGGCAAGAGCACGATCTTCCATCTCATCCTGCGGTTCTACGATCCGATCACGGGCGTCATTCGCTTCGATGACGTGGCGCTGACGCAGACCGATCCGGCCGAGCTCCGCAAGCGGATTGCGCTGGTGCCGCAAGACACCGCGATCTTCGCAACGTCCGTGCGCGACAACATCCGCTTCGGCAAGCCCGATGCGACCGACGCGGAAATCGATCAGGCCGCTGACGCTGCGGCCGCGGCCGAATTCATCCGCCGCCTGCCGCAAGGCTACGACACAATGGTCGGGGAGCGCGGCATCACGCTGTCCGGCGGACAACGCCAGCGCATCGCCATCGCCCGCGCGATCCTGCGCGACGCCCCTCTGCTGTTGCTCGACGAGGCGACCTCATCGCTCGACGCGGAAAGCGAGACGCTGGTGCAAAGCGCGCTCAAGCGGCTGATGACGAAACGCACCACGCTGGTGATCGCGCATCGTCTTGCAACCGTCCTGTCATGCGACCGCATCCTGGTGCTGGACCAGGGCCGCATCGTCGAGGTCGGAACGCACGAGAGCCTCGTCATGCATGGCGGCCTCTATGCGCGGCTCGCCAAGCTACAGTTCCAAGGCTGACGATCAGTCGTTGCAGTCGCTGCTGTTGCAGTCGCTCTTGGCGCAAAGCAGCGAACGGATCTGCGTCAGTTCGCTGAGGGCCTCGTCGAACACCTTGCGCGGCTTTTCCAGGCTGGCGATCAGCGCGTTGCAGCGTTCCTGGTTGACGCGAATGGTTTCCGCCGATGTATCGTCGTCCACTGCCTTCAGAATCGGCGCGATGTCCGCAAGACCGATACCGGCACGGCGGCACTTCACGATGAAAGCGATGCGGTCGCAGTCGGCCCAGCTATAGACGCGGATTTGCCCCATACGCTGGCGGCGCGCGATCACCCCGCGCAGCTCGTAGTAACGGAGCGTCCAGGGGCTGACGTCGAACATCTGCGCGACGTTCTCGATCGAAAGGGTCGCAGCCGACTGCGGCGCGACCGCGTCGTCGCCGTGTGTGTCGTCGAGCCAGATGACCTCGGCCACCGGCTTGCCAATGCATTGCTCACGATAGGACATCGCCCCTCCAGCCCATTCAGGGCGCGGTTTTTGTCCGGCGAGACGCGATTTCGGAAGTAATTTGCCGCAATCTGACCCGCAAGGGCGGAAAAATCTTCTGATTTGACAACTGGTTATAAGAACCGCGCGAAAGCGCGGATGATACCCGCAATCACGAGCCCGGAAGCCCAGCCTTGGCCAGATCCTTGGCCAGGCGATCGACGATCAGCGGATTGGGCGAAAGCTTAACGAGCTCCAAACGCGGGCTGCTCCGCCAGCCGGGCTGAAGAGCGACCAAGCGTGTGATCGCCTGGCGAGCCCGTTCGGCATCGTCCGTCGCGCTCGCCACCAGCGCACGGGCGAGAAAAGCCAGCGCATAGTTGGTCTCGGTCATTTGGCTCGCCTGATAGGCAGCCTCCTTCATGTCGCCCGACAGATAAGCGCCCATGAAGAGATAGAAGTGCTGCCACGACGGCCGCACCACGTTCGCCCCGACCGCGCGGCGCATCATCGCAAGGCCTCGTTCGGTCTCCCCGACCATGATGAGACGGCCGCCGTATTCCGCCGGCGCCAACATGTCGTACTTGTTGAGCGCCACCGCCTTGTCGCCGGCCGCAAACGCTTCCGGCACCTCCTGACGATGGAACAGCACCACCATCAACACCGTCCAGGTGCGCGAGCTCGCCGGATTGAGCTCGATCGAGCGGCGAACTGCGCGCAAGGCGCGGTCGAGCAGCGGCTCGGCGTCGCTGCGTTGAGAAATGCCGAGCTGATATTCGCGACCGTATAGGATCGCGAGGAATGTATAGCCAAGCGCGAAGCTCGGATCGATCGACGTGAGATGCTCGAGACACGCGATCGAGCGCTCGTGCTCGGCAGCATTCAGCGTGCGGATGGAGTCGGCCGCTTCCAGCACGCAGCGATAACGCGGATCGCCCACATTCGACACCAATTGTTTGGCGCGGTCGCGTGCGCGGATCACGCCGTAGGACTGCAGCAACGTGTCGGCGAGCGCGAAGACGATCTGATCCTCGGCGGCACCTTGCTCTGCGGGCGCGATCCGATCGAACGAACGCGACCACACCACATTGCCTTCGGCGACATCGATCAGGCGGAACTGCACGGTCGCGCTGTCGCCGCCATACTCAACAACGCCGGAAAGGCGATAATCGGAGCGCGGTTCGGTGGCCGGCGCATCCGCCGAGGCCGTGCGCGGCGCATAGAGGACATTGATCGTGTCGAAGCGCGCGAAGGCGTCGCCGATCTTTTCCGCCAGCGTATCGACGGAGAGAGCCTGATCCGAAGCCGTGCCTGTGACACGCATCGGCTCGATGTAGATCGAAGGCATGCCGTTGCCCGGCTGAAGCATCGCGGCAGTCGCCTGGCGCGGGGCATCGCGCAGCGCCGCCGTGGTCTCGGCCTGCTGGACCGGCAGGCGCATCAGGAGCGCGGCGCCGACGGCAAACACCAGCACCACGACCGCCCCCGTCAGGGCCGCGAGCCCCCAGCGCGATTGCAAGAAGTTGCGCCAGTCGGTGGCCTGCTCAGGCGCAACCTCCTCGGCGGCCTGTAGGCCCGGCTCGCGCCAGCGGAATGTCGGAACGTAAGAGCCGCGCGGCAGATCGATGATCAAGGGATCGTCAGCGCCCGCGCTCGCATAATAGCGCTCGATGGTGCGACGAAGCCGCGTGGCTTCCACGCGCACGATCGGATCGAGTTGCGGATCGAACTTCACATCGCGGCGCAGAACCTCGACGCCGATGGTGTAAGCCTTGATGCGGTCGGCCTTGCCGTGCAGCACAGCCTCGACGACGAAGCGCAGGAACGCGCCAAGCTGCGGCGAGCGCGCGAAAACGTCGCTCACCGTCATGCGTTCGACCGCCTCCCGGATATCCTCCGGGGCGGGGGTATCGTTGATCGTATCGTTCACAGCCGAAGCCTGGGAAAACGCCTATATGGGGGCACTACGCACAATTGCCATTGCGTGCCCCACAACCGGCATTGCGTAGGACCTATATCGGAAGCCCGCCCCAAAACGCCAGCCAATCACGCACGAGTGATGGTTTCACCTGTGCGTATCTTCGCGATGTGCCGCAAAAATGGGCGTTACGAACGGCGGCGACCCAACATTGCATCGAGTGCATAGCGGCCGGCGCCGGTGATGAACAACAACACGATGCCGCCGGTTATCGCGACGTTCTTCCAGAAGTGGCTGTTCTGATTGGCCTGCTGGGCCTCGGGATAGCTCCAGTAGCGGTGCGAGCTGAAGGTGGCGAACAGCATGAACAGCAGCATCAACAGCGCTGTGTAGCGCGTGGCGAGCCCCGCAACGAGGAAAGCGCCGCCGAAGAACTCCACGAAGGGCGCGATATAGCCCAGGAATTCCGGCAGGCCGCGGCGCGGCATGGTCGCGGCAAAGGCCGAAATGTTCATCAGCTTGCCGAAACCGCTGGAAAGGAAGATCCAGCCGATCAGCACGCGGGCGGCGAGCAGCAGGAAGTCCTGCCATGTCGCGGCGAGGCGATCCGCGCCGCTGCACCAGGACGGAGATTCGGAATTCTGAAGTGACATCGCGCGGTTCCTCTCTGCTTTCTTGCCGATCTTTGCCGATTCTTATGGTTGGTATTGTTGCTGATTCTTTGTCCGTGCGTCAGTCAGGCCTTTCGCCCTGTCATTCCGCGGCCGCGCTCGCCTTAGCAGGCGCAAGCAACTCATTGATGACTTCGTCCGTGGTGCGGACGTCGCCAAAGCTCTGGAAGAACGAGGTGAGCCCGCCGAGATGGTCCTCCTCGTAGCGTGCGCCGTTGGCATCCGACACCATCGTCACCTTGTAGTCGCGCATCATGGCGGCGCGGGCGGCGGACTCGCAGCACATGTTGGTCGCGGTGCCGGTGACGATCAGGCTGTCGATGCCGTGGCTCTTCAGCACGTCCTCGATGTTCGACGCGCCGGCGATGAATGGGCTGAAGCGGTTCTTGTAGACGATGTCGTCGCCCGGCTTGATGTCGAGGTTCTTGTGAGATTCATGACCCGGATGGCCGGGTGAGAGTTGATCGCGATGGTTCGCGCCCTTCTCCGGCGTGAAGAAATGATCGTGATAGATGTGCCAGTCGCTTTGGCCGTCCTTGCCCGCGCTCATGCCGACCCAGATCACGCGGCCGCCTTTTGCGCGAACATCCGCCGCGATGCGGTTGATGTTCGGGATGATGCCGACCACCGATGCGATCTCGCCGACATAAAAGTTTTGCATGTCGATGACGAGCAGCGCGGTGCGCGCGGGCTCGAAGCGGTCGAACACGTTGAGCCGCCCGCGCTTCGCCATCACGCGGTCGATGACGTATTGCGGAAAGCCATACGGATTGCTCATGCGACGTCCTTTCGAACTTCCTGACCAAGCGCTGCGCGGTGTGAGGTTTCGCACATCTTTGCACGGAGCGGGATGCGATAAATCCGTCCCATCGGGCTGCGCCAGATTGTCCGGTCAGACAGCCGATGTTACTGAATCCAACCGACTTTTTCCAAAGGGTGACCCATGAAAATCAAGCTTGCAACTCTCGTTGCGCTCTCCGCGCTGACCGCCGCTCTGGCCGGTCCGGCTGCGGCGCAGACGACCGACGACGTGAAGTGGATCAACCAGTGCGTCGCCGACAACAAGGATGAAGGCCAGACGCAGCAGGTGGTCCTCGCCTATTGCACCTGCATGAACAACGAGATGAGCAGCAACGAGAGCCGCTCCATCACGCAGTGGGAAAAGGCCAACCCCCGCAAGATGGAAATGTGCTCGTCGAAGGCGGGCTGGAAGGGCCGCTAAGCCTTCTCGCACTCCGAAATTGAACAGGGCCGCGAAAGCGGCCCTGTTTTCTTTTGCGCGATGCGTGCGAAGCGAGCGTTCTACCGCTCCTCTTCGTCGTCCTCCAACAGCGCAACGCCGCCTTCGGAATCCTTGTCGTCTTCAACCTCCGGCTCCTCGCCTTCGGTTTTCTCGACCGCCGCCACCGGCTCTTCCGCAACCGGCGCCGGCTTCGTCGTGCGCATATTGTAATTGCGCTTCGCGGGCCGCGCAGGCTCGGGCGGCGGCACGATGAACACCGTCTCGCATTTCGGGCACACGATCGGATCTTTCATCAGATCGTAGAATTTCGCAGCGCAGCCAGCGCACACGCGCTTGGTGCCGAGTTCGGGTTTGCTCACGTTGTTTTCCTAAGAGCCGGGGACTGGGAAGGCCGCAGTGTTCGTCCGGCTAGACCCCATACATAGAGCGTCCGGCCGGATTCTCCTAATCCGGGCCTTTTTGTTCCGATTCACTTGTCAAACAGCCACGTCTCAGCGTTCCGGGGCTGGTTCCGGCGCCCGGCCGCCGTCTTCCTGTTTCCCCCTCGGAATAGTCGAGGGGATGGAGCGCTGAGCAGCGCAACCATCTAGTCACGCCTTGCGGCGTGGCGCGTCTTTTCGCTCGAAAGACAC
>BFBZ01001261.1_pt1 | contig 17564 bp, 22 predicted proteins | sample 1888401 | NCBI WGS metagenome assembly BFBZ01 (sample SAMD00112614, study PRJDB3348) | symbiont metagenome | host: Chara braunii | reverse complement strand
ACGCAAAATTTGTGTGACCACCGCCCGCGCCTCCGTGCCCCTGTATAAACAAAACACCCCCGCTGGCGCGGAGGTGCCTGTATTGTTTGAAGCGGGGAGATAATTGTTTAATTGCTCGTAAAAAAATCCGGCCTTTAGAATGGTACGATCCTCAATCCGATGGTAAACGGATGTAAGGCGGGGCCTTTGTCGCTTTCAAACAATGGGGTGATCGCGTAATCCGCAAAGAAGGTCCAGTTGGCGTAACCAAGGCTCAGATGGGCGTTCACACGAATGGGGTTGATATTATAATCGCCTTTTCTCACACGCTTGATCTCGTTGCCATCCTGGCTGAAGATCTGCCGGGTGCGGGAACCCAGCTTATAGCCACCTATCACACCCAGGGCCACGTGAAATGCCTTGTTGTGGTCCTGACTGGTGTTGAACTCCAGGAGGAGCGGCACATCCACAAAAGTTGTTTTGAGCCTGTTCTTGCGGAAATTGACCTTGCCCAGCGAGTCCACCTTACCAGCCGTATAGCTGCTGTCGGCATTGAGGGTAACACGGTTACTGAATTCGTACTGGTTCCATTCGAAGCCAAGGCCCGTTACCAGGTTCACATAGTTCTTGTAGATATGGAAATCGTGCTCAAAAGGATTGAGCTGGAAGTTGAGCGATTTTCCATAGTTAAGGCTCATATATTTATCGCTCTTGGGCAGGCTGAAGCTCCCGGCGTTGGAAAGCCAGCCATTGATGCCCATGGAAAAGCCCGCCCAGTGATGGAATTCATCGTCATCCGATTTTTTCTTCTTATCCTTATCACTATTGATGATGATGAACTTTTTCTTTTTAAAATTGAACGTGGTGGAATCGCGACCGGTTATTTTTTTCTGGGAATCGTCGCCAGCTATCTTGGCAATAGTAGAGGCCGTGGAGGCTTCCACGCTCACGTCTTTCGGGTCGCCTTTGAATTTTACGGTACTGGCACCGGTGGCATTGGCCATGATCCTGTCAACCGCGTAAACCTTGGCTGTAGAAGCCCCGGAGGTGATCACGTTTACCGACGACGCGCTAAGTTTGTAGCTTTTCAGGGTGGAAGCATCGCTGATGTTGGCTGTAAGGTTGCTTGTGCTGCCCTCGAGGCCAAGCCCCGAGGCGCCACCCGATACTACATTCAGGGCCCGGTTCTTTATATTGAGGTTAACGGTGCTGGCCCCCGAGGCGTCAATGCTGATACTGTCGGTAGTAATGGTATTACCCGACTCTATCTTCGACGCGCCACTGCAGGTGACCTGTGCCAGGCCCCTGGAGGCCACCCTGATCCTGCAAAAATGTGAGATACCGCCTTTTGTTTTGATCATGAGCGTTTCGCCGTCGGAGCTGGTGGTAACGTTACGCAGGTCGCCGGCATCGCCTGTAACAGAAAGCTGCAGCGTATCGCTCTGCATGTATTCTACAGTAGCTGCACCCGAAATATCAATCTTTGTAAAGGGTTTGATCTCCCTGGTTTCGGTGGTCTGGGCCCTGGTGCTGAGAACGGCCAGTACAATGGTTGAAGTAATGAGGATATGTTTCATGGTGTTTTGCATTTGTGTGATGAATAAAATCTTATTGTCAGCTGATTTTATGTGTATGACGCGGCAGGGTTTGGGAAAGTTACAGGCCGGTTTTATTTTTTCGGAATATGTTATAATAGTGCCGGCTGGCGGCGAGAGAGGGACGGCAGACACGCCGGGGCCAAATAAAAAATGGATGCTGCTATGCAGCATCCATTTCGTCAGTTATAACCGTGAAAGGTTTTTTTAGTATTCGTCTTCGTTGAAGAAAAAGTCGTCCTTGGTAGGATAATCAGGCCAGATCTCTTCAATGGTTTCGTAAGCCTCACCTTCATCTTCCATTTCCTGGAGGTTCTCGATCACTTCCATGGGCGCGCCTGAACGAATGGCAAAATCAATCAATTCATCTTTGGTGGCAGGCCACGGCGCGTCTTCTAACCACGATGCTAATTCCAATGTCCAATACATACAAGTTGTCCTTTGAATGGTGAAACCATAAAAATTTCTGCAAAAGAAAAGAAAATTTCTGGATTAAGCTAAAGAATAGGTTAAAACTTTATGAATTTTACATTCAAACATAAAATCCTGTTAGCCAGCACTTTATGTGATTTCAATCCGCCATTCCAGCCTCTTTTTTTGGCTGCTCGGGCAAGAATCGCCGTTGCTTTTGCAGGCCTGTATTTTGGCAAAAAGCGGGCCAGAACCGGGCTTCTCAAAGCCGGCAAAGGATCTCCGCCGCCCGTTCGAGGGTTTCTTCTTTTTTGGCGAAACAAAAGCGCAGCAGCTTGTGGTCCTGCCTGGTGCTATAGAATACTGATAGCGGGATGCTGGCTACTTTATGGTCTTTTGTGAGGCGGATGGCCAGGTCGCTGTCTTTTTCATCACTAATGGCAGCATACGACAGCAGCTGGAAATAAGTCCCTGTGCAGGGTTCCACCTGAAAGCGCGAAGAGGCTACCAGGCGCCTGAAATAATCACGCTTGGCCTGGTAAAACGCCTTCAACTCCAGGTAGGTAGCGGGATCGGCCAGGTAATCGGCCAATGCCAGCTGCAGGGCATGGTTCACTGAAAATACCAGGTATTGGTGCACCTTGCGAAACTCCGCCATCAATGCCTTAGGGGCGGCTACGTAGCCAATTTTCCAGCCCGTGGTATGCACAGTTTTGCCAAAGGAAGATACCACAAAAGATTGCCCGCGCAGGACCGGCAAACGGGCCACGCTCTGGTGCGGCTGCCCATCGTAGCTCATGTGCTCGTATACCTCATCGCTCACCACAATAATGTTGGTGTGCCTCACAAGGTTTTCAAGGCTTTGAAGGTCCTGCAGCGTAAAGGTAGTGCCGCTTGGGTTGTGCGGCGAGTTGATGAGGATCATCCGGGTTTTGGGACTGATCTTTTGTTTCACCAAAGCCCAATCGACACGAAAACCAGGATAGCTAAGGCTAACAGGCACCGCAATGCCACCGTTGGCTTCGATAGCGGGCGTATAACAGTCGTATACGGGCTCAAACACAACGACCTCATCTCCCGGCCTGATAAAAGCCGCCAGGCAGGTATAAATGCCCTGGGTGGCACCGGCCGTTACCGTGATCTCGGAATCCGGGTGATAGTTGGCCCCATAACAATCGGACAATATGCCCGCAATACGCTCGCGCAGCGGTAGTGCCCCCTGCATAGGCGCATACTGGTTAAAGCCTGCCCGCATATAATGACTGGTAAGCTCCACGAGGCGCGGATCGCAGTCGAAATCAGGAAAGCCCTGCGAGAGGTTGATGGCGTTGTGTTCGCGGGCCAGGGTACTCATCACGGTGAAGATGGTGGTGCCTACATTTGGTAATTTACTGTTTATCTGCATGGTAGAAATAGAGAATCTTCGTACAAGGTGCGAAAAAATTAGTATTTTTGCTACCCGTTAACAGAAATCAGATTTAAGAAGGAAGATTTAAAATTTATAAAACGATTTTTATTCTTACTTCAAAAAACCTGAAATCTAAAATCAAAAGGTCCTGTGGCCGAGTGGCTAGGCTCAGCTCTGCAAAAGCTGCTACAGCGGTTCGAATCCGCTCGGGACCTCCAAATTACCTCTGAAACCCCTGTGTTTACAGGGGTTTTTTATTTTAGGTACAACATAGGTACAACATTTTGAAGTGTTGATAAGTTTTCGCTCTGTTGCACCTTCTTTGCCTCTTTTACTTTCCCTCATACTTTATCTATACCGTTAGTACGGAACATCCATACCTTAACTACTGCTTTTCATTGCTAACGATGTAATTTATGGTGATGCAGTGCAAACGCATCACAGGCTATTATTAAGCGGAACGGCTGTTCTACTTTTGTTTTGTCAATGACTTTTATTCGCGATATGAAGGAGTTGGCTGCATTGAAAAAGCTACTGCAGGGCTTGGATGTGCATGTAAGTATTCACTTTAAAATTTCAAAGAACATGGCAAGACAAAAAGGTATAATCAAATTAAAGGGCACTATTGGTGGTGTTTCTTTTTATAAAACGCAGGATGGGCACCTGGCACGTGAAAAGGGCGGCGTGGATGCCTCCCGCATCAAAAACGATGCTGCGTTTGTGCGGACGCGCGAAAATGGCGCGGAGTTTGGCTCGGCTGCCAGCGCTGGTAAAATGCTGCGCGATGCCATCCGGCCGCTGATGCTGAACGCTGCAGATAACAGGGTTGCGTCGCGGCTTACGAAAGTAATGACCGAGATCAAAAACCTTGATGCAACCAACGCACGTGGCCAGCGCTCAGCTGGTGTGGCAATGGCGCTACCAGCGGCAAAGGCATTGCTGAAAGGCTTTAATTTCAATAAACGGGCTGTGCTTGGCTCCGTGCTTCACAAACCGTTTGCGGTGCAAACAAGCAATGGTATGGTTACTATTAATAACCTGGTGCCGATCAATGATATTGTTTACCCAACTGGTGCTACACACGTAACGTTTAAGAGCGCATGGGCCATTATTGATTTTGCCGCGGGTACATCGGGCGTGGAGTTTAGCCCGGCTGTAAATTTGCCGATCGATGGGACTGCGATTAGTGTGCAGTGCCTGCCCCCAAATGTGCCGGCTGGCGCGGGTACAAGTTTGTACCTGCTTTCGGTGGAGTTCTTCCAGAAGGTAAATGGTGTTCAATACTCACTTAATAATGGTGCATATAATGCGCTGGCGATCGTTGAGGTTGCGTAATGGAGGGCCGGACAATGGAAGATAGCACAAACGAAAAAGGGCTTTTAAAAACGCTTGCAGAGCGTGTAAAAGCTGATACGCCCCCGTTCTTTAAAAAACTGCGCTTAATTGGTTTGGCTTTGGCTGCTGTGGGCGGCGCTTTGGTGGCAGCACCAATAGTGCTGCCGGCAGCTGTGGTTACTGCGGGCGGTTACCTGATCGTAGCCGGCAGCGTGGCAACGGCCATCAGCCAGATCACAAAGAAGAACGATGAGTGACAATTAACGTAAGAATAACCATTAAAATTTTAATCCTTATGGAGGGAACAAACAGCATATCCATTGAATTTGAAGTGAAGGTTCAAAGAACCGACATGACAAAAAAAGAGCTGATTGAGGCGGTTGCCTCCGGCGGCAAGTTGACTAAAGCCGATGCGGGCCGGCAGGCTAATACGGAAGATTGGCTTAATGTAAACATTGACCCTTGCGAGAGCAACGGCACAATGGGCCATCCTAAAGTGGCTTTAAGTTTTCACACCAAAACGGAGCCGGCTACTGCTTAATGAACTACCAAAGCAACATATACGCAGGAACTATCCTGGGCACTGTTTCAGGTACGGCCTTAACCGTGGTGGTGAACATTGGTTCATCTGATATGATTAAAACAGTTGTTCTTGCAGCGCTTGGCGCTGTGGTTAGCTTTAGTGTGTCGTTGTTGTTAAAGTGGCTCACGCGATGGTTTAAACGCTAAGTGCAGATGCTGAAACAAGTTCAGCATGACCAGAACGAGAAAGGGCGCCTCACCGGCGCCCTTTTTGTTTTTAATCATTTTTGTAAAATAAACCTAGCATGGATCAACCCTCCAATGTGCGGGTTGGGCTCTATCCTGTAGATGACGTTGCCGGGCAACATGTACAGGACGATGGCCTTGATTACAAGCAGTAGTTTTTGCTGCTGCTTGGGTAGAATAATTACCGTGGTCTACTCCATTAATTACTATCACATAATGCGACGTAGGAACGTTCTCACTTGAAGCATGAGGCCTGTGTTCGATGTAAGATGCTGCCATAGGATTAAATTTTTGTTTGTTTATAAATTATCGCTTAAGCTAATTTAGTACAATCAGAAAAATTAAACAGGGCGGTAAACCGCCCTGTTTAAAAGTATATTATGCTGCCGCCACAATACTTTTGCTACGCAAGACCGACCGATCTTTTACAATGGCCATCCGTGCGGCGGCCCTTTTGGGGGATTTGCTTTCGAGCATTAAATAGATCTCTAAAGCCAAGGCATCTAATGAGGCATGCGACTTTTTAATGTCCATTTTTTTGACGCGTTTAATTTTTTGCAGATAAATCTGATAGACATCATCGCTCAGCTGCTCGCTGTTATCAAAGCCCATTAAGGTGAAAATAGTGGTGCTGAGGTGAACAAAGTAATCGAGGGAATCAAGCCCGAGAGATTGGAGTGCGGATACAAGCTTGTAGTTGATCATGTCATCCTTGATCAAGGAAATAGTGAGTTTTTTTTCATCAATTGCTTTCATGACTTAAAATATTTCAACACTATAAATATACTAATTATGTATTATATAATACATTATATGGATTATATAATTCTAATAATGTATTATGTTGTTGAAACTGAATTTGTTGACTCTCTATTTACGTATCAATAAGTGCATATTTTGAATACTTTTATTCAAAATACGAGCATTATGGCAAAGAAAAAAGTGCCTGAGAAGATCAGGATCAATAGGATAAAGGTAGTTCTTGCCGAGAAAGAAATGACTCATAAGGATTTATCTGAAAAGGTTAAAAAGACACCGAATACAATTACTCGTATTTGCAATAATGAAAGTCAACCGACTTTAAAATTATTACGTGAGATTGCTTTAGCATTAAATGTAGACATCAGAGAGCTTTTAATTCCTACTAAATAATAATTTTTAAGAGCATTGAAAGCCGGACCTGAATAGATCCGGCTTTTTTGTTTTAACTTTTTGCAAACTGAATTAAGGACTGCAAATTTCCCTTATCGGCCTGGCGAATAGCATTGAGGTAGCTGCTTCTTTCTTCTCCTTTTTTAACCAGGTTGGCGCGACTCCAACTGAATACGGGTTTTTTAAAAATGTGACTCATGATAATATCTGCCATAAGTCTTGAATGACGGCCATTACCATTGGCAAAGCAATGAATGTTGACTATTTGATGTTTGTAGCGAATGGCGATCTCTTCTTCGCTATATGTTTTGTTATTGATCCAAAACAGGCAGTCGTCATTGAGCTGCTTAAGGCTGGTGCCGATTAGGTGATGTTTTATGCCAAGGTTTTTTTCTGAAGTCCGGAATTTGCCGGCCCAGGCCCATACATCATCAAACATTTTTTTGTGCAGCTGTTTAACAAATTGTTCGGTAAGGATGTTTTCTTTTTTGAACTTCCTGCTAAGTGTCCATTCAATTGCTTTCTCAATATTGATTTGCTCAAATTCGTCAAGCTCTCCGTGTGTGGTAATTGTTTTTATGAGCAAGCCTTCTTTTTCTTCTTCGTTGAGTGGTGTTTGACCATCTTCGTATTGGAGCTCTAATCCCATAAGTATTTTGGCATTGTAGTTATTATTTCATCTACTTTATTTTTTATGGATTTGTTTATCCTTTTATCGGAGTTCTCCTGGTTCTCTAGCCTCATGGTATTGGATGTGCGAAGAACAATTTCGGCTGCAATTTCCCGGGCTCTTTTTTCGACCATTTTTTCGATACTGTCTTCCTTGGGGATGAAGCCATAAACGAGTTTCATATCGAGTGCTTTGGCTGCATCTTTTAGTGTATTGAGCGTAACGGCGCCGCTGGCTTCTCTTTGTTCTATTTTATTAAGGCTTTGTGCGGTGATGTTCATGCGCTCTGCTAATTGGCGAAGCGACATTTTCAGGGCCGTTCTTATGGCATTGATCCATCCGTGTTCAGGAATTATAACGGCATCCAAAGGCTGAAACATTTTTAGCTTTTTATCTATTTGCTCTATCAGGAGTTGTTGCTTTCTATTTCTCATAAACTTGTAGACTGATAATTTAATACAAATATAACCATAAAAGCTGATATTTATATTAAATTTTAGCCTTAAAGGCTGATTTTTCTTTTCGATTATCACCTTAAAAACTGATAATATTCATGTATTTTGTTTCAGCAAGCCTTAGAAGGGCAATGCTGAAAGCTGGCGAACGCCGGAATAATGCACCCACACAAAGCAGCCACAGGGCAAACGGAACACCTGGAAGCCGACCGCAGCCGGAGCACAAACACGGGCCGAGCGGCGAAGATGGCGCTGAAATGCATAGGGTGAGAGCTGCACGGGCTGGAGCCCCACCGGAGAGGCTGGGCAGATGCCGGACTGAGAGGAGAGATGTTTTTGCATAGCTAAAAATTTTATGTGCATCCCTCAGCAGGCGGTTTTGAGAAAAAGCAAAAGGAAACGGAATAAATAGCACGCCTACGCTTCGGCGGCTAAAAGCGTGCGGCTTTATGCCGTAGTCTTTTGCTTTTTTATCGTGCGTGGCTGGTGTGGCCGCCTGCTACCTTTGCAGATAAAATTTGATAGCGCATAAACATTACGGCACTTGTAGATCATCTGGCTATGTTTTGTGATTCACACCCAGCATGGCAATAATCCGCCTACGCTAAAGCTGCGGCGGACAAAGTATTTTTAAAAGAAGAAAGAAAAAAACGGCAAAAAAAGAAAAAAGAAAGCCTTATAAATTGGCAGGCATTGCCCGGCTGTCAAGGCTTTTGCAAAAAAATACTACCCGGATGCGGCAGCATAAAAAATTAAATCCTTAATAAAAGCCGCAGGAGGGTTGGAGATTTTTTTGCAAAACCGGAGGCTTGGCCTTGATAGACGGATGGCGTGAGGCTGTGCGGCCTGCCTAACTTTGCGGGCTTTTTTTATTTTATGACATCTGTGAATCTTTGATTACAGATTTTTTTAATAAATATCAGCCTTTAAAGTCGAACCGTTATTGGACCAGGTTTCCCCCAATCTTTTAACTCCTTTGAGTCTATTTTGATTACATTGTTATTTAATTCGATAAGATATTTTTCAAATTGAACAGACGAAATCACCTCAATACAAAATTCATCCCCCATTACAGAGGCTGACTTAACCAGATTACTTTTTGCAATTGATGAGTCTATTTGATAATTGTGCTTATACATTAAAATACCATATTTTATTTCTTTCAGATCGAATTTTTCTACCTTAGAAGTAGCAAGTTGAAATATTTTTCCATCAAAAATAAAAAGATACAAATAAACAGATCTGCATTTTTGTTTTATAGCTAAACTATTTGTTAATTGATGAATTGATTTTTTCACAAGGCCATTTATTGAGCTCAAGTAACTAACATTATCAGAAGTTACTACACTTCCTTTTGTAATAATTAAACTATTAGAATAAGGAATGCTTTTTTTGAATGGTCTTAGACGTTTAAAAGAATCTAGAACAAATACATCTACAAAAAAACCTTTTGGATTTCGAATATATGGAAAGAATTTAAGTACGGGACTTAAAAAGGTTCGTAGCTTTATTTCTTCGTTTGGAGCATACAAAACAATTTGTTTGTCATCTGACTTTTTGCACTCGATAAACAGGTTGATGTAGATTCCATTTATTAGCTTGCCTGCAGTGATATCAATTTCTCGAACCTTTCCAGTTTCGAAGTCCTGATACAGTTCACCAATTGAATAACTCCAACCGTGTTTTTTAAGGAGACTTCCCATTTCTAACTCAAGCGGAAAACCCGATTTCTGAATACCTTCTTTTATTTTTTTCGTAAGGTCATCTAAGGCTGTATTTGGGATTTGAATTTTATTTTTCACAATATAAATATAATATATTTTAACAAGTGTAAAAGCGCCTTTCGACAAGCTCAACGTAAGCGAGTGAATGATTTCAGACTTTTGTATTTATTAGAAACTATCCTTAAATGAGAACTCTTTAGCCAAGAATAACCTTAGCTTTTCTATACCGCTGTCTATTATAACCTGATTTGACATAGTGGTATTTATTATAGCCTGTATATCTGCCTTATCTTCCTTGGAAAAATTATCGATAGCTACAATTCTTTTTGATACGCTTTCAAGATTAACACCCCGCAGTTGTTCATATTCATAAAAATTATTAAGAAAATCTGGCAGGTGAATTTTCATCTGTATACCCATTTTTTCTAAAATTTCCCGCGCTCGATCCAGAACAAGATAAACTTGTTCCATTTTGGATCTAACAAGTTGTTTACATTCTTCCAACTGCTGTTTATCAGGAGAATCGTTTATGGATAAATTCGCCAAATCTACCAGAGAACTTTTAAATTCGTTTGTGCAAAATTGAATGCGCTCCAGCTGTTCGTACAATTCAAATCCCAATGCTTTAGCCTTCTTATCAGATTTCATAGATAAGGAAATCTTATCTTTTAATAAATCACCAAATACAGGGCTTAAAAAGTCCCATACGAATTTTAAAGTTGCTACTGCGCCAAATGCCATTTCGTATACAAATAAATGTTTACTTTTTCAAAGTTAAAGAATTTTTACTTTTAGAACATGGACTGAGTGTATATGTAAAGATAACAAGTAAACCCAGGTAAAAGCGCCTGCAGCTGTGCGATGGGAAAACGGTTGCAAATAATGCAGCCCGAAGGGCGAAATGGTTTGCAATCCGTTGTGCGGCGAGCCGCCTTGCGAGTGGAGCGAGGGTGGGAGGCCGGGACTGCGCACGCAGTAAGCAGGGGGCCGACCTACGTAGCCAGTGCGGCAAATTAAAAAGATATGCTGCAAGCAGGCTTTAATTTATACCGCACGCCAGCGCAGCAAGGCCGAAGCAGATGCACAGGGGTGCAACGCTTCCGGCCGCTGCCCGAGCGACTAGCAGGCGAGCATAAACACCGGCGGCCGGCGAACTGAAAGCGGCTGATGTGAGGCAGCGAAGTGAAACCCAGGACGAAGTGTAGCGGAGGCCCGGGTAAGCGAAAGCGAACGAATGAAGCGGCTTGAAGGACGAAGGAGGCCGCCGTGAGGCCTGACGCAGCCGTTGCAAAAGGCATGACAGCCTGAGCGTGGGTTGATCTGTGGGGAGCAACAGCGAACCTATGGCCGCATTGGTTTTTGCGCGGGCCTTAATGGCTTGCCATCGCGGAAAAGACCATGCGGGGCTGGCGTGACCTTTTGCCGGCAAGGAAGAACGAACGCCGCTTCGCCCCCCTTTTTGTTAATCAGATTCAATGAGAATGCGAATTCTGATTTCTTTAGTCTTTGGTGTTACTTTCTGCTCTGTATGATTTATATAAATTTCGGTAGCATTGAAGGGAGAATAATTTGGAATATATTTTATATAGCCAAAATCATGAAGCTCTCTCATACATTTATGGTAGGTTGCTTTACTCTTTATTCTTGTCAATGGCATAATTTCTTTGCGAGATACTTTAATCGGGTTCAGGAAATTGTTCTTATTCCAAAAATTAAACAGTACTGCGTAAAGACTTATATGTGACGGCCTGAGGCGCTTATCTTTTTCAATCTTGTCAAAAGCAGTTGAAAATGTATTCTGATTAGGAGTTGTCATTTTCTATTATGACTCATGTTGTCTTCAATCGCTTTTATAACGTCTTGGTATGGATAGTAAATTATACTCCCAATCTTAGAATAAGGTAGAGTACCATTAATTCTTAATGTTTGAAGCGTGCCAGGTGAAATGCCAAGTAGTTTCCTGACTTCGGGTGAGCGGAGCCATTTTTTGGATTCTAATTTTCCGGATGAGTCCAGTAGTTTTTTGATATCATCAAGTAATTCCGTTTTAAAGATTTGAAGGTCTTCTTTTGTGATAATTTCAACTGGCATAGTCTTTTCTTCAAATTTAATCCGAAGAAGAAGGGTTGTAAATACCATTTTCGAGGTAAAATTTCGGTTTCAAAGTAGCCTAAATTTCCTTGAAAGGAAAACAGTTTCTATCTTAGTTCGGCCATGAGTAAACTTCCAAATAAAAGAGAATTGCCAATACAAGCATTAGCAGCCTGCTTTAATAATACTTCTGCTACGTATAAATTCTATTGGTTCCTCGCTATTATACAGGCTTTAGAGAAGGGCGAAACCAGAATATCTAAAAAGCATTTGTTTGGAAGCATGATAGCGAATGCCTGGTACACTGTTAATTATTTTCATGTGTCTTTCGGGAAACAGGATAAGTTGCAACGGGCTATAGAGTATATTGGGCAATCGGAAGGATTGACGATTGACGTGCCCTTGCAGAAAATCTTAGGTGTTTTAAACAAAACAACTCATAAGGGAACCATCGCGCAACTGAACTATTTTGATCAGCAGGTGCCTCACCGGTTTTTAACGCCGTGGTTTCCGGGAATGAATAAGAATGACATATATACTGCCTCTATTCAATTCAGGAATAATTGCCTGTATGCTTTGTATAAGCATGAGGTTGTTATAAACCCAACATGGAAGGGTTATCTATTGGAAAATGCGGGCATATTGAAGGATTTTTGTTACTGGAATCTTGCCATGTACTTGCAGGTAAAGAATCCGAATGTTCCGGATATTCCTAATAAGTTAAAAAAGCCTGCTTCAAGGAACAGCCTGACCAAACAACGGAAGCAGTTTTGGGACCTGGTCATGAAAGAACTGGGCAGGGTTAGGTGTATTTATACAGGGAATCTCATTACCGCAGACAATTACGTATTGGAGCATTTTTTACCTTATGCTTTTGTTTCACACGATCTGATCTGGAATTTAATACCTGCTGATAGAGATTATAATAGCTCTAAAAGTGATAAGCTGCCTCGTTTGGATGTGTATTTTGATTCGTTTTTTAAACTGCAGAGCGCCGCAGTTAAAATTGTGAAACGCCAATCGCCCAATAATAAATTTCTTGAGGATTACCTGTCCATTTTCCCTGATACGGACAAGGGTTTTACGAAGGAGAGATTTAAGAATGTGATCCAACCTCTGATAACTATCGCTTTGAATAATGGGTTTCAGTATAAGTAGAACGCTAACTTTTATTAAGGGTGAGATGGAAACCGAAGGTTTTCATCTCACCGGGTAATGAGCAGCAAAAAATGGCGTGCCTTTTTGCTGCGGTCTACAAGATGTGTGTGACATTGATAAAGGGCGTGAAAAGCGTGCCTGTTTTCACGACAGGAGTACTGATACAATAAAAGCGAGATGGAAACCGAAGGTTTTCATCTCGCTACAAGGAGAAAACACGATGCAATAAAAACAGCCTGCTTTTTTATTGCAGGAGCAAAAAAGATTGTTGAGCGAGATGGAATCCTGCGACGAAGGCCAGGCTTCCATCTCGCCGGGTAAGAAAACACCGCGACAAAAACAGCGTGCTTTTTTGTTGCGAGAGTAAATGATTTTATAAGCCCATTAAATCAGGCCTTGCCGCGCAAGGTTTGGTTTAATGGCGTGGTATGCGTTAGGGATTGGAGTGGAAAGCCCGCAGGCCACTAGCGGCSGGGGCAGGCCGAGGGCACGAAGCGAAGCGGAGGCCCGCAAGGCCCGCCAGTGAGGCCGCGGATGGCCGAGGACTTGGAACGGAAAGCCCGACCCGGAGGGGAACGCCCAAATCATATTAATTCATCAATGCTATTGTGTTTGTTCCTGTGCTGTTATTTATTACAGTAATAAACTCATTCAGATAGTTTTTGTAATCCAAAATATCAAGTTCTGTTGTTGTTTCTATACTTGGTTCGTGGATTGATTTGCCGGATAATTTATTATGTATTTCCATCAGCTTGGTGTAATCGGCATCTGAAATATCTTTAAACTTATCCCAATAATGTATTAAATCTTCCCCTTTAAATACATCTCTTTTTATATCTGCTAATATGTGATTTTCAAAATAATTATTTATTGTTACTCTCAAATCGCCACTAAGACCATCTTTATTGCCAGCCAATATTCTGTTTTTCAATTCCTCAATTCTCTGTGGATAACTAAACCGGAAGAAATCCAAATCTTTAAGGGCCTTTCCCGGCTGTGCAGTATATTCTACTTTAAAATAGTTTCCACATTTTCTCAGTTCATGAGTTGCGTTTTGCTTGCCGCTGCATTTATCAGCATCGGGCTGTTCTTTACAGAGTTCGCATCCAGGCTTTTCGACAGCTTTTGAACCAAGCGTTTTCTTAACCAATTTATCATAGAATTCAAAGTTATGAGTAAAAACAATTACCTGATATTTGCTGCACATAGATACAATGATATCAGTTATTTTCTCAATATTCCTATGATCTAAACTTGTTATGGGGTCATCAAAAATTAATGTGTCAATATTTTCAAATTCAAGTTCTGTCAGCCAATCGCATAGGGCATAGATTTTTGCTTCACCTTCGCTAAGTATTCCCTGCACAGCAAATGTGCCCTGATCTGTCGTGATCTTTGGTTCGATTTTCGTATATCCGCCGGAGATTGAGAAACTGCGTCCTATTTTGTCTCTCTTTTGCAAATTAAATTTTTGCGTATAACTATCAAAGACCTGATTATAATTACTTCTTACTAAAGAGTTTTCTACTCTTGATTTGTCATTCGATATTTTTGTTTTATAGCCTCTAAAGGAAAGACCAGAGTATTTTATCTGATCATCAATATTCATCTTTAGCCGGTTTATTAAGAGGTGGTTCTTAACCACAAAGTCAAGATCATTTAATAACGCCAGAGCCTTTTTTGCTGCGTCTATTGTTTGTTGAATACCATTTAAAGTTTCAGCCAGTTCTGAAATAGAAAATTGATTTAATGAAATTTCGGTTTGAATACAATCATGTATTAACCCAACGTTCTCCGCAATAGAGGTAAATCCGGAAAAGTCAGCAGTAAGCGTGTCAAGATTGCTTTTTATTGTGGAGTAATCTGCATCAACAGACTCCTGTTTAATAAGGGCATTAATGTCAAGAATTTTTTTAGTTGCGATATCATATATTTCTATGGTGGTTAAGGTCAAATCTGCCTGAATGCTTTTTTTTAATATATGATCGTCAATCCATTTGCTTGTGTTTTCGATGTCTTTTTTGGCTTTGTTGATTTCAGTTTCAAGAGAGTTGTTTACGAGATCATGTAACTCTTTTATCAGGTTTTTGCTATCTTCGGTTAGTTCCTGATTGCAATAAAAGCACTTGTCAATATTTTCGGGATAATTCTCATAATCATATTTAAGGGCGGTTTCAGCTATTGATTTTATCAGTGTAATGAATGCATTGTCTTTTATCGTATCGCCCGTTAATGCGAACAGAAGCTGATATTTATCGAGAGCAGTATAGCTTCTCCTTTCGTTTAGAGCTGTATATGTACTTATAAGATTTGATACTCCAATAAGCCCGTTTATTATACGAAATCTGTCTTGAAATTTTTCCTTTTCCGAATTTAAAAGAATGTTGCGCGCTTTCAATGCTTCTATTTTTACAGTAATATCTGATACTTTTAAAGCAGCTTCTTTTTCCAGCTTTTCTTTTTGAGCCTCGAAATCTGCAGGCAGGGTCATTAGTAATACACCTGTGAGTAGTTCTGAATTTTGGCTGTTGGTGTTATTACTAAGTAAAGATTTGTAACCTGTCGGTTCTTCGCTCTTTAAATTAGATGTTAGTATGGTTAGATCATCCGATATTAATTTGTTTAAGATTTTAATTTTTTCGTTCGCTTTTCCCTCCACTATATCAACACTTTCTCTTAATGTGTCGTAATACCCAAGTTTGAATTTGTCTACATCCCAGCCGGCATCTTTTTTTGTAAGAGATCCTGATAGAATTGCTGAATCACAGAATTTTATTTTAGCGGTTATCTTTTGACCGGGATTCCAAGGCGTGGTTGCCTCCATTGTATTGAAATTGGCAATGCTGCCATTTCTCTGCTGCTTAAGGTAAGCATTCTTTTTTGTGAAGGAAATGCCCGCGCTGACTGGTGTTGCGGCGGGGGAATATATGTTTTATTTTTTTTTCTGATTGCTGTGAAATGCATCTTTTAGGACCTTGTAGTAAGTGGATTTCCCTGTACCATTTTTGCCAAAGATCAGTGAAAAATACGGGCTGAATATCAGTTCCTGATCATCTAATAATCCGCCCACGTTTTTATTATCGGACAGTCTGTATAAAATACTTTCGCGTGAAGGTCCGTGAGTTGTTGCGGTCTCTGGTATGTTAGCGGGGATATTATATGCGTCTTCTGCAAAAAGATCATCAAATGCGTTTGCTATATCCTGATCATCTATTATACCCGTTTCACAGAGCTTATTTCTAAGAACGGTTATCCATTTTTCATCTTCGAAATTTAGTCCGGCTAATTCATTAATTGCATTTGCCATTTTTACAAAAATTAAATTTTCAGTATGTATCAATAAATTCCTGAACGGTCATTGTTGCTCCAGCGTGCGGAGCCTGCGGATAAGCCGCATATCCTCCTGGCACGTCATCGGTTGAAAAATCATCGACAATAGGCCAATAGATACTTATGCCTTCACATGATATAAATTTCTGCCCTGCTACTACATTATTATTGCTACTCGTATTTATTCTGAATATTTCATTATTAGTTATAGGTGTATTAAATGCAATTCTGTTATTTCTGATGGCATCGAAAGCCGGGCAAACATTGCGTACAGCTGAAAGGCATACTTTACAAGCAAGAGGATTCGCGCCTCTGGCTTCGCCATTTGAAGCTTTCTTTATACACCAGATCGCATTGTCACAAGCTGATGAATGAACTTTTCTTGCCTGTGCCGCAATCCATATGAGACGCTCAACCTTACCAAGATTTTGAGAATTTGAGAATATGGTTGAAAGAGAAGCCGGCCATATCTTAAGCGGCCAACTGAAGAATGTATCAATCCATATGTCTATTGGAACTGCATTAGTGTTACCGTAACTCTGTTGTGAGTATATATGAATTACTTTAGGTGATTGATAGGACTTTCCAAGACCTTCATAAACAGAGCCAAGGACAGGACTTGAGAGATGAGCAGGCTGTACACGATTGTTTCGAATATCGCTCAACATCATTAGAAAAATGACAGTACGTTGCGGGCCTTTGTCGAAGGTATTATAACATTCAATTGCTGTGTCCCGCAGTGCCGGCGTAATGTGCTGGCCATTAAGAATAGAAAGAATTCCTGTAGTATTCAATTTTCCAGCAAAAGGATTGTTGAATGATGAAAACTGTGTTCCATTTACCTGTCGTAATGCGCAATAATTTGTCTGAAAACGTTCTGCTACTTCTACCAATTTAGAGTATCTGGGAAATATAGCTAATGGATTACCGGTATCTACAAGTTCGCTGATAGTTGGCAAAAGATAAAAATCGATCTGGGGAATATCTCCCGCTGACTGAATTCTCTCCCCGAATTTGGTTGAAAAAAAATGTGTTTGAATGAGCTCTCCCTTGCGTCCTCCTGAAGAATACCAGCTTGCGACAAATCTCGATAGTCCAAGCACTTCGTCCCATAATCTACCAAAGGGCAGTTTGCCTCCATAAGCGTTTGATATAACTCTGTTCCATAATTCTGATAATACAGGATTGGCATAAGCTAACGGCCCGGTAAAGGCCGTATTTATATCTGCAAGTGTTACAGGGTTATTTAATCCGAGCCTTTCGCGGACCTCACTTAATGCCAAATCCCTGTAATGATTATTATGCTGTTGTTGCAGGTCTTTATTGGTAATAATTGAAACAGAAGCATTGTTATTCCCCGAAACATTAATTTTTTCAATATATCCGAATACCCTGTCTGATTCAGAAGGTCTGACATTAACGCCAAGTTGATCAGATACCGCATGAAAGTAATAGATAGGGTACAACGGCAGGTCAGGGTCGTACAGG
>BFBZ01001260.1_pt1 | contig 17567 bp, 16 predicted proteins | sample 1888401 | NCBI WGS metagenome assembly BFBZ01 (sample SAMD00112614, study PRJDB3348) | symbiont metagenome | host: Chara braunii | reverse complement strand
CCCCGGCGAGCGGGGGGCTCACGCCCCCCGCTCGCCGAGGTGGATAACTCGCCGAAGTGATCGGCGCGCTTCGGATTGTAAACTTCGACTGATCGCCGTTCGTCTACGCTTCCCTTCTCGCGGTTGCCGCATTTGCTCATCTGCGGTAGCCTCAATACATCCGCCGAATTCTCGCCTCTGGAGCAATTCTCTAATGTCCCGCCTTTTTGTGGCTCTGCCACTTCTTGCATGTGCCGCTGCGATCGCATTCTTCCCAAACGAGCAGGTGTCAGCCCAGCCGAAGCGGGGAACGAGTGACGCTGATGCACTCGCGCAGGTGAAGCTCGCCGAGAAGGGCATGAAGGTCGACGTGTGGGCCGCGGCCCCGCTGATGATGAACCCGGTCAGCTTTTGCTTCGACGAAAAGGGCCGCGTGTTCGTGGCCGAGACGACGCGGTTCGAACACGGCGTGCCCGACACGCGCGGGCACATGTACTGGCTCGACGAGGACCTCGCGAACCGTTCGATCGACGACTTGCTGGCGATGTACAAGAAGCACAATTTCAAGGGCTATGAGAAATACGAGGATCAGGTTCGCATCGTTTGGGACAGCACGGGGAGCGGACGAGCGGACAAGAGCGAGGTGTTCGCGGGCGGCTTCAACCGGCCGCAGGATGGACTCGCCGCGGGCGTACTCGCCCGCAAGGGGCAGGTGTACCTCACATGTATTCCGGACCTGTACGTGTTGAAGGACACGAAGGGTACGAACAAGGCGGATGAGAAGAAGTCGCTGTTCACGGGGTTCGGGCCGACAGTGCAGTACCTCGGACACGACCTGCACGGTCTTCGCATGGGGCCGGACGGTAAGCTCTACTTCAGCATGGGCGATCGCGGGTTCAACGTGACCACGAAGGAGGGAAAGAAGCTCCAGTACCCGAACACCGGCGCCGTTCTTCGCTGCGATCCGGACGGGAGCAATCTCGAAGTCGTTCACTCGGGTCTTCGGAACCCGCAAGAGATCGCGTTCGATGATTACGGCAACCTGTTCACCTTCGACAACAACTGCGACAGCGGTGACCGCGCCCGCTGGGTTTACATCGTGGAGGGCGGCGACAGCGGCTGGCGCGGCGGGKTCCAGTACGCCACGATGTACCACACGCCGTCCGTCCCGCAGGGGAACCGCGGTGCGTGGAACACCGAGAAGCTGTGGGAGCCGCAACACGACGGGCAACCGGCCTGGATCGTTCCGCCGCTCCTGAACTTCGGTAACGGTCCCGCCGGCATGACCCACTATCCGGGCATCGGACTGAACGACAAGTACAAGGACCACTTCTTCGCGTGCGACTTCACTTCGGACCCCGGAAGCAGTGTGATCTGGGCGCTGTCAGTGAAGCCCAAGGGGGCGAGCTTCGAGGTCTCGAAGCCGGAAGCATTCGTGCGCGGGATGGTGCCGACCGACTGCGAGTTCGGGCCGGACGGTGCCTTCTACTGGTCCGACTGGGTCGGCGGCTGGGCGCCACAGAACCGCGGGCGGATCTTCCGCGCCTTCGATCCCGAGGCGATGAAGAACCCGCAGGTCGAGGACGCGCAGAAGCTACTCGCGGAGGGCTTCGAGAAGAAGAGTATTGCGGAGTTGGCGAAGCTGCTGGAGTTCCCGCACCAGTTGGTGCGGCAGGAGGCACAGTTCGAGTTGGCCGGCCGAAAGGCGGAAGATGCAACAAAGGCGTTCGCGGGTGTGCTGAAGGATTCGAAGAACCAAATCGCTCGGCTGCATGCGGTGTGGGGGTTGAAGATTGTTGCCACCCATCACACGCGTGAAAGCGCTGCTGTGAAAGATGTGTTGATCCAGAAAGTTTCGGACCCCGATGCGGAGGTCCGACGGCACCTCGCCGCAACTATCGGAGACATCATTCGGGTCACACAGATTGAGAATGGCGATTTTCGTGCAGCTAGCACGGCGCTTCAAAAGCTGCTCAGTGATCCCGACCCGCGTGTGCAAGCCGTTGCGGCGAGTGCGTACGGGAAGGTTGGGAATCCGAATGTTCAGTTCGCTCCGGGAAGTGATTTGGCGTTTGTGACTCCCTTGTTCGATCTGCTGAAGTCGAACAACGACAAAGATCCCTACCTTCGCCACGCGGTCGTGATGGGCTTAGTTCATTGGACGCATAATCCGGCGGACCTTTTCAACGTGTGGAAGCTCGCAAAGGAGCAAGGAGCGGACAAGTATGATGTGCCCGCGGTGCGTATGGGGGTGCTGCTCGCGCTTCGCAAACACAAGAGCGAGAAGTGCGCTGAGTTTCTGACCGACAGCGAACAGCGGATTGTCGCGGAGGCGGGACGGGCGCTTTACGACGAACGTCTTGGCGGCGAGGGAATGGCGGCTTTGGCGAGGCTCGCCGAGAAGGCCGCTCAGTCCGACGCGATCATCTTCCGTGCGCTGGCCGCGAACTATTTCCTCGGCTCTGCGGAAGCCGCTGACCGTGTTGCGAAGTTCGCCGCCAAGCCGAGCGAGGCGGATTACGTCCGGGCGTTCGCGTTGAAGTTGCTCGCCGACTGGCCGAAGCCCCCGCGCCGCGATCCGATCACGGGGCTGACGCTCGACCTTCCGCCGCGTGATGTCAAGATCGCCGGGGCGGCACTGCTGAAGGCCGGCAACACCATCTTCCTGGGAGCGGACATCGTTCGTAAGGAGGCTGCACAGGCGGCTGTGAAGTTGAACGTGAAGGAGTTCGGACCCGAGTTGGCCTCTATCGTGAAGGATGCGAAGACTCCGGTCACAACTCGCGTTGAGGCACTCTACGCGGTCGAGGCGCTTAAAGATCCCGGTACGAAGGATCTGGCGGCGTTCGCACTCGCCAGCGATGAACCGAAACTTCGCGCTGCGGGTCGCACTGTCAAGGCTCACATCGAGCCGGCCGCGGTTCTGAAGGAACTGCCGGCGCTCCTCGAAGACCCGAAGACGTCGATCGCGGAAAAGCAGGGAGCGTTCGCAATCCTGGCGAGCCAGAAGAGTTCGGAAGAGACGGACCGGTTGCTGGACTCTTGGCTCGACCAACTCAGCGCGGGCAAAGTACCTCCCGCTCTCGTCCTCGATGTTCTCGACGCGGCCGAGAAGCGGGTCGCGACGCCCAAGCTCAAGCTCTTCAGCCAGCTCAAGCCGAAGGTGGAGAAGTACCGCGCTGCCCAGGCCAAGCTCGCGGAAGGGCCGAAGGGGGACAAGCTCGCGTCCTACTTCGATTCCCTCGAGGGTGGCGACGCGGTACGGGGGCGCGACATTTTCCTGAACAATACGGCCGTGTACTGTCAGCGGTGTCACAAGCTCGACAACCAAGGTGGGGACGTCGGACCGGCGCTCAACGGCATCGCAGCCGACAAGGAGAAAGACCGGCGCTACCTGCTCGAAGCGGTCGTGCTGCCGAACGCAAAAATCGCGAAGGGGTTCGAGACCGTGGTGCTGACGCTGGCGGATGATCGCGTCATCAGCGGCATCATCAAGAGCGAGGACAAGAAGCAGGTGAAACTCGTGACGGCGGAGGCGAAGGAGTTGACCATTCCGATTGACGACATCGTTGCCCGTCGCACCGGACCAAGTGCAATGCCAGACGATCTGCACAAGAAGCTCACGCACCGCGATCTGCGGGATCTGGTGGAGTTCCTATCAGGCTTGAAGGAGCCGCTAAAGAAGTAACAATGGTGCTGGTGAGCGGGGGCTTCGGCCCCCGCCTCTTTTTGCGGAGGGAGAGCGATGGCTGTGATGATTTACGATCCCTTGCTCGAACAGCGAATCCGTGCGGAGCGTGATAACTCGGACGTACACCGACGCGATGAAGTGTGGGAAGGAGTCCTCGTCGTGCCCCCACAAGCCAACAATGAACACCAACGGGTTGTGATGAAAATGGCTGCCGTGTTTTCGGCGGTCATCGATTGGAGCGTGGGGGATCAGGTTCTTCCCGGCGCGAATGTGAGCGATCGCGATGCCGACTGGATTTCTAACTATCGCGATCCGGACGTGGTGGTCTACCTCGCCACAAATCCGGCGGTTGATGGTCACACGCACTGGGTCGGTGGGCCGGACCTGGCGATCGAGATTGTCAGCCCTGGCGAGGACCCGCGGCTGAAACTCGACTTCTACGCAAAGGTGAACACGCGCGAAGTTCTGATTGTGGATCGCTATCCGTGGTCGATCGAGATGTACCAGCTTCAAGCCGGGAAGTTGGTATTGGCTGGTAAGTCAGATCTCGCGAGTTCGGCAGTTCTGGCAAGTGGGGCGATTCCGCTTACGTTTCAGCTTCAGCCGGGCACAGCCCGACCGACCATTCTCATTACGCACACCGCGACCAAGCAAGTGTGGATCGCTTGACGGCCTCTTCGTTTTGGCTCGAGCGTGCTTCCGCTTTGGTAAGCGGAAGCACGCGGGCTTTCAATCACTTCACCTTCTTGCAGACGGCAATCACCACACCAGCCCCTTCGAACTTCGTCGGCCGGTCCTTGCCCGGTTCCGCGAAGGCGATCGTCAGCGTGTCGCCATCGAGCTTGGCGATGCCGTGAAGGGTCTTGCCGTCGTAGTTGCCGCCCTTCGGCATCATATCGATGGTGACGGGCGTCTTCGTGGCGTCGAGGGTGTAGGTACCGGTGGTGACGGGCGCTTTCGAGTCCTTGGTCGGCGTGATGGTGTACTTGCCGTCGGCGTGTTCGCGAGTGGCGCCCTTGAGCGCGTCGTTCGACTTGCCGTCTTTGGTCACGGATTCGATCACCCACTTACCGTTGGTCGGGTCCGCTTTGTTGGCAGCAGAGGACACCCCGAACACCGCGGCCACCAGTCCCAGCGCGAGCAGCGTGCGCATGGTCGCTCCTTGAGTTGAAGATCGCCCGCGCTCGACGCGGGCGAGGGAATGGTATAGCGGTCGGGCCGTGGCGCGTTCACCACGAGTCTTCGGTTGTGTCAAAATGCGGATCGAAATTCGACCATTCGGGAAGGTTCAACCGCCAGGCCGACCAGCGGTAGAACGCCGAAAGGGAGATGCCGAACGCGGCGCCAACGGTGGCCCCGGCCGCCACCATCCACCCGTCCGGGTGCAGACCGAGGCAGTACAAGATTGGAGTAAATACTAACGATATTCCGATCCCGAACGGGGTGCCGGTCAGACCGGCGACCGTGAGGAACCCGAGAAAGTGGGGCGGTGGGAGAAGGAGGCCGAGCCGCCAAAAGAGCCGCCACAGGGGCGGAGCCGCCGTGGGCTCGGCCACTTTGCGCGATATCAGGAACGCGACAGCGGCGTTAATCTTGACCCGCGGGTCCACGGGTCAACCGGCGGTCAACGTGATGAGGGTGAGTTCGGGGCGGCTGCCGAAGCGAATGGGGATGCTCGTGCAGCCGAGGCCACGGGACACGTACACGGTTGTGGCCGGTGCCTGAACCAGACCGTGGAGGTATTTCTGTCCGTAGTGGCTCGGTACGAAGGGGGCGCCGCCGGGAAACACAACCTGCCCGCCGTGTGTGTGCCCGCTCAGCATCAGCCCGACCCGGGGGTCACGGAGCTTTTCTGCCACGTCCGGATTATGGCTGACCACCAGACACGCATCGGTCACCGTTGCGTCAGCGAGAGCCGCCGGTAAGTCGATTTTTCCCATCCAGAGATCATCCACGCCGGCGAGCCGGAGTCGACTGTTGCCGCGCTCGAGCCACACGCCCCGATTCGTCAACTCGACGACCCCAGCACGTTCAAAGCCCGCTCGCGTTTCAGCCAGCCCGTGCCAGTAGTCGTGATTTCCCAGAACTCCGTAGACCCCCAGCGGCGCGCTGAGCCCGGCCAACACTTCAAAGCACGGGTGAATGTACTTCGCGTCCTTGAGCGAGTAATCGCCGCCGAGAAGGATCAGGTCCGGGCGCAGCGCGAGTGTCGTGCGAACGACGGACGAGACGTATTCGATCGATGAGAACGGGCCGTGGTGGATGTCGGTGAGGAAGGCGATCGTCAGCCCCTCGAACGCCTTGGGCAACCGGGGCAAGACGAGCTTCGGGCGGGCGATTTCCACCCACCCGGCTTCGTACAAGCCGTAGGAGGCCGTCGCAGCGGCGCTCGGGACCGCGGCGACGGCGGCGGCTTTGAGGAAGATGCGGCGGTGCATGAATGCCCCCGAGCGGGAACGGGCGTCTGCCAAAAGAATACGCAATTCGGGGATCAGGAAGCTAGAGCGCGATTGGGGAGGTGCAAGTAATTCCGACAGGAATTGACCCAAGCGCTTGCGAAGCCGCCCGCGCGCAAAGAAAAGTTAGCGCGACCGGACCTGCTCAGCCGGCAAACTGCCAGTGAACATACCGATTGAGCAGGACAATTTGGGCGAGAGCGAAAATCCCGATGACGATCGCACAGACCCCCCGGCGCCGACGGAGGAGGTCGGCAAGTTCGATGAACGCGGGTAGGGCGGCGAGAATGACACGGTGGCCGCTGAGGAGCGTTCCGGAGGCGAACATTTGGGCAATCGGAACGAGAACGAGAACACCCCAAAAGGCCCCTCGTTTCCGCCACGCACGCACGCCGAGAATTGCGGCCCCGAATACCAGGGCGCTTTCTCCCCAGTGCGGCAACTCCGGATCATAGATCGAGTGAATCGTGCGGAGCGGATTTTTCCATGACAGCCCGGAGCGCCCCCACTTCTCATGGGATTTCAACCCCGCGAACGGGTCTCCCACGGCCCACCAGAGGAAGCACCAAAAGAGCGCCAATCCGGCACAACTACCTGTTGCCAGAGCGAGTGTGCGCCACAACGTTTTACGCTCGGGCCTCAACAGCCAATCGGCTACGGCTGCAACGCCCAGAGACACGCCCGTTAGCCGCGCGAGCGACCCTCCGCACGCAGCGAACCCCGCAACCGTTGACTGGCGGAATTGCCAGGCTGCGAGTGCGAGTGCCGTGAAGAACAGCCCGAACGATTCGTTGTACGGTGCGGAGTAGAAGAAGGCGGTGGGGAACGAGAGCAGAAGGGCGAGCGTGTMCCAGCCGGTCACGGAATCGTTAAGCTGGCGAGCCGCTACCTGCGCGAAAACGGCCGCGCCGATCGCGCCCAGCACGTTCGCCACAATTAACCCGGTCCAGAACGGGTTCAGAGCGCACATTTCGGCAAAGGCGAATGTGATCGGCATTGCGGGCATGAACGCCGGTCCGAGGTTGCCACTTTCGTCGTGTGCGTCTCGGTACCCGTTCCGCGCGATGCTCATGAACCACAGCGCGTCGAACCGGAACCACGGTTCAATGAAGCGGTTATCGCGTGATGTGAGTTCGGATCGAAAATGCGACGGCGTGCTCGGATCGGTATAGGGATCGGGTGGCAGGGTCCCGAGTACCGCACCCAGCGCGACGGTACCGAATCGCACCGTGAGAGCAACAACGATGAGCGGGGCGAAACGCGGGCTATGAAGGCGGGTGTCGTCGGGTGTCGTCACGAGTACACGACGAGACAAAATGTGTCGGTCAGTCGGGGCGGCGGGATTTGAACCCACGGCCTCCTGCTCCCAAGGCAGGCGCGCTACCAGGCTGCGCTACGCCCCGAATCGACGCGGGCAACTTTGCGCCACCCGCTTCAGTCATACTACCAATTCGGACCCACGTCCGGTAGTCAAGGTTCACTCGGTCACAGCGAATGAGGCCAGGAAGTCACTGGCCTCCTTGCTCGACGTGAACTCCTTCGACCCGAACGTGTACACCTGATACAGGCGTTCGCCCGCGAGCACGATGGTACCGCGGAGGTGGAAGTCGTCTCGCTCGGCGGTGATTTCACGGGCCGGGTACTTCTTCGGTCCGACCGGCACCGCGCTCGACTTCGTGATCTTCGCTTTGAAGTTCTCGGCCAGTCCCTTTTCGCTGCTCTCGAGCACTTGCTCGGGGGTCGGTGCCTTGAGCTTATCGGCCGGGATGTCCGAGTAGGTGATCATGTAGCCGCCCTTGCCGCCTCCCGCGTCCGCGACGGCAATATTGAGTTTGAGGCCGCCGGCCGATTTGGATTGTAGCTCCGGGGGGGACGGGAACTTCGCGGTGAACTTCCCGTCCTTCTCGTACTTCTTGGCGTCCTCGGCATTGAGGCCGACCACACACGCTCCCAGAACCGCGATCGCCAATATCGTCCGCATCATGTCACTCCTCGTAATGATGAATCCCGTCGCTCGGAAGATCACTTCGTCAGCTCAAAGGACTCGAGAAACGCGGTAGCGGCTTTCCCGCTTGCGAACTCCGGCGAGCCGATCGCGGCCACTTGATACACACGGTTGTCCCGAACGACGACGCGATATCGAATTCGCTGCTTCTTATCTTTCTCTACGGTGAAATCGCGGCCGGGCAATTTGCCGGGCCCGAACTTGATGTTCTTCTCATCACCCACTTTTCCGTCGCGTCCCTTCACACCGTCCCGGATGCCATCAAACAGGGTGTCGAGGTTGTCGGGCTTCGTCGCGGAATCGGGGAAATCGGTGTAGCTCACCATGAAGGTGTTGCCGTCGGAGTTGGCATACGTTGTCACGTAAACCTTCAAATTGCCGACCGCGCTCTTTGCGGTTTGCGGAATGGCCACCTTGGGCGCACCCGGGAAATCGACCGCGAACTTGCCATCTTCAGAGGTGTATCGCTCGTGGTCGGCGAGAGCCGTACTCGTGCAAGCGGCCAGAATGATACCCACGAGGATCGGTTTCATGGTGTGAAGCCTTATTTGGTGATCTCGAACGATGCGATGAATTTGTCGGCCGAGGGCGAAGTGACGACCTCCTTCGTCCCCTGAACCATGACCTGATACAAACGGTTGCCGGCGATCACGGCGCGGTTGCGAATGAACCCGCCGGGAGTTTCCAGCAGAATATCACGCCCGGGGTACTTTTCCGCGCCCACGGTCACGTCCTTATCTTCGATAACCTTCCCGTTAGACCCTTTGTTGCCGTCACGCACTTTGTCGAGGCGGGGGCCGGCGGGKTGCTTGGCGATCTCATCGGTCGCGTCCACGTAGCTGACCATGAACACCGTCTCACCCTTCAGTTCCACCATCTCGAGGGTGAACTTCAGGGTCTCCTTTCCCGCCTGGATGTCGGTCGTCTCGCTCTTCACCTCTCCCGGGAAGCTGGCTTTGTACTTCCCCGCGGTCGAGGTGTGGGGCTTGAAGTCTTGCCCCGTTGCGACGCTCGCGAACGCGACGACCAACCCGGCCAGTGCGCACATCCGTGCTGTCATCCGAAAACCCTCCGTGGGATTCTCAAGTCACCCCAAGGGTATCCGAACGGTCTGAACGCGACAAGAGATGCCGGGACCGCGAGTGGTGCCTCCGGGCGAATTGCTCTCACTGCTCCGGCGGGAGATCGTTCAGTCCTCGCCAATCGAACGAATGACCCGCGCCGGATTTCCTCCGACGAGGGTATTCGGCGGAACGTCTTTGGTGACGACCGAGCCCGCCGCCACGACCGCGTTCTCACCGACTGTCACGCCGCCGATTACGGTCGCCCCGGCTGCGATCCACACGTTCTTCTCGATCACGATGGGGTTTCCGATCGTGACGGCACGTCGTTGCGAAGGGCTGAGGGGATGACCAGAGGTGATGATGCTCACGTTCGGCCCGATCATCACATCGTCTGCGATGTCGAGCCCGCCGAGGTCGTAGAAGGTGCAGTTCTGGTTGATGAAGACGTTCCGCCCGACGCGGATTTCGTTGCCGCCAGCGGTGTAGAACGGAGGGATCAGTAAGAAGCTCTCGTCAACCGCTTTACCGATCAACTCACTGAACAGGGCTCGAATCTCGTCCGCGTCATCGAACGTCAATCGATTGAGGACCGCGGTGATTGGCATCGCCCGCTTGACGGATGCCAACATGGCCGCCGATTCCGGCGTTCTTCCGTGAATGATCCTGATGCGCTCTTCTTTCGACATCCGCTACTTCCCTTGGCTGGCTATCGGTGCTCGAGCGGCACCAAGATTCGCTCAGTGTAGCCAGTGAGCGGAAGTGCCAGAATCCATCCTGTTCCGAAATGGAAACTGAGACACTTCCAGACGTGATCGCACCGCCAACGAAAACAGCCCCGGCGAGCCGGGGCTGGTGCGTGAAAGTGCCAGTCGGAGTTATTTCTGCAGGGCTTGGATGATCCGCTCGAAGTCGTCGTTGGAGTCGAACCCGATCACGATCTGGCCCTTGTCTTTCGCCTTCACTTTGATCTCGATTTTGACCGCGAGCCGCTGTCGCAGGTCGTCTTCGAGCCCTTTCACGTGCGCGGTCTTTTCGACCGGTTCGGGCTTCGGCGCCGGCTCACTGGCCGGCTCCGCGCTGGCGGCCGCGAGCTTGTGCTGCTTCACGAGCATTTCGAGCGCGCTAACGGAGTAGTTCTTCAGCATCGCCTCTTTGGCGAAGGCGAGTTGCTGGGCGTGGTCGGGAACGCCCTTCAGCACCTTCGCGTGCCCCATCGTGAGCTGCCCGTTCCGGACGGCAGCCTGCACCTCTTCGTGCAGGTTCAGCAGGCCCAGTAAGTTGCTCACGCTCGTGCGGTCGATGCCGAGCCGCGCGCCGAGCTGGTCCTGCGTGATCTTGTAGCGCTCCATGTACTCCCGGAACCCCTGAGCCTTCTCGATGGGGTTCAGGTCCGTGCGCTGAATGTTTTCTACCAGGGCCGCCTCGAACACCTGCTGGTCGTCGAAGGTGACCATGTGGACCGGCACATCGCTGAGTCCGGCCTCCTTGGCGGCGCGGAGCCGGCGCTCGCCGGCGATGAGCTGGTATCCCTCGCCCACCTTGCGGACCACGACCGGCTGCAGCACGCCGTGGACCTTCACGCTGGCGGTGAGGGCCGCGAGTTCGTCGGCGTCGAACTGTTTGCGCGGCTGGTACGGGTTGCGGTCGATTTTCTCGATCGGGAGCTGGCTCGTGCCCGCATCGGTCGCGGGCATCGAGACGTCACCGAGTAGGGCGTTCAATCCACGGGCCATCCGGGGCTTGGCAGTCGCTTCCATGCGAGGGTCTCCGGTATCGGTCTGTTCGGCGGGCTTCATAGCAACCTCTGCGGCTGTGAGAAGTGGAAGTCAGAGGCCAAAGACTTGAGCCGTTCCACGTGGAACGGTCCTTATTGAACGAATGGCAAGGCTGCTACGATGGCGTTGTGAATTTGGGTAGACGTTCCACGTGGAACGTTCAGCACAATCGGAAAAATTCGCCTGAACTCCCGGCTCGAGAACACGTGCCGCTCAAGGGACTCCGCTCACGCAGCCGGGCTACCGGCCGCAGTCGTGCGTGGCTTCGCACGCGAGGTCCGACGGCGGATCGCCACAGGTTTTGCGAAGCGTAGCAGTGTGAGCGGAGGCACGCGTGGCCGAGGGGCGTCGAGCCACGTCGCATAGTCTTCTCGAACGCGACCGACACCGACCAGATGTGCTCGCGGAGCGCCACGACACGCGGCGGAACAATCCACAAGCTGAGCGCGCGAGCGGTACTCTTTCGTTGCAGAAACCCCTGAGTTTTCAGGACGGCAGCGTGTGCGGAAAGTGACCTTGTCGGTTGCGAGAAATCTGAATTACGATCCGCCCCGCTCGGTCGACGGACCGGAACCCATCGACCGAGCACGACGCGCCAACGGACCGGAACCCGAAGGCGCATCGTGAGGGCCGACACTCGGCCCACCGGAGAAGAGGTGTCGAGATTCGCTCCCGCCCGCGCGGCTCTGGCCGCGCGTTGACTCGCGGGTGAGGGGCAACTCCACACCAACCGGCTTCGTGCGAATGTAGCACCGGTGCGCGATGACCTTCGCGGCCGTGGTGGCACTCGCGCACCTTTCCAAACTGGTTGTGCAGGAGCGATGCGCATGGACGCGACTCGTGGCCCGATTCTGTTTCGCTGCGACGGGACGACCGAACACGGATGGGAGCCGTTCTACCAGTGCCTCTCACTCGCTGCGGCCCTCCAGCGCCGGCGCCGCGGGACCCACTTCCTCAGCTATCTCGATCCGCTCTCGCTGGCGACCGTCATCAACCGCGGCAACAACGACTGGGTCCCGGCCGAGCGCCGGGTGGGTGACGAGGGCGACCTCCAGGCCACAATCGCCCAGGTGCGGAAGATGAACGCCGCGGCCGTTGTGGTTGCGGGCAGCGGCTACGACGCGGAGTACCTCCGCGAACTGAAGAAGACCGGTGCGCTGGTGATGGTGTTCGACTCCACCGCCGACATGAAGTTCCCGGCCGATCTGGTCGTGAACCCGATGCTGTTCCCGACGCGGAAGGCGTACCGCGTCGAGCCCGGGTGCCAGATCCTGCTCGGTCACCGCTACGCGCTTTGCCGCGGGATGTTCCGCCGACAGCGCACGATCCGCGCGATGGAGCCGCCGGCCCCGTTCCGCGCTCTGGTTGCGATGGGTGACGATGACCTCGGCGGCGAGGCACTCACGCGCACCCAGCAGCTCCTCGAAATGCCGAAGGTGGCCAAGATCACCGTCGCCGCTCGGACGCACCACCCGAAGTACGACGAGATCCTCGAACTGGCCGACGCCAGTGGCGGGRAGGKGGRGGKGGKGRCCGAGCCGAAAGAGCTGATGACGCGACTGGTCCGCGTTCACTTCGCACTCACCGCGGGCGACGGGTGGACGCCGGAACTGTGTGTGGTCGGTGTGCCCCAACTGGTCCTGAGCCAGACGAAGCGGCACGCGGGCAACGGCAAGAAGCTCGATGAGGACGGCGTCGCGACGTACCTCGGTAACGCGGCCGATGTGACCTTCGATCAGTTGAAGGAGGCGGTGGACCTGCTCCTCGACGATCCGATGGAGCGGAAGGGCATGACCCGCTGCGCCCGGAACACGTTCGACGGCCGCGGCCCGGACCGTATTGTGAACGGACTGGAGATCATGCTCCACGGCCCGTCCCGCCAGCGCGCGGCCAGCGCGGCCCCTCTGAAAGCAGCGGCGTGATCAACGGGCGGCCGAGTTAGCCGGTTGGTGAGAGCGAGACTAGTCGAAGCGACCCCGGCCCGTTACGCTCAATGTGGCGCGCGGACCGGGGTTTCGCGACTTAGAGGGGCAGGAATCGATCGTGATCCACAAAGCCGAGATGATGGAGACGCTCCTCGAAGTGTGCCCGTCCTTCAGGCCGGCATGGGAGTCCTTTCTTGCCTACTGGAGAGACGAGCCAGCTGAGATGCCCCTGTACTTGGCACTCTCGGACTTCGCGAGGCACCTGATTGCTATGCTCGCGCGTGGTGAGACAGAAAGCTTTCCAAGCATCTTCGCAGCTGTCGAGAGATTACAAACTGAGGGAGAACATTACGTCTACGAAGCGGCGGTGGTTGGCTTACTCGAGGATCTCCAGAACCTGAACCTTCATGATCGCACGGAGCCGGAGCAGTTCCGGCCGTACCTCGGAGCTGAGTCGTCGAAAGCATGGGACGAGCTTTATGACTTCTGGTACAAGGTCAGGGTGGCGAAGGCGGCAGGGCTGCTAGAGTCGGGTTCGGGATCTTCGCCTCAAATCGACTTGGAATCGATCCAAGACCCGGAACTGCGACGGATCATGGAACAACTGTATCGCAAAGGCTAGCACGGCCGTTCCGCACCTCCAACATCCCCTCCGAACCGTCGGTTTGGTATCCTCACACCACCCACGTGAGGAGCCACAGTCATGACGAAGGACGACGTTGCCGACGCACTCGATGAGATCGGCACCCTGCTCGAACTGAAGGGCGAGAACGCGTTCCGCACCAATGCGTACCACAACGCGGCGCGGCTCGTTCAGTCGCTCCCCGGCGATCTCAACCAGATGGTTGCTGAGGGCAAGCTCGATGAGGTCCGCGGTATCGGAGACGCGCTCGCACAGAAGATCACCACCCTCGTCACCACCGGGAAGCTCCCCTACCTCGAAGAACTGCGCGGCTCCGTTCCTGAAGGACTCGTCCAGATGCTCAGGCTCCCGGGCCTGGGGCCGAAGAAGGTGAAGGCACTTCACGAGAACCTTCAGATCGACACGATCGAGAAACTGAAGGCCGCGTGCGAAGCGGGCGAGGTCGCCAAGCAGAAGGGCTTCGGCGCCAAGACGCAGCAGAAGATCCTCGACGGCCTGGCGTTCATCGACAAGGTCGGGCACCGCGTTCGGATCGACCTCGCGCTCCCGCTGGGTCTCGCTCTGCTCGAACAGGTGAGAGCGTTTCCCGGAGTGATTCGCTCCGACCTGTGTGGCAGCCTGCGCCGTCGCAAAGAGACCACGGGCGACATCGACATTCTGGTGAGTAGCGCGAACGCACAGCCGATCATGGACGCGTTCGTGAAGATCCCCGAAGTGGTCCAGGTGATCGCCCAGGGGCCGACCAAGTCGAGCGTGCTGGCCGCGATGCACGTCCGCGGGGAGAAGGCCACACTTCAGGCCGATCTGCGTGTCGTGACCGACGAACAGTTCCCGTTCGCACTGCACTACTTCACGGGGAGCAAAGAACACAACATTCGGATGCGACAGCGGGCCATCGATCGCGGGCTGACGCTCAACGAGTACGCACTCGCGAACGAGACACGATCCGTGCCCTGCAAGGACGAAGCCGACATCTTCGCGGCGCTGGGTCTGCCGTACATCGAGCCGGAACTGCGCGAGGATACCGGGGAAATCGAAGCCGGCGAGCAGAAGTTGCTACCCGCGCTGATCAAAGACTCCGACATTCGCGGCGTCTTCCACAACCATACAACGGCCAGCGACGGCACCGCGTCACTCGAACAAATGGCGCTCGCGACCAAGGCCCTGGGTCTGGAGTATTTCGGTGTCGGCGATCACTCGCAGTCACTCACTATCGCCCGCGGCCTTCCGCCCGGTGCGGTCCGCAAGCAGTGGGCCGAGATCGATCGGGTGAACGCCAAGCTTTCGGGCGTCCGCATCATCAAGGGCAGCGAGGTGGACATTCTCGAAGACGGGTCGCTCGATTACAACGACGAGTTGCTCGCGGGGTTCGATTACGTGGTGGCGAGCGTTCACTCGCTGTTCGCCATGCCCGAGGCCGAGATGACCGCGCGCGTCTGCAAGGCACTCGCGCACCCGGCGGTCACGATGCTCGGTCACGCCACCGGCCGACTGCTCCTCAAACGCGAGGGGTACAAAATCAATTTGGACGAAGTTCTGAAGGTGGCCGCGAAACACGGCAAGATGATCGAGATCAACGCTCAGCCTTCCCGCCTCGATCTCGACTGGCGTTACGTGAAGCGAGCGAAGGCGATGGGCATTCCCATTGTCATCAACCCGGACGCCCACAGCACGGGGGAACTCGGACTGTACACGTTCGGTGTACAGGTGGCCCGCCGCGGGTGGCTCACGAAGGATGATGTGTTTAACACGCGCTCGCTTCCGGATGTGATGAAGGAACTGAACCGGCGGAAGCAGCAGACGCCGGCGTAATTGGAGGCTGTTGTGAGATGGTGCGACACGACGCGCGAAAGCAGCGATCTCACAGCGGCAGCGACAGTAGAAACCACCGACGCCGCATGGCGTGCTCGATCGTGCTCGTAATCGCCGCAGCCGCACGAACGAACCGCGCCCCGCTGCGCGATTGAGCTACCACAGCACTTCGGCGTCCGGAAGCAGTTTTCGGAGCCTCTCGGCACCTTCAGGCGACACGGCCGTCCTGCTGAGCTGCACCCGTTTGAGCTTTTTGAAGCCGGCCAAGACATCGATGTCTTCGTCCGAGACCTTCGCCCCGAACAGATCCAGAGTCTCGAGTTCCGTGAGTCTGGAGAGCGCCCGGAGCGATTTTCCGGTGACGTGCCTGTCACTCGCGACGCTCAGATTCAAGGCGCGCAGTTGCGTCAGGTTCGATAGTTTCGCAATGCCGGCGTCACCGATTCCCGACCCGAACAGGCTCAATTCCCGGAGGTTAGTCAGCTTCCCAACTTCCTCCATTCCGGCATCGGTAATTCCCAGCGCGAGCAGAAGGGTGAGCGATTCGAGTTGTGACATCTTCGCGATCGAGCCCAGCCCTTCATCGGTGAGTGTCTTACCCCACCCCAGCGACAGGCGCTTCACTTGCTTCCATTGCGTCAGTTCGGACAGGAGTTCTTTGGTAACGAATGCCCCTTGCAGCGTTACCTGTTCGAGGTTGGGGAGGCCACGAAGGCGAGCAAACGCACCGGGTTCGAGAGACTTCAAACTCAATACCAGGGACTTCAGTCCGCTCACTCTCGCGAGCGATTCCAACCCGCGATCGGTGACCCTGTCGTGAGCCCAAAAGGAAAGGGACTGGAGCTGTGGGACCTTCGAAACGGCGATGAGTTCGGCGTCCGAAAGTCTCTCGCCACCGGCATCGAGGTGTGTCAGGGACGGAAAGTCCGCGAACGATTGGAAACTGCGGACCGTAATCCCGGGTTCGCTGAATGTCAGTTTCTTGAGTTTCGGGTGCCGTTTGAGTTCCGAGATCCCGTCGTCCGTTACCCGGGTGGCACCCAAACTCACGGCTTCGAGATTGGGAAGGCTGGGAAGTGCTTTCAAGCCGGCATCCGTGACCGGGCTACTGGACAGTTCCAGCAGTGTCAGTTCCTTCAAATCCGCGAGGTGTTTCAGCCCGACACCGGAGATCAGGCAACTCGTCATTCGCAGTTCGCGAAGAGCGGGAAACGCGCTGAGGGCGGCAAGTTCGTTGTCGAACTGGACTGTACCGTCTCCGAACTTGCTGACGGGTGAAGTCAGCTTGAGTGAAATCACCGGCTGGCCGGGCTGGGACGGAGACCGAACGGTCGTGACGAAAAAGACACGTTCTAACTTCGTGATCGCGTCTTGTTCCGCCTTCACCGCGCGAGGGTCTGCGTCTTCGCCTTTGGGCTCGGCAGAGATACTGGTTTCGGAGGCGCGAGGTTCGGGTTTACCGGGATCGCAGCCAACAAGCATCGCGCCGGACAAAAGACAAACCGCGAGGGCGAAACGGGACGGCCCCATCGGAGCACTCCGCGAAATGAGTAGCGATCGATTCCGCGGCCAGCGCCGAGAACACCCGATCGGGTATCAGCCGGCCGGCTTCAAGATGCTGTCCGGGTTCACACCCAATTCGCGAAGTTTGGCAGCCAGAGCGTCTTTCGCTGCTCGCTCGTGTTCGGCTCTGGTCCGCTCCTGTTCCACACGCACGCGCTCTTCTGAGAGCTGCCGGATGGCTTCGAAGACTCGCGAACGTTCGTCCTCGAACGCCAGGGCCGTTTTGCGCAGCTCTTCCTGGATTTCTTCCACGCGCTCTTCACGGGTGCGGAACTCCCGTCCGTCGGGCGTGAAGAGCCGGAGGTCACCGTTTTCTTCGAAACGAATTCCCAACCGCGGGCTGATGTACCCGCCGATCGGGCTGACGAACTGGAACTGACCGTCGATACGAACCCATCCGTTTGCCGTGTGCTTGCGCGGGTTCAGGACGTAGTATTCTTCAACTCCGAAGCGGTCGTAGAATTTGAGCTTTTCCGCCATCTCCTCGCGGGAGTTACTCGGCGAGAGAATTTCGAACACGACTTGCGGGGCGATCCCCGCTTCCTCCCACTGCTTGTAACTCCCGCGGTAGCCGGACGGGCGCCCGATCGCGACCATCGCGTCCGGCGCGGATACCGTCCTCGGATCACCTATCACGGGATACCAGAGCAGATC
>BFBZ01000033.1_pt3 | contig 17570 bp, 15 predicted proteins | sample 1888401 | NCBI WGS metagenome assembly BFBZ01 (sample SAMD00112614, study PRJDB3348) | symbiont metagenome | host: Chara braunii | reverse complement strand
AAGAGCGCCGACCAGAAACTCGAACACCGGTTTGGTGGCGTCGCGGAGCAGGGCGCGTGCGCGGAGAAACAGCCGCAGCATCAAAACTGGACGATGATCTTGCCGAACACCTGCCGGCTTTCCATGCGCTTGAGCGCGGCGGCGACGTCATCGAGAGGCACGTCGGTGTCGATCACCGGCTTCATCCCTGCCGCCATCTTGTCGAGGCTCTCGGCGATGTTGCGGATCGAGGCGCCAAACGAACCGAAGATGCGGTACTGCTGCTGGAACAACTGCATCAGATTGAGTGTGGTGGTCGGCCCGGAGGTCGAGCCGCAGGTGACCAGGCGTCCACCGCGCTTCAGCGTCAGCAGCGAGCCGTTGAAGGTATCGGCGCCGACGTGTTCGAACACGACATCGACGCCTTTTTTCTTGGTGATCTTGCGCGTCTCGTGCTCGAAGCGATCCTTGCGGTAGTTGATCACATGGTCGGCGCCGAGCGCCTTGACGCGTTCGATCTTGGAATCGTCGCCCACGGTGGTGATCACCGTACAGCCGATCGCTTTCGCCATCATCACGGCCACGGTGCCGATGCCGGAGCCGCCGGCATGCACCAGAACGGTTTCACCCGGCTCGAGTTTGGCGTTGTCGAACAGCATATGCTGGACGGTTGAAAATGCGATCGGCGCGCAGGCCGCATCGCGAAGGTTGACGCCTTCGGGGACCGGGATGACCAGCCGCTCCGGCATGTTCAGCAGCTCACGGGCAAAGCCGTCGACATGGAAGCCCATGATGCCTGCGACGTTTTCACAAAGGTTGTCGCGGCCCTCGCGGCAGGCCCTGCAGGCGCCGCAGGTCAGCGCGCCGTACATCACCACCGGCTGTCCGACCTTGAAGCGGGTAACGCCGTCGCCGACGGCGGCGATCTCGCCGGACGCCTCGGCACCGACGGCGAGGGGCAGCTTCCGCTTGGCGAAGGCCATGCCGCGATAGCCCCAGACGTCGATATGATTGAGGGCGACGGCGCCGACCCGGATCTGGACTTCACCCGCGCCGGGGGGCGGCGGGGGCGCCATGTCAGCCACGGTCAGCTGGCGGTCGGCAACGAGGGTGAGCGCGCGCATTACAACGTCCTGAAAGTGATGTCCGGGGCCACAAAAAAGGCCGCGAAATGGCTGCCCTGCGTATCCCCCGTCCGGGCCCCTGCGTCAACCGGCAGGGGTGCAAAGACAGCGGGATCGGGGGATGGCGTTGGGGGTGATCAGGCGGGTTCGCCGGTCAGGATCAGGGAGGCGTTTTGTCCGCCGAAGCCGAATGAGTTGGACATCACGGCGGTGACACGCGCGTCGCGGGCCTGGTTCGGCACCACGTCGAACGGGATGGTGGGATCGGGAACGTCGTAGTTGATGGTGGGCGGGATGCGCTGGTGCGCAAGCGTCAGCAGCGAGAATACCGCCTCGACCGCGCCTGCCGCGGACAGCGTGTGCCCGATCATCGACTTGTTTGACGAAACCGGGACAGTCTTGGTGCGATCGCCGAACACCATGGAGATCCCGAGGTATTCCATTTTGTCGTTTTCCGGCGTGCCGGTGCCGTGGGCATTGATGTAATCGATCTGCTCGGGAACCATGCCGGCGTCGGTCAGCGCATTGCGCACACAGCCGATGATCGGTTTGCCGTCGGGACTCGATCGTGTCCGATGGAACGAATCCGCCAGTTCACCGCAGCCGGCCACGACGCCGAGAATCTTGGCGCCGCGCGCGGTCGCCGCCTCGTAGCTTTCGAGCACCAGCGCGCCGGCGCCTTCCGCCATGACGAAGCCGTCGCGGTTTTTCGAGAACGGCTTGACCGCGCCCTGCGGCGGATCGTTCTGGGTGGAGAGCGCCGAGAGCAGCGAAAACCGGATCAAGGCTTCCGGATTGACCGAACCGTCGGTGGCGACGCACAGCGCGGCCTCGGCTTCGCCGCGGCGGATCGCCTCGACGCCGAGCTGGATGGCGCTCGCGCCGGATGCACAGGCGGTCGACAGCGAGATCGGCGAGCCCTTGGTGCCGAAGGTTTCGGCCAGATGATCTGCAACCGAGCCGAATAGGAAGCGGCGATGGTAATCGGTGAACTGGCCGCCGCCGCAGACGCGCAGCATGGTGTCGTAATTGATGTCCGAGGTGCTGCTCATTGCACGCACCAGTGCCTGCCGTTGCGGCCACTCCACCTCAACCGGCGCGACCGCCAGGAACAGGGGGCCGGGAAAATCCCCCTTGGAGCCGATGCTGGCCTGTGCGATCGCTTCTTCGGTGACGATGTCGGCGAGCCGTTCCGACAGATCGGTCGATGAAAACGGATCAACCGGCACGAAATCGATGGTTCCGGCCATGGTGGTCTTCAGGCCGTCGGTTGGAAAGCGGGTGATGGTGCGAATCCCGGACTGACCCGCGACCAGTTTCGACCAGTTGTCGGCCTTGCCCGCTCCCAGTGAGGTTGCAACGCCCATGCCGGTTACGACAACGATCGGTCGCCCAAAACTGTCACGCTTGGATGTCATCGTCCCCTCCGTCCGGTCGCCTCAGCGAATGGCCTCGAGCAACGCCATGCCTTCACCGCGCCAATGGCCCGCGCCAACGACCACTATCTGGTCAGGCGCACCGGACATTTCAATCTCGAGCCCGGTCGAATCGTTCGGTGGAAATATCTCGCCGCGCGACAGCGACAACGCCGCCAGCGCCAGTCCCAGCGGGAACTGGGCTTCGAGAGTGTGGCCGAACATTGTCCCGGTGGCGCGTACGGGAATAGTCTTGTGGTTGGCGAGAAACGCCCGCTCTTCCGAGGTGACCGGCTCCGCCCCTGTCGCGCCGGTGATAACAGCGACATTGTCCTTGGCGGGAGCGATCTTGGTCCACAGCGCTTCGAGCGTGTCTTTCACCTCGCCAGCCTTGCGGCGCGAGTGATCGGCTGCCACGCTGGTCAGCCGCGCGAACGGCTTGGCACCTCGCGCCTGCGCGTGCTCTCGCGATTCGATCACCAGAAACACGCCGCCCGATCCCAGCGCGAAGCCGGGATTGTCGCCACGCGCCCAAAGCGGCCGATACTTGTTCTTCAGGTTGAAATCGCCGAACTCGTAGAGCATCAGCAGGTCCTTGCGCTCGCCATTGTGGGCGGCGCCGATCAGCGCGATGTCGCTTTGTCCAGCCGCGATCCGTGCCAGGGCGATTCGCGCGGCATCGACGCCGGCGGCTTCTTCACCCATGAAGGTGCGCGACGATCCGGTCACGCCATGGACGATGGCGATATTGCCGGCAAGAAGGTTGGAGAGCTGTGCCAGAAACAGCGTCGGGCGCAGATCATTCATCAGTCGTTCGTTGAGGAAACCGGGTGCGGCGTTCCCCTGAGCCTCGGCATTCAGAATCGCGCTGTCGACAGCCAGATCGCGCTCGCCGCCACCGGCGGCAACGATCATGTCCATCTTCGAGAGGATCTCGCTGTTGCCCTTGACGCCGGCCGAGTCCAGCGCGAGGCCCGCGGCATAGGTGCCGATGCGCTGCCACGCTTCCATCTGGCGCTGGTCGCCCTTTTTCGGGATCTGCGCATCGAAGGAAACTGGGACCATGGGATGAACGACGTAGGGCGCAAACCCCGTTTCATCGACATTGACGCGGCGCTCGCGCAGGGCGTCCCAATGCGCATCCGGCCCGAGGCCGAGCGAGGACGCAATGCCGATGCCGGTGATCCAGGCTTCGCGTTGCGGCGCATGGGATGATGGTGTGTCAGCCATGCGTCACTGCCTGTTTCGGGAAGCCGATCTTGTTCGCCATCACTTCCATGTGGGCACGCAAATCAGGGTGAGGGAAGGGAACGTGACGGAATGTCAGGGTTGCGTTGCACTTGAGCTTGCCATCGACCGAGATTTTCGCGTCGGTGATGGCGAAGCCGGAACCTTCGTGCACCAGGCTGGCGTCGATTGTCAGTTTTTCGCCCGGCGAAATGAAGGTGCGCATCTTGGCCTCCTTGACGGCGGCGAGGAACGGCATGCGCTCGAATTTCAGCATCGCAATCAGCAGCCAGCCCGATGTCTGGGCCATGGCTTCGATCAGAAGCACGCCCGGCATCAGCGGATAGCCGGGAAAATGACCTTCGAAAATCGTGCTGGTCTGCGGGACCTGGGCGTCGACCGTGATTGTTCGCTCACCGATATCGAGAGCGGCGATGCGGTCGATCAGCTGGAAATATTCGAGATTCATGGCGGGGCGTTACGCGCCCTTGGCGGCGACCAATTCGTCGATGCGCGCGCTGAGGTTCTTCAGAACGAAGTACTGCTCGGTGGTCGCCTTGCCGTCATTGACCTCTTGCGTCCACTTTTCCAGCGGCAGCTTGATGCCGAATGCCTTGTCGATGGCRAAGGCGATATCGAGGAARTCGAGACTGTCGATGCCGAGATCGTCRATCGCGTGGCTTTCCGGSGTGATCGTGTCGCGGGGGATATCGCAGGTCTCAGCGATGATGTTGGCGACCTGATCGAATGTGGCGGTCATCATTAAGCCTTTGATATATTTGCGATAAATGCCGTCGATCGGCAGGTCGCAGGGAATCGTGTGCCGGACAGGGCCATACCCTCCAGCGAAAGTCGAATGCCCGTATATCGGAGCGTCGCCCCGAGTTCAATGCCAGCCGGGCGTGGAGAGGAACCCTTTCAAATGCTTTCGGCGGGCCGGGGCGGGAAAGCCTGGGGTTGCGGGAGTTTGGCGCAATCCCGCCGGCCGACCAGGACGCAGTCCTGGGTCCGGCGCATGTCGGCGATCGTTGTCGCCAGCCAGACGCCGATGCCGGTCAACACCAATGTGAAGGCCAGCGCGGCAATGTTCATGAGCATGCGGTGTCGGTAATCGTCGGCTTCGCCACTCTCCACGGGACGCTGGAAACGCGCCAGACTCGGGGGGCCGGGCCGGATGTTGCGGGGGGGCGTGTTGTCTTGCACCGCAGTCGGCCGCTGGCCGGGAGGCTGCGCCAGCGTCCGCGGCCTGAACTTGATGACGCGGTGTTCACCGCTCGTCACGATCGGCTGCTGGCTTGGCATGAACAAAGGCCTGCAAAATGAGACGTCAACGTGTGTAGCATAGCCCTACCGAACCATCCATTGAAAGCCGGAATGGCTCGAATGCAGCCATAGGCCCCAAATTCTCGTGAGCCGAAATATTTCCCGGAACCGTCGATCCCGCGCTCTCGTCCGCATCGACATTGGCGATGCGGACGCAGACGTGGCCAGTCAATCCGGGGCAGCCGATTGCGCCTGCGCACGGAGACGAGTGCCCCCCATCCGAAGTTCGTGATACATCGCAGCGCTCTCTGACACGAACTTCGGATGGATCAGGGGCACTAGCAAATCCATGAATCTAGTGCCGCTTTTCGATCTGAAGTTCCTGGGACGAGTTTGCGGCAAGTGGTGCAGGAACTTCAGATCGGCGGCACTAGGCGGCCTTTGCTTTCTTGACTGCGGATTTGGCCTTTTTGGCTGGGCTCTTGGCTTTCCCGCTCTTGGCTTTCACGAGAGCTGCATGATCAAGATTCGTCTGCTCGGCATAAGCCATCGCGAACGACGCGATCGCGTCGTCCAGAATCTCGCTCTTGCCCATGTAGCCTGACATTGCCGCGGGATCGCCCGAGCGCGCGTGGGCGCGCGCCAGAGTTTTGCCGCAGAGCTGGGCGTAGTCCGAGAGGGCTTCTCCCTCGGTGATTTCGCTGATGCCACCGAGACGGCGATTCTTCAGCGTCCGGATATAGAACTGGCGGCCGGTGTCATCGTCCTGCGTCGCTCCGAGGAAAATATCGCTGGCGGCCTGCATCATTTGCTGGCCCTGCACGACGCGGCGGCCCTGATTTCCCTTAAATCCGAGTTTGCCGCCGAGCCGCTCCAGCACCGAATTCTGGGCCTGCTTGATCTGCAGGAACAACGGTTCATTATCGCTGGTCATGAACAGGGCGACGCAGCAGAATGTGCCGACCGAGCCCACGCCCACCGCCTTGAAGGCGAGATCCTTCATGGTGAAACGGCCGAGCAGTCGCAGCACGGCCGGATTGAGGCCCTTGCGATAGGTCGCGAACACGCGGTTGGCGGCGAGCTTGTGCCGCGCGTCGGCCTTGGGGTCGAAATGGAAAATAGTGGGCGGCTTGTCGACGATCCTTGGCGTATCGCCGCTGACGAGATGAGGAAAATTGTCGTCCTTCGAAAGTCCTTCGCCGCGCGCCTTCGCGATGACGCCGGCAAGCTTGCGGCGCAGGTCGTCATTGCCGATCCGCTGGCTTTCCTTTTCGAGATCGATGCGGCTGTGCCATATCTCCAGCGGAGACAGCTTGGCCAGTGCAGCCATGTGCGACCGATAGGATTTGACGCTCGCTGCCGCGATGGTGCGGGCCTGCTTCTTCGACTCACCGGCGTCCAGCGCCGCCACCGCAACGCTGGCTGCGAGGCGCTTGAGGTCGACGGTGAAATCCACGCCAGGCAGCGTCTCGTCGAAGTCATTGACGTCGAAGAGGATGTTGTTTTCCGGCGTGACGAAGGCGCCGAAATTCATCAAATGACTGTCGCCGCCGGCTTGCACCGCGAGCCCGGCCATCGGCTGGCCGGCGAGGTCGGTCGCCATCACGGCGGCGGCCCCGCGCAGGAATGCGAATGGGTTGAGAGACATCCGCGCGTAGCGTTCCGGGACGAGTTCAGGGACCCGCTCGGGATCGCTTTCGGCGAGAATGGCAACGGCATTGCGCGACAGCGGAACCTTCAGGTCCGCATGCGCCTCGCGTGGCGTCTTGCGGCGGAGCGCCTTACCCTGTTTGAAGCGCTCCGTCCGTGAACTCAACGTTTCCGTCATCTGGCAAGTCCTTCAATCAAAGGCCAAATTATCTATCGGAATATATCTGATCCTGCCTGATTGTCACACGGGAGCAAACCCGTAGCCGCCGCACGAGAATTATGTCCAGCTGCGGCTGTCGCCAGTGCTATGTTGCAGGAGCGAACAGCGTGCCGCTTGTTCAGAAAAGTCGGGAGACCCATTCATCTTGTCAGCCGGCTCAGTGCCGCGAATGCGGTCGACGTAATCGGTAACAGTTTAAGGTTTGTCGGCGCCAGATGCGCTTGGTCGAGGCTCCGGCGCAGGCTCGGAATCGAGCGGGTCCGCCGGCTCGTTGCGAAATTTGTGCATCCAGCGCTCCAGCGGGCCGCCGATCGTCAGCAGCAAAAAGGCCATCAGCAGGCCGATCAGCACCAGCCGCCATTCGCCTGCGCCGGAGATGATGCCGGTGCAGGCGGCAAACCAGGCGCAGGCGGCGCTGGTCAGTCCGCGGACGCGGTAGGGCCGGTCCGTATGCACGATGACGCCGGCGCCGATAAAACCTATTCCGGTCAGGACGCCTTGAATGACGCGGCTGGTCGCGTCGGTGAATTTGCCGGGATCACTGTGGCCATCGGCCAGCACGATGACGATCGCGGTCGCAAGCCCGACCAGGCCCAGCGTCCGGACGCCGACTGGCTTGTGGTGCAGATCGCGGTTGAGCCCCAGTGCAGCACCGGCGAGGGTTGCCGTTCCCAGTCGCAGGATGATTTCAGTCCATTCAAGCGTCATGTCTTGGATCTTCAGGTCTTGGATCTTCAGGTCTTGGATATTCAAGTCTTGGATCTTCAAGTCTTGGGCAGACGTCCCATCAGGTAGAATTCGTCGTTCGGCATCATGTTGCTGAAATTCGCCATGCGGTTCGAGAGGCCGAAGAACGCCGAGATCGCCGCGATATCCCAGATCTCGTCATTGCTGAAACCATGCTGGGCGAGCACGGCGAAATCCGGCTCACCGACCTTGTGGGATTCGGTGGTGATCTTCACGGCGAAGTCGAGCATCGCCTTCTGCCGCGCGGTGATGTCGGCCTTGCGGTAATTGACGGCGATCTGGTCCGCCAGCAACGGTTTTTTCGCACGGATGCGCAGCACGGCGCCGTGCGCAACCACGCAGTACAGGCATTGATTGATCGCGCTGGTCGCCACCACGATCATCTCGCGCTCGGCCTTGCTCAGGCCGGCGTCCTTGTCCATCAGCGTATCGTGATAGGCAAAAAACGCGCGAAACTCGTCAGGCCGCTGCGCCAGCACCATGAAGACGTTGGGTACGAAGCCGGACTTCTCCTGCACAGCAAGAATGCGTTCGCGAATATCGTCGGGCAGCGCATTCAACTGCGGAATCGGGAAACGGGGCGCGTCGGTCTGCGTCATGATCGTGATCCATTGCGCCGGCAGGAGGCTGGCGGGTGTGGAATTACGATAATCGAGGATCGTGGCGCGGGATAGCTCCAGCGTTCGCCGGGATTCAGCGCAGCGGTTTCTTCAGAAGCTGGAAGCGGTCTGGATCGAGCCCCATCGAGGGCTGCAGCATCGGCGCATCCAGGGTCCTGGTCTGCAGTTTGTCGTTGAAGCCGGGATCGTTCGGGACCTCGCGGGCCGAGGTGGCGCCGCGCCAGCGCTCCAGCACCGAGGTGACGAAATGGATGTCCTGGCCGCGGCTGGACGCGGGAACGGTCGAGATGGTCGCCTCGCTGCGGGGCAGTTGGTGCGCAGGAACTTCCTTGAAACGCAGGCGGGTCGGCAACGCCACGCCTTCGCCGAAGGCCAGCACTTCGCGGGTGCCGAGCGAGGGCACGAACGACAGCAGGTTGGCGGCCGCATCCGACACCGCCGAGCGCAACAGTGATTGGTCGCGGTCGTTGGCCATGCGCATCGCGAACAGCGTGCTGCACTGGGAGATGATGGTGGCGTCGAGTTCTGCCGGCCGCTGGGTGATCAGCGCCAGGTAGACCCCGTATTTGCGGCCTTCCTTCGCGATGCGCGACACGGCCTTTCGCGTCGGCCCGAAGCCGATGCTGCGATCGGCCGAGGCGTAGCGATGGGCCTCCTCGCAGACGAACAGCATGGGGGAGGCGCCGTCGCTCCACAGGCCGAAGTCGAACGCCATGCGGCACACCACCGACACCACTGAATCGACCACCTCGGCGGGAAAGCCCGCAAGCTGCATGATGGTCATCGGCTTGCCGTTGGCCGGCATCCGGAACAGGTGGCTGATGACGTCGGCCATGGTGTCGCCACCGACATTGGCGTTGTCGAACATGAAGGCGTAGCGCGGGTCGTTCTTGACTGTCTCGATGCGCGACAGCAGCTTGTGATAGACGATGCGGCTGGAGCGATTTTCGAGCTTGCCCATGCGCTCGTCGATCTGGGCGATGAGATCGACCAGGCGATACGGCACTGGGGTGTCGACGGTGTAGCCCACGGTCTTGGGATCGATCCGCTTCAATCCGAGCCGGTCGGAATTCTGGTACTGCGTGTAAAGCGCCTTGGCGGCGGGAATGACCTCGGACAGAATCTCGAGCTCTTCCGGGATGCCGGGCCGGCCGCCGAAGAAGACGTCGACGATCTCCTCGAAATTGAACAGCCAGAACGGCAGCTTGAGGTTGCGTGGGTTGAGCACCAAAGCGCGGCTGCCGAAGCAGCGGCCATATTCGTTGTGCACGTCGAGCAGGAAGACCCGCAGGTTCGGGCGCGCCAGCAGGATTTCGTTGAGCAGCAGCGAGACGCCGCTGGATTTGCCGACACCGGTCGAGCCGAGCACCGCGAAATGCTTGTTGAGCATTTCCTCGACGTCGATATACGCCATCACGGTCGGATCCTGCTGCAGCGTTCCGACATTGATGTGGTCGGCGCGAGCCGGCGTATAGATCGTCCGCAGTTCCTGGTTGGTGGTCAGGTCGGCGGAATCCCCGATTGTGGGATAGATCGTCACGCCGCGCTGGAAGCGGGGCCCCGAGCCGCCGCCCAGGATCTCGCCCAGCAGGTCGACCGACGCGATCGCCATATAGGGGCTGTCGGGCGGCAGCTGTTCGGAGGAGACTTCGGTGACGATGGCGACGATGGCGGATCCGGAGCACCGGATGCTGATGAAGCGCCCGACGGTGGCGCGGGCTTCGGCCAGTCCCATCTGGCCGGCCGCCAGCAGGCCGACTCGGGCCTGCGACCCTCGAACCAGGATGACGCGTCCGAATTGCGCGGGGGGAGCCGACTTCAGCATGAAATGAACCAGAACTCTCGGTGTGTGATCACGATGTCAGACTATGGAGGGGGGGATTGGAGAAAATGTTAAGGTTTGGCCCGCCTGGAGGCGGTACCCGTCCTGTCCGCCAGGGCTGGTTCCACACGCGCGTTTGTGCCGGGTCCGGTAATATGCTGTTTTTAAAGGTAAATTTGCACCGCATGTGCATCCGCGTCAGATCGGTTCCCTGATCAAATTGACGCTTCGTTCACCATAATGGAGTGCCTACGCCGGCAGCCTCGACCTATTGCAACAAGGCGGCGCGGGGTCGCCAAAGCGATTGTCACAACAATCGGTTGGCAGGACGGAATTCTGGCAACGAGTGGGGTAGACCGCGGCGTCCGAGCACTCTATATCGTGCGCCGGACGCTTCGTTTGCTGGATCGGAGGTTTCCCTCCGCACGAGGCCGCCTGAGGGTGGCCTGATCCGCAGGTCTTTTGGGGAATCGTCTAATGGTAGGACTGCAGACTCTGACTCTGCCTGTCTAGGTTCGAATCCTAGTTCCCCAGCCAACTCTCCGTTTCCTTCGCAAGCGGACGATTGCTCTTTACATTGACAGGCCGGTTTCGGCGGGTGGCGTCAGGCGAGGCGGTGGGGGATCCCACGTCTAGCGACGAGCCACGCATACTGGCGAATGCGGTTGCGTGGCCGTGTCGTCTCGTCATCTCGGGGACAGCTTCTTTTGTTTTGCCGACGGACGTTGGCGGCGGGCTCATCGATGCCCAGCCATCGATCCCGCTGCCATCTTCATCCTTGAACGACCAGCATCATCGCCGGTTCGTCAGATGGAAATGGAATGCATCATCGGTGCGACGCAATGCGTGCCGAGGTCAGCGGCCCGGCTGCCTGTTCGCGCGCAGCGTCGTGACGAGTTTGCCGGGCATGCTTGTCGGCTTTGCCAGTCCGCCGTTGGAGGCTTCGCAGCAGGTGGCGACATTCCATCCTCAAAATAAAAACCGGACCTTCACGCAGCCATCTGCATGAAGATCCGGCTTTACCGTTCGTCGCTGCGCGGCGCTGGCAGACGATGGTCTCGCGACCACTCCCGCCAGTCGGTCCGCGTCAGCATTCGCCGAGTGGAAAACAGCGATTTTTTCGTTTGAGTAGAAACTACTTCTTCTTCTTCGCGGTTTTCTTCTTGGCTGCTTTTTTGACGGTCTTCTTGGCCTTCTTCGCTTTCTTCGCCATGTTGTCCTCTTGTGTCAGTCCAAAAGTGGCTAAACGAATATGCGCAAGTCGAGAATCGACATGCACGTCACAAAGCATACACGACAATTGCAAAATTCATACGGTGCCATGCAAAGATGTTGTTGACGACGGGCATTCGATCGCGGCGGCAAAGCCGCGATGGCTTCGGAGGTGCGTGAAACGGATGTGTGCGGTCTCATCCGTCGTGGTCTCGCTCCGCGCGCGTAGGAAGAGCGATTGAGGTTGCGATCCCGGCCAAAGCTGCAACTCACATCTGCACCAATGCGCGCGGAAAAGCTGTTTGAAGCACTGTGTCGCCAAGCTACCTTGGATCAAGAATAAGCGTCTCATTGGCCGCTCGCGGTCGTGCAGAGATGCGTGATCAAGATCGCCTTCGGCGCTGCTGCGTTCGGCAAGGCGACGGCAAAAAGGGGAGTGAAATGAACAGGCGCACAAAGCAGATGATGCAATGGCTGCTGCTGGGTACGGTCCTCACTGCGGTCGTGACCTCCGATGCTGCGGCGCGTGACAAGGAGGGGGTGTCGTCCGCGGCGCGCCTGTCCAGCAGCAGCGTGGCGGGACTGCAAGTGCCCGGCAAAATTCTCGTCGATGTCTGGGGCATCCCCCACATCTATGCCGGCAACGAGCACGATCTGTTTTTTCTGCAGGGTTTCAACGCGGCGCGCGATCGGCTCTGGCAGATCGATCTCTGGCGCAAGCGCGGATTGGGGTTGCTCGCCAAGGACTTCGGCCCCGCCTATGTCGAGCAGGACAAGGCGTTGCGGCTGTTCCTCTATCGCGGCGACATGACCACGGAGTGGGCGGCCTATGGGCCGAAAGCCAAGTCCTATGCCGAGGCTTTCGTTGCCGGCATCAACGCCTACGTTGCCGATGTGCGGGCGGGCCTGCGCCCACGACCGGTGGAGTTCAAGATCGCCGGCACGATGCCGGACCTGTGGACTCCCGAAGATGTGGTCCGCATTCGCAGCCATGGATTGACCAGAAACGTCGCCTCGGAGGTGAAGCGCTCGCTGGTCGCCTGTGCCGCGGGACTGGAGGCGGATCGGTTGCGGGTCAAGCTCGAGCCGGACTGGACCACCAAGATCTCCGATGGCCTGGATCCCTGCAGCATCCCGAAAGACGTGCTAGCACCCTATGATCTGGCGACACGACCTGTCGCTTTTGGGGTCGCGGGGCAGAAGGCCGCCATGGCGCATGATCCCGATACATTCCTGGCGGAAGCCGATCAGCAGCGCGACACCATCGGCTCCAACAACTGGGTGGTGGCGCCGTCGCGGACCGCGACCGGGCGTCCGATCCTCGCCAACGATCCGCACCGCGAGCACAGCGTGCCGTCACTGCGCTACATCGTCGGTCTCAATGCTCCGGGACTGTCCGTGATCGGTGCGGGTGAGCCGGCGCTTCCCGGAATATCCATCGGCCACAACGGCACCATCGCCTTCGGCCTGACGATCTTCAACGTGGATCAGGAAGACCTCTATGTCTATGAGCTCAATCCGGCCGATCTGAATCAGTACCGCTACCGCGACGGCTGGGAGACGATGCGCATCGTCCACGAGACCGAAGAGGTGAAGGGTGAAGCGCCCAGGGATATCGAACTCAAGTTCACCCGGCATGGTCCGGTCATGCTGGTCGACGCAGCCAACAAGCGGGCCTTTGCCGTTCGCACCGTCTGGTCGGAGCCCGGGACATCAGCCTATTTCGGTTCGTCCGACTATATGACCGCCAAGGACTGGAATGGCTTTCTGACCGCGATGCGACGTTGGGGCGCGCCATCGGAGAACCAAGTCTACGCCGACGTGAAGGGCAACATCGGCTGGGTGCCGGGCGCCAAGACACCGCGGCGGGTCAATTACGACGGGCTGATGCCGGTGCCGGGCGACGGTCGTTACGAGTGGCAGGGTTTTCTCGGGCTCGACGCCCTGCCGCGGGTCTATCGCCCCGAGCAGGGCTGGTTTGCCACCGCGAACCAGATGAACCTGCCGAAGGATTATCCCATCGCAGAGCGCAAGGTCGGGTTCGAATGGTCTGATAGCGCGCGCTGGCAGCGGATTGCCGAAGTGTTGTCATCAAACACGAAGTTGACCTTGGCCGATGCCATGGATCTGCAGAATGACGACACCTCGATGCTGGCGCGCCGACTTGTGGCGTTGCTGAAACCGCTGACGTCGGACAACGCCGACATCAGGCGCGGGCTGGCATTGCTCAAGGCCTGGGACGCAAAAGACACCGCCGACAGCGCCGCCGCAGCCGTCTTCGAGGTGTGGATTGCCAACCATCTCGGGGCGGCAGTGGTGAAGGCGGCAGCGCCGAAAGCGTTGGACATCATCGTGCCGGATCCCGCCAGCATTTCGGCGATTGTCGGATTCCTGGAACATCCGGACGCCGCGCTGGGGTCGGATCCGGCGGCGGCCCGCGACGGCATTCTGCGCGACAGCCTCGGGACCGCCGTCGCCGAGGTTGCGACGAAGTTGGGCCCACATGAAGCCGGATGGGCCTGGGGCAAATTGCACAAAGCGCAATTCACCCACGCACTGGCCCCGTTAGCTGATAAGGCGACGGCACCGCAGTTGTCGGTCGGGCCGCTGGCGCTTGGCGGCGCCGCGAACGTGCCGCACGCGGCCACGTATCGGCGTTCCGACTACCAGCTGACAGCGGGGGCTTCGTTCCGCATGGTGCTGGATGTCGGCAACTGGGATGCAAGCCGCACCATCAACACGCCCGGACAGTCGGGCGATCCGTTCAGCGGCCACTACCGCGATCTGGCTCCGCTGTGGGCAACCGGCCAGTATGTTCCGCTGCTTTATAGCCGCGCCGCGGTCGAGGCCGCGACGGGAGAGGCGATCACGCTGACACCGCGATAGCATCGCGGAGATCAGGCTCGGGACATGTTGTTGACGACTGACATGTTCAGTCAGTCGTCAAGCATTGCGATAATACGAGCCTTGCGGGCCTGAGTCCGGTCGGCGATGCCGGCGTGGCGTGAAGGAACGTTATCGTTTCGCCGACGTGGCGGCACCGATCGCGAGGCTGACAGGCCCGTTACCGGGATTCCCCGGCTCTCAATTCGAGCCGGCCGCTCCGGCCGTGAAACTGCGATCGACCGATTTACTGACGTCGACCTGCTTTGAAATGATGCCGTAACGCGTCGCGCGATCCGATGCGGCCTGGAATTCCTTGACCACGGCGTCGTCGATCACGATCGGGCTGGTGTGCTGGGCGGTGTAAGCCCGGGCCACTACATCCTCCGGCAGCTTGGTCAGCTCCGATGTGCTCCTGGCATACTCGGCCACGTGATCCAGCGACCACAGGCGCGCCTTGTCGAGCCGCTGCAGAAAATCGGTGACCGCGGCGCGCTTGGTCGCGATCGCGCTGTCGGAGGCGACGATGAAGGTGATGGTCGGCGTCAGCCCTTCGCCGTCCGCGACCACGCGCGCGTTGTCCTTGAGGACGGCGAATGAAATATAGGGCTCCCAGACCGCCCAGCCGTCGATCGAGCCCGCAACCAGCGCGATCTTGGCATCCACTGGGCCGAGCGGCGTGAACGTGGCATCCTCGATCTTGTATCCGGCTTTTTCCAGGGTCGCGGAAATCAGGAACTGGCCCCAGCCGCCGCGCGTGCCGGCGAGCTTTTTGCCCTTGAGATCGGCCGCGCTCTTGATCGGTGAATCGTTGCGCACCAGGATCGCCTGGGTGCGGGCATCGGAGCGGGTGCCGCCGATGGCCTTGATCGGCGCGCCGGCCGCATAGACCGTCAGAAAGGAGATGTCGCCGGTGTAGCCGACATCGAGCGCACCGGCGTTCAGAGCTTCAAGAATGGGAGCCGCAGCCGGAAATTCCGACCACTCGATCTTGTAAGGCAGATCCTTGGCCAGCCCGGAAATCTCCAGCAGCGAGCGGTTGCCACCTTTCTGATCACCAATTCGCAGCGTCACCTGGTCGGCCGCGAACGCGGATGCCGCCAGCGCGAGCGTGACGGCAGCCGCCGTCACAGCCTTCGCGACGAGATGCGCCGCTCGCGCTCCTGCGCGCAATCCAGTTGGTGTCATGTTCCATTTGCCTTTGTGAATGGTTGCAACACTCGCGATCTGCGCATGCCATCGATGCGCGGATGCTAAGAAACGATTTTGTGCAGTCAATGAAATGGCCGACTGAATATTCCTGAGCTTCGGCAAGGATCATCTCTTAACTGACAGCGCGGGAGATGGTTTGTGCGCGGCGAAATCGTTGCGTCTTCGGATCGTGCGATCGTGGAGAGAATGTCTCCAACTCATTGGACTTTCAAAATTCCATTTCATTGACGGGCGAGGGAACCCCGCCCATCATCCTCTCAACGATTTCGATTGATCGCGAGTCTGCGGCAGTGTTGCCTGCCGTCTTGCCGAGATCGGATCTGCATCACGGATGGTCGACGCCGGATCGGCTTGACGCGCACGCACTCTGCGTTGCGCGATCGAGCCTTTACGTGCCGCCTCAGGAGACGACAGATGAAGACGTTTGACCGACGCGGCGAGCTGTTGAACCGCCGCACGCTGCTCCAGGGCGCAGCCGCCGCGGCGTTTGCCGCGCCGATCGGTGTGCTCGGCGCGCAGGCGTTTCCCGCGCGATCGGTTCCCGCGGAGATCGACTTCTCGGAATTTCCGATCTGCAAGACAGCGTCGGATGCGCCGGCGCTGACCGGTGCGCCTGTCTCTTATACACATCTAGATGTGTATAAGAGACAGGGATCCAACTGGCCAAGCAGGGGATCGATCCCAACAAGGATGTCGACTGGCGTCCATTCCCTGGAAACCTGCTCCAACTCGCGATCGACAAGGGCGAGGTTCAGGCGTTCCTCGCCTCCGACCCGCTGGCTTATCTCTGGCTGAAGGACAGCGCCTACAAGGAAGTCGCCTCCAACCTGGACGGTGATTACAAGGACAAGACCTGCTGCATCGTGGGGCTGCGCGGCTCTCTGGTGCGCGAGGAGCCGCAGGTGGCACGCGCCATTACGCAGGCGTTGCTCGATTCCGCGATGTTTACCTCGCAGAATCCGGAGAAGGCGGCAAAATCCTTCCAGCCCTATGCGCCGAAGAACGCCACGCTCGCCGATCTCGAGGGCATGGTGCGTTACCACACCCACCATCATCATCCGGTCGGCGAAGTCCTGAAGCGGGAACTGAAAGCCTACGCGGACGACCTGAAGAGCGTGTCCGTATTCAAGCCTTCGACAGACACGGCGAAATTCGCGGAGAAGATCTATGTCGACGTTTTCGGCGTCTGACGTCGGCGCGCTGAGCGGACCTCGCCGCGGCAGCGGCGGTGCTGCCGTGCCGCGTTCGCTTGGGCTGCTGCGGCAGATCGGGCCGGCCGGGATTGGTTTCGCGGCAGGGGCGGCGTGGTTTGCGTTCGGGTTTTCCTGCCTGTGGCGCGACGATCTCGGTGACTGGTCGCGAACCCATGATCTTGCCATCGCTGCGTTTGTGATCGCCGCGGTGCTTGCAGTTGCGACCGCCGGCGGCAAATGGCTAGGCCGCGTCGGCGCCGCTATTCGACAACGCGCGCCTTGGTTTCTGGTGTTGGGCGTCGTGTTGACCGTCTGGGAGATCGCAACGGCAAAACTGGCATGGCTGCCGTTGCCGTTCTTCCCGCCACCGCAGGCGATCATCGAGGTCTATACCGACGATCTGCCCAAGCTGCTCGACAGTGTTTGGGCCTCGGTCAAGCTCCAGCTCGGCGGCTACGCCATCGGTGCGGCTGTCGGCTTCCTCACCGGCGTCTCCATTGGCTGGTCGCGCAGCATCGGCTACTGGGTGCATCCGGTGCTGCGTTTCATTGGTCCGCTGCCGGCAACGGCGTGGTTGCCGATCGCCTTTTTCACATTTCCATCGAGCTGGAGCGCCAGCACTTTCCTGATCGCGCTGGCGACTGGCTTTCCGGTCACGGTGCTGACCTGGTCGGGCGTGGCCAGTGTCAGCAATGCCTATTATGACGTGGCGCGCACCCTTGGGGCCAAGCCGTCGTTCCTGGTCCTGAAGGTGGCGATCCCCGCAGCGCTGCCGCATGTGTTCGTCGGCCTGTTCATGGGGCTGGGATCATCGTTCGCCGTGCTGGTGGTGGCCGAGATGATCGGCGTCAAGGCCGGGCTCGGCTGGTATCTGCAGTGGGCACAGGGTTGGGCGGCCTACGCGAACATGTACGCTGCGCTGATCGTGATGTCGCTGCTGTGCTCCGGCGCGATCACGCTGCTGTTCAGGGTGCGCGACCGGGCGCTGGTCTGGCAAAAAGGT
>BFBZ01001259.1_pt1 | contig 17573 bp, 11 predicted proteins | sample 1888401 | NCBI WGS metagenome assembly BFBZ01 (sample SAMD00112614, study PRJDB3348) | symbiont metagenome | host: Chara braunii | reverse complement strand
CCCCTGGCTCACGCTCGACCGCCACATCAAGAACATCCGATGGAAACGCCGGGACGACATCGACCACTACCGCGACGGACTGATCAAGGCCGGGCTGACCTGAGCCAATCGGGTCCAATGTCGCCGGCCCGCCACATGGCCTACACATTGCTTCCGCAAATTGATTGGATTCGACCGCTGTTGCCGTGGTATCGCCCTGAGTAGGAGCAAAGACGGAATGGAGAGACGGCTGGCCGCGATTGTCTGTGCCGATGTGGTCGGTTACTCGCGGATGATGGGCGCCGACGAGGCGGGAACCCATGCCGCGTTCAAGGCCCATCGCGGCGCCATCCACCCGATCATCCTCAATCACGGCGGCCGCATCGTGAAATACACAGGGGACGGGTTTCTCCTGGAATTTCCGAGCGTCGTTGGCGCCATCGCGGCCTCGGTCGAGGTGCAGAAGCTGATGGCCGAGCGCAATGCTCATTTGCCGGCCGACCGGGTGATGCAGTTTCGCCTCGGCCTCAACATGGGCGACGTCATCTTCGATGAGGACGAGGTGTTCGGCGACGGCGTCAACACCGCGGTGCGGCTTGAAGCCGCAGCACCGCCCGGCGGAATTGCCGTCTCCCACAAGGCCTACCAGGAAGCCAGCAAGCACCTCACGGTCACCTTCGTCGACCGCGGGCCGTTCCGCTTCAAGAACATCGAAGACACCATCAACGTCTGGACCTGGGATCCGTCCTCGCCGGAGAAGAGCCGCGAGCAGCGGTCCGCCACGACCCTGCCGGCGCAATACCGCACCGCCATCGTCGGCGTGCTGCCATTCGCCAATCTCAGCGGCGAGACCGACGAATACTTCTCGGACGGCCTGGCCGAAGACCTCATCCATGCGCTGTCGCTGCAGTCGTTCTTCCGGGTGCTCAGCCGCAACTCCACCTTCGCCTTCAAGCATGCCGGCATGAGCGCCCGCCTGATCGCGCGCGAGATCGATGCGACCTATCTCATCCAGGGCTCGGTGCGGCGATCCGGCGACAAGATCAGAGTCACCGCCGAACTGGTCGCGCCGGAGAACGGCGAGCAGCTCTGGGCCGGCCGCTACGACCGCGACATCGGCGACCTGTTTGCAGTGCAGGATGACATCACCGCCAACCTCTGCACCGCGCTGATCCCCGAGATCTATCGCGCCGAGGCGGCGGTGCCGGTGCGGTCCAAGACCACGGACCTCACGGCGTGGGATCGCTTCCTGCGCGGGCTGTCGCACTACTACCAGCCGACCAAGGCCGACTACGAGAGCTCGATCGCGCTGTTCCGCGAGGCGATCAGGATCGACCCAGGTCTTGCGATCGCCCACACCTATCTCGGCACCATCCTGCTGCAGGGCATCCATTTCGGCTGGATCAGGAACTCACGGGAGCTGTGGGACGAGGCAATGGCGCTGGCCGAGGCCGGCGTCCGGCTCGATTCCCGCTCGTCCTTCTCCTATTCGCTGCTGGCCTATGTCCATGCCATGCAGGGCCGGGTCGAGGCCGGGATGGAGGCGGCGCGCAAGTCGCTGCAGCTCAATCCCTATGACATGGGCGCGCGCGGCGTGCTCGGCGTCTGCCATCTCGTCGCCGGCGAGCACCGCCAGGCGATCGAGCTGTTCTCGGTGGCGGCCCAGCGCGGCAACAGCGATCCGCGCTATCAATGGTCGGTGCTGAGCGCGTTCAGCCATTACATGCTCGGCCAGTACGACGCCTCGCTGTCCTGGGCGCGAGAGTCGCACTATCAGAACCCGAACCATCTGCAGTGCCTCGCCATCCGCGCCGCCGCGCTGGCGCAGCTCGGACGCTCGGTCGAAGCGGGCGAGGCCGTCGTGGCACTTTTGAGCCAGCATCCGTGGATGACGATCGAGCGCCTCCTGAGCAACATCCGCTGGCGCAATCCCGCCGACATCGCGCATTATCGCGACGGCCTCACCAAGGCCGGCATCCCGTTGACCAAGCTCACCCTGGTGGACACCAAGGCCAAGTTCGCGGGCGAATAGCGCGATCGCGACTTGAGGTTGACACTTGGGCGGGTTGCGCCAATCATTCACGATTGCATTGTAGCGTTCAGACGGCGGCCGATCCGCCCGTTCCTCGGCGCAATTCGGCGTCGTCCTCGTTTGTTTGCGTGATTTCGTTTTCATCACTCAGGTGCTTTCCAAGGATGTTCTTCGATGCAAGAAGACAGCGCCCGCGCCCGTGACGCCCTGCCCGGACAGCTTCCGGTCTCGTCCGACAACCCGTGTCCCTTCCTGCGCGCGCTCGTCGCCGGCGGCTTCGTCGACGGCCACAGCGTCCCCTTGAAGACCATCGGAGACCGGGTCGAGGCGGCGAGCGGCGAGACCGGCTTCAAGAAGCGGCTCGTCGGCATCGAGACCTTTGGCGTTGCGCTGATCGCGAACGGCCTGTCGCCGCTGCGGCTGCTGAAGAGCCTGTGGTCCGGCGCCGATCTCGACCAGTTGCGCAACGGCCCGCTCGACAAACATGGCGGCGGATCGCGCATTCTCGACGCCGAGGCCAAGGTTCATCCCGAGGAGATCGACCGGTTCGCGAGCTTCGGCAGCGACTATCCCGATCCCAACGGGGGCACCGAGCGCGGCCTCAACGAGGCGCAGATCCAGACTTTCATGAAGGCCAATCTGACGCGCGACGGCGACCGAGCGCGCTGGTACTTCCCCATTCTGATGCAGGGCGAATGGCCGGTGCTGCTCAACATCCTCGGCAAGGGCGAGGGCGACGGCCGCTATCTCTCCGTTGCCGAGGTCCGCACGCTGTTCGTCGACCGCCGCCTGCCGCAGCGTATCGCCGCGCGGCTGATGGCCAAGCCCAAGCCCGCGAACATCGTCTGGCGTATCGGCAAGGCGCTCGTGGGCACGGCAGTGCTGGCCGGCGCCGCCGTGTTGCTCGCCTGGGTGGCCGCGCCCGACGCCGTCAGCGACAAGCTCGGCAAGGTTCTGCCGAAGAAGGTCGCGGCGTTGATCCCGCCCGCTTTGCCCGAGACCGAGCCGACCAGGGCGGCCTATTGGCTCGATCAGGGCTGGACCACGCAGGACCGGCACTGGTTTCACCACGTGACGCAGGGCACCGCGACCTTCCCGATTCCCTACGCCTGGTTCATGGCGATGGAGCAGCCTTATCTGGCGCCGTTCGGCACGCCCGGCCTGATCTCCGACAGCGCCTATCTCGAACGTTTCGGCTTCATCCCGAGCCCGAAGAGCGTCGACGGCGACCCAAGCGTCCTCCGGCCGTTCGGCTACGCCGCGACGGCTGCCAAGACCGAGCCCGCAGCGCCACTGCCCGCCGGCCTCAAGCCGACCCCGGCCGGCAACGAAGGCGGCCTGCCGGTCGGTTTTGCCCGGCTCACCGGCGCGACCGATCCCGCCACCGGCGCCGCGCAGTCCGACAAGATCGGCCTGACCTGCGCGGCCTGTCACTCCGGCAGCATCCACTACAAGGGTGTGAGCGTACGCTTCGACGGCGGCCCCGGCATGGTCGACCTGCGCAAGCTTGAAGAGGCCATGGGCTTTGCGATGATCTTCACGCAATACGTGCCCGGCCGCTTCACGCGCTTTGCCGATCGCGTGCTCGGACCGAATGCGTCCGACGCTGATCGCGCGAGCCTGAAGAAGGGCCTGAAGGCCGCGATCGATTTCGCGCTCAACATGCAGGCCAACAACTACAAGACCACGATCGAAGCCAAGGGCCAGACCGAGACGGAGGAAGGCTTCGGCCGGCTCGACGCGCTGAACCGCATCGGCAACCAGGTATTCTACCTCGACATGGCCTCGAGCGGTCTGCCCAACATGCTCGACAACCAGGAGGCCATCGACGCGCCGGTGTCCTATCCGCCGATCTGGACCGTGCCGTGGTTCTCCTGGGCGCAATATGACGGATCGATCGCGCAGCCCCTGATCCGCAATGCCGGCGAGGCGCTCGGCGTCTCCGCACAGATCAACTTCTCACCGAAGACCGCGAGCGACAGACTGTGGCGCTCGTCGATGGCGATCGATAACCTGCTCTACATCGAGAACATGCTGCGCGGTCCCGATCCGTTCGCGACCACGACGCCCGCGTTCGGCGGGCTGACCTCGCCGAAATGGCCGGAGAAGCTGTTCGCCGGCGACGACGCCTGGAAGATCGATCCGGCCCGCGTCGAACGCGGCCGTAAGCTCTATGCGGCTGTCTGTGTCGAGTGCCATCTCGGCCCGGTCGCCGACACCGTGTTCGACAAGACCTATCCGGACAAGAGCTTCTGGAAGATCAAGCCGGCCGATGACTGGGAGAGCAAGGGCTGGAACGCCAAGGGCCCGATCCTCGACCTCGTGCAGAAGCCCGTCGAGGCGATGCAGACCGACCCCGGACAGGCGAGCATTCTCGCCAACCGCAAGGTCAACGTGGCAGGCTTCCTCGAGGTCGATCCGGCCAAGGACCTGAAGGGCTGCAACCTGCCGCAGGGCTCGACCACGGAGATGCCCTATGCGCTGGCGCTGATGGCCGTCGTGCAGAAGGCCAGCGACAAATGGATGGAGGACCGCAAGATCTCCGAGGCGGAGCGGGCCGCATTGTGGGGCGATCGCAGGAACTGCCCCAACCCGGCCGGCAAGAGCTATCGCGCCCGCCCGCTCAACGGCGTGTGGGCGACCGCACCCTATCTGCACAACGGCTCGGTGCCGTCGCTGTACTGGCTGCTGACGCCGGCTGCCGAGCGGCCGACGTCGTTCTGCCAGGGCGCGCGCGACTATGACCCGAAGTCGGTCGGCTTCGCAGTGCCGAAGGGCGGCGAGAGCACGTGCAAGGTCGGACAGACGCTGTTCGTGACCAGCGATTCCAGCGGCAAGCCGATCAAGGGCAACAGCACGCTCGGCCATTCCTTCGAAGGGCCGACGAAGCCCAACAAGGATTATCCGAACGGCATCATCGGCGGTGCCTTCTCGGAGGACGAGCGCTGGGACCTGATCGAGTACCTGAAGACGCTGTGAGGTCACGCGACGGTGCGGCCTGCTGATCATGGGGCGCACCGCAGGCTTCACGCCGCGGTCCAGCCGCCCGGACGCACGCAACGCCGGATCGCTCCCTGCTCTCCGAGGGAATGCAAGATCACCCAGCCGTTGACGACGAGATCGCGCACGCCCTGGTGACGCTGCAGGACCTCGTCCATGGCGCTCTCCGGCGCGGCGATGAAGACGTTGAGCCTGATGGGTTCGTGGATGAAGCGCGTGCCGTCATGCACCGACTGCCAGGGCAGCCCGACACGCAAGTCGCCGGCGTTGCCCTCGAGCACGCCGAGCTGGCCGACGATGTTGTGCAACACCTTGTTGCCGCTGCCGAAGGCAGCGTTGTTCACGGTCGAGCCGTAATATTGCAGGTTGATCCAGCTCGCGACCACCATCGGCGCCGTCATGATCAGCTCGAGGGTGCGATAGCCGTCGTCACGGGCGGCCTCGTAGGAGTGCAGGAAGGCGCGGCCGCCGAGGTCGAGGCCGCGGGTGAAGGCGCGCGGCGCGGCGATGAAGGCGGCGTTGCCGGCGAGCCCCCATTCGGGCCGCACCTGCGACCAGTCGCGGCTCCGGGCGATCACCGCGTCATCGATGTCGGATACGTCCTTGATGCCGAGCAGCGCGCTGCGCTCCTGCCGCGCCAGCCGTGCAGCGTCCGCGAGCCGTGCCTTCAGCCGGGACAGATCCGGCGCGAGCACGGCCGGAACGTCGTCCTCGTCGAACAAGGTCACGGCATCGGTCGTGGTGTCGTGCAGCGCTCCGATGAACCAGCAATCGGCGGGGATGTCGATGCCCTTGGCGCGCAGACCTTCTCGCACACGCCAGTCGTTGAGAACGGCTGCGGCGACCCGCGCATTGGCCTCGCCGGTATGGCCCCCGCAGGCGCCGCAATCCAACCCCGACGCGTGCGGATTGTTGACGGTGGTGCTGCCGTGACCGGCCAGCAGCACGAGCCGCGCGAACGGCCCGGTCAGCGACATCGCCTTGAGCACCGCCTCGGCCATCGCGACGCGCTGCGGATCGGTGAAGCCGGTGGCCCGCCCGCCGAGCTCGCCCGGTGTCAGCCGCGGCTGGACGCGGGCCGCGATCTCGGGATCGAGACCATCAACGACGGGTGACGGCACGGGACGCGTGACACCTGCGCTGTCGGTTGCGATCTTGGCGGCGAAGCCGAGGCCGGCGGTCTCGACGAAGGAGAACGACGAGACGGCCGAGACCTTGAACGACTTCCAGGCCTTGGCCGCCCGCCGCCGCAGCAGCCGCAGACCCAGCACCTCGGCCGCCTCGACGTCATCGGCATGCTTGACGGCCTCGCAAACGACAAAGGCGGGCTTGAGCAGCACCGGGCATTGCGCGCCGCCCCTGGTATGGCCGATCGGGACGTATTCGATCGGGAAGCCGAAGAATCCGGCGAAGCCGATCGTCTCGGCTTCCGGATAAGCGGTCTCCAGCGCGCGCCGGAAGATCTCCGAGCGCACGTCGATGCAGAACGCGGCCTGCAACGCCGGCCGCGCCGGCAGCCGCGGGATCGCCGCCTCTGCGCCATGCGCGGCAAGCTGCCCGACCAGCCGCGCCCGGAAGGCGATCTCATAGGCCTCGTGCAGCACGAGATCGATCGCAAGCTCCGGCGTCTCGTCGAGCCGCTGATCGGCCGGCAGCTTCGCCGCTTCCGCCATGGCCTCCGCCCAGGCCGCCTTGAAGGCGTCGTCGGTGCGCGCCTGATAGAGCGCGTAGCCCCAGGCGAGCCGGATCGCCAGCAGCTCCAGCAGCGTCTCGTCGCGCCGACCGTCGAGCTGCGCGTTCCAACCGATGTAGCGGGCATAGGCCGACCAGCCGCCGAGATCGAACAGTGCCCGCACCAGATAGTCCTCGACTGCCCGCGCGGGGATGCCGAGCCGGTCGACGATCAGACCGATCGCCTGCACCGGATCGGCCGGCAGCTCCGCGATCGCCTTGCGGAAGCCGGTGAGCCCCATCACCTCGGGATTGCGGTCATAGGCCGCGATCGTCCGCCACGCGGCATAGGGCTTCAGCTTGCGCACCGGGCTGGGCCAGCTCGCCTGGCCTTCGTCGAAATAGGTGGCGCAAAACGCCGAGATCTCGTCGATCATGAAGGCGACCAGCGAGACGTAGCGATCGCCCTCGGCGAGCCGGTCGAGCACCTCGGCGACCGTCGCCACGACGGCGGGCGGCGACGACAGCCCGGCCTCGGCGCGCGCCTTCTGCTTGAGCGCATCGACATCGAGCCCGGTCGAGGGATGCAGCGCGAGCGCCTGCGCCAGCGCTTCATCGTCGATCCGGCCGTCGTCGAGCGCCTGCCGGTAGTAGCCGCGCGGCATCAGCATCCGCGTCCGCACCACGCGCTCGAACGTCGCGGCGGTCGCGGCGAAGCTCTGCGAGGTAAAGCCGAGGAACGGATTGACGGCGACGAAGTGCTTCAGCGGCCACAACGGCGCGACCCGCTGGCAGGCGCTGTCGATGCGGGCCATCAGCCCGGCATCGGCGGTGGTGTCGATCGGGTCGGTCATGGACATGGCAAGGGCAGCCTGGGTCATCTTCATCTCCGGCTCACGGCTTGGACGGAAGGTGCGAGCTCGCGCTTCGCGGCCAAACCGTCAGCACGAGGCGGTTGGCGAGCGTGTTGAGATAGAGGCCGTTGCGCAGGTGGACGTAGGCCGCGATCCAGAACGGCGCGTCGGCGCGGCGCATCATCTGGTTCTGGAACACGGTCACCGCCGCGAACGAGACCACCACGGCCGCCGCGATCAGCATCGGCACGACACCATCGACCGGCCGCGATGCGGGAATGCTGCCGCCGACCAGCCAGGCCGTGCCGGCCTGCAGCGCGAAGTAGACGATCGCGACGCCCGCTGCGGTCACCGCGGCGCGGGCGATGACGAAGGCGTTCGGCCGCTCGTCGATCGCGTTGGCCATCAGGTGCACCAGCCCCATCAGCAGCACCGAGCCGAGCGCGATCTGCGCCGGGTTGCTGCGGAGCGTCATGCCGAAGGCGAGCCCCGTGAGCAGCGCGAGGCCGATTACCGCGACCAAGGCCAGGATCAGTCGTGCCGCGTGCGGCTGGCCGCCGGGGCTCGGCGTCCATGACGCGCGGGCGAGATCGATGATGCTGCCCGACGACAGGAAGGCGTGCGCCTTGTAGAGCGAATGCGCCACGATGTGCAGCAGCGCCGCGGAGAAGGCGCCGAGCCCGCATTGCAGCAGCATGAAGCCCATCTGCGCCACCGTCGAATAAGCGAGCTGAACCTTGACCGAGGTCTGCGTCAGCATCACCAGCGAGCCGAACAGCGCGGTGGCGCCACCGACGACCGCGAGGACGTCGAGCGCGGGCGTGGCCAGCAGCAGCACGTCGCTGAGCCTGAGCACCAGGAAGCCACCGGCATTGATGATGCCGGCATGCAGCAGGGCCGACACCGGGGTCGGCGTCTCCATCACCTCGATAAGCCAGCCATGCAGCGGCAGCTGCGCGGATTTCAGCATCGCGGTCGCGACGATCAGCAGCGCGGCGATCGTGACAATCGCCGATCCCGCCCCTTCTCCGCCGCGGGCCTGCGCAGCGAGGCTGGCGAGCTCCAGCGTGCCGAAGCGGAGGTAGAGAAGCAGCGCCGCGACCGCGAGGAAGGCATCGCCGAGCCGGCTCGCCACGAACTTCTTGCGCGAGGCGCGGACCGCGGCCGGACGGGTGTCGTAGAACAGCAGCAGCTTGCCGAGCGCCAGGCTGGTGCCGATCCAGGCCGCCAGCAGCAGCACCAGGTTTCCGGAGATCAGCAAGGTCAGCACCGCGGCCAGGGTGAGCAGCAGCCAGCGCGTGAACCTGACCTGGCCGGGATCGCCGTCGAGATAGTTACGGCTGTAGCGCACGACGACGAAGCCGATGAAGCTGACCAGCATGATGAGGATGGCGCCGAGCGTATCGAGCTGCAGCGACAGCCCTAGGCCATAGCCGCCGAGCAGTGGCGTCCGCCCTGCCCCCATGACCGCTGCGCCGAGGCTCGCGAGAGTGGCAAGGGCGAATGCGAGCGCGGCGGTCGCGATCGCGTTACGTGCGACGGTTCTGGCGCTGCCGCCGGTGCCGGCGAGCGCGACGACCGCGAGCGTGAGCGGCGCAAGCGCCGCAAGACAGGGAAGGAGCTGGTTCATGGCGGCCCGGTCGTTTGATCACAGGGGACGATCTCTCCCTCTTGCTTTACGGGCTGCAGTCCATTCCTAAAATTTCAATCATTGAACCTAATCGTTATAAAATATAGAATGATTGCGTGCCGCATCTGAATTACCACCACCTGCGCTACTTCTGGATCATCGCCAGCGAAGGCAGCATGAGCCGCGCCGCGCAGCGCCTCAACGTCTCGCCCTCCTCGCTGTCGGTGCAGGTGAAGGCGCTGGAGGAGCAGCTCGGGCAGAAGCTGTTCGAGCGCATTGGACGCACCCTGCAGCTCACCGAGGCCGGGCGCATCGCGCTCGACTATGCCGGCAGCGTGTTCAAGTCCGGCCATGAGCTGATCGAGACCTTGTCGGGCCTGCGGCCGGGACGGCAGCTGCTGCGGGTCGGCGCCGCGGCGAACCTGTCGCGCAACTTCCAGATCGCGTTCCTGAAGCCCTTGATCGGGCGCGGCGACGTCGAGCTGATCATCCACACCGGTCAGTTCAGCGACCTGTTGGAGCAGCTCGACGCCCACAAGCTCGATCTCGTGCTCGCCAACCATCCGGCGGCGCCAGACATGCGCAGCAATTTCGACAACACGCTGATCGATGAGCAGCGCGTCAGCCTCGTTAGCCGCAAGCCGGCCAAGCCCGCGCGATTCCGATTCCCGCAGGACCTGGCAACGACGCCGGTGATCCTGCCCGGCCGAGGCAGCGCGCTGCGCTCGGCTTTCGATGCGCTGGTCGGATCCAGCGGGATCCGTCCGGTCATCGCCGCCGAGGTCGACGACATGGCGATGCTGCGCCTGATGGCCCGCGAGAGCGGCACCGTCACGTTGGTGCCGTCGATCGTCGTGATCGACGAGCTGCGTACCGGCGTGCTGGTTGAACGCGCCCGCCTGAGCGCGCTGAAGGAGCAGTTCTTCGCCGTGAGCCAGCAGCGCCGCTATCCCAATCCGCTCGTCGCCGAGCTGATCGGATCACGCGACAGGAAGAGCGGTTCACGGCCTGAATGACCTGTCCGTGGCACTTTGTCTTGAAATAGGTTGCAGGCAGCCCGCAAGACATCGGGACGGACCGGTCTTGCGGACCAACTCCCAGTTCGTTCCGAACTGGGGCAAGGTCAGCAGTCGTGAGCCGTCCGATCAGAACATCGCGGGCGGACTGACATTCACCCCGTGCTGGACCAGCACGAGAGAAGCGACCACGCCCGTCAATGAGAACATGGTCACCAGACCAAATCCGGAATTGAGCGCATGGGGACCAACCAGCTTCCGCACAATCATCATCATCAATGTCTCCTCCTGAATGTCGTTAGTGGACTTAACTAGAGGGACGGTGCGTTACCGGGGCGTTTCCAAATTTGGAGAGATCGGCGCGTGGTGAATGCATCCTTGAATGCACAGCATGCCCGGCATGAAGGCCGCTTAACACTGACGGCGGATTTGCAGTTGCATCGAGACGGGGGAAGCGCCGACGCTCGAAGAAGTTGAATCTTCGTATTAGCTCGCCCTGAACGGAGCACGATGTCGACGACAAGGATGGACGACGGCCGCACGCGAGGCACGGTGGTTCGTGTCGCGCTGAGCGATCGCATCTATACGCGGCGCGAGCAATTCGACGTTTCCCGTTTCCCAGCCGAAGTACATCGTCACCCCGAATGAAGTGGCCGCAGCCGTCAGGCGACCCTCGGTCATTCGGCTGGTGACATCCGGCTCGGGACGGATCGCGAAGACGTTCGCGGTCTGCGTCCTGATATGATCCTACTTCGCCTCATTCATCGCCGTCGCTGCGAGCAGCGCCGCCTCGATCGTGTCCCGGGTCTTGTCGAGATGCGCCATCATGAGCGTCACCGCGCGCTCGGTGTCGCGCGCCAGCACGGCCTCCATCAGTTCGCGATGCTCACGCGCGGCATCGCGGTTGCCACGATCGGTCTGGCGGGCGAGATCGAGATAGCGCTCGTTGTGTGCAAACAGGAGATCACGCACCCGCATCATCCAGGCGCTGCCACAGGCCTGGGCCAACGCGGCATGGAATTCGGCATGCGCCAGCATCCAGGCCGGCGAGAAGCTGCCGTCATGGGCCGCGATCGGCGTCGCGGCCAGACGGTGATGCGCGGCAACGACCGCGGTCTCCCAGGCGAGATCACCGTTGGCGATGGCGCGGCGCAGGCACTTGGTCTCGATCTCGACGCGCATGTCGGTCAGATCGCGCAGATCGGCCACCGAGACCGGCGCCACGCGGAAGCCGCGCTGCGGCGTCGCCGTCACCAGCCCTTCCGCCGTGAGCCGCGCCAGCGCCTCGCGGATCGCCCCGGTGCTGACCGAGAAGGCTGATCCGAGCTCGCTGATCTTCAGCTTCTCCTCCGGACGATAGAGCCCGGCGAGCAGGCTGGCACGCAACTGCTCGTAGACGGTCTGGGTGGCGCTGCCGGACATCGACTCACTCTCGCGGGACAATCAATTCACACTAGCAAAGCCTAAAAGTATATTTTCATCAAAAAATATATTTTAATTGCACGGCCTCCGCCATCCCCCTATGCTCAACGCCAAAACGCCGCCGGCAGCGCGGCCCATCAGGGAGGTATCCATGCGAAGCACCATCGCAGCGGCAGGATTGCTCGTCGTCGCGTCCGTCCTCGCCGTACCCGCTCGGGCGGAGGATCAGCCGGGCATCACCGCCAGCGAGATCCGCATTGGACAGACCATGCCCTATAGCGGGCCAGTGTCCGCCTTCGGCATCCTCGGCAAGGGCGAGGTGGCCTATTTCAAGATGGTCAACGACCGCGGCGGCATCAACGGCCGCAAGGTCAACCTGATCTCGCTGGACGACAGCTACGTGCCGCCCAAGACCGTGGAGCAGACGCGACGGCTGGTCGAGAGCGACGAGGTGTCGTTCATCTTCTCGACCATGGGCACCGCGCACAACACCGCGATCGCCAAGTATCTCCAGGGCAAGAAGGTGCCGCAGCTGTTCGTGGCCTCGGGCGCCTCGAAGTTCGGCGACCCTGCGCAATTTCCGCTGGCCTTGATGGGCGTGATGGCGCCGTTCCGCAACGAAGCGCGGATGTATGCGCGCTACGCGCTGCAGAAGAAGCCGGATTCGACCTTTGCCATTCTCGCGCAGAACGACGATTTCGGCCGCGACTATCTCGCCGGGCTGAAGGACGTGCTCGGCGAGCGCTTCGACAGCACGGTGACCGTCGCAAGCTACGAGTCGACCGAGCCGACCATCGACTCGCAGATCGTGAAGCTGAAATCGACCGGCGCCGATGCGCTGATCATCGCCGCGACGCCGAAATTCGCCGCGCAGGCGATCCGCAAGACCTTCGAGATCAACTGGCGGCCGTTGACGTTCCTGACCAACGTCTCGGTGTGGATGTCATCGGTCATGGAGCCGGCGGGACTGGAGGCCGGCACCGGCATCATCTCGACAGCCTACGTCAAGGATCCGTTGGATCCCGCCTGGGCCAACGATGCCGGCGTCAAGGGCTGGCGCGACTATATGGCGAAATACGTGCCCGACGGCGACATCCGCGATTCCAACTACGTCAACGGCTACAACAACGGCATGGTACTGGAGCAAGTGCTGAAGGCGGCCGGCAACGATCTGTCGCGCGAGAACATTTTGCGGCAGGCGCTGTCGATCAAGGATCTCGAACTGCCGATGCTGCTGCCGGGCATCAAGGTCAACACGTCAGAGACCGACCACCTCCCGGTCGAGCAGGTGCAGTTCATGCGTTTCACCGGCAAGCAGTGGGAGCGGTTCGGCGAGGTGCTGTCGACCAAGTAGCGGCGGCTGCTCCGTGGATCGTCGGCGCGGCTCCGCGCTGACGACAGGCGCATGCATGGGCTGGCACGGTATTGGAGGACGGCGCCTCTCTCTCGCCACGTAAACAAAATCGCAACAGTCGCCTGCGATGTTTCGTCGCAGGTCAACCGAAGTCGCAATCGGCGTCCGCATACATCCACATGTGGTCCCGCGCGCGACGGCGTGACCCTCTGCTCACGGCCGGGGGAGCGGGCGGAGGCGGGCTCCTGCCCGGTTCTCACCGCAGGTCTCCTTGAAGCAGTCGCGGAGATGATCGCCGCGGGGGAACCGCCAACAAGGAAAAGAATACAGGTCCTCACCGCCCCAACGGGATCTTTTGAGGAAGAGCATGACGGATATCAGCCGACCAGCGAGCCGGGCGAGCGCCGCCATCGCGCGCTTCTCCCGCGACAGCAAGGCCAATATCGCGGTCACATTCGCGCTGGCGCTGTTGCCGATTCTCACGGCGATCGGATGCGCGACCGACTACTCCATGGCCATGCGCATGAAGATCAGGCTCCAGTCTGCGGCGGATGCCGCGAGCATCGCCTCGATCTCGGTCAACTCGGCAGGCTATACAGCGGCGATGGCGATGACGTCGGACGGAACCGTTACCGCCGGAGTCGCGGAGGCGGACAACATCTTCAAGGGCAACGCCTCTACCTTTCAAGGCTACACATTGACGTCCGAGACCAGCACCGTCACCAAGAGCGGGTCCACACTGACGTCGCAGGTGCAATTCACCGCCAACGTGCCGGCCACGTTCCTGACGGTGATCGGCTATCAGAATCTGACGGTCAGCGGCCAATCGTCCTCCTCCGTCACGTTGCCACTCTATCTCGACTTCTATTTGACGCTGGACGTCTCGGGCTCGATGGGCCTCCCGTCGACATCGTCCGAAGCACAGCGCATGCAGGCCATCAGCCCGGACAACTACAGGCAATACCCCACGGGATGCACGCTGGCGTGCCATTTTTCGCCGCAGAATAGCGCTTGCACCGATTCAGGGACCCAGGGATATCCCACGAACAATTACTGCCTGGGCTATGCGATCTCGCGCGTCAGCCAGAGCGGTTACAAGAACCTGCTGACCACCAACAAGAACTACCCCATGGGCGTTCAACTGCCGTCGTCGATCGTGTCCGGCCTGCCAAACTCACTGTACAAGAACCTGGCGACCGTTGCGAACTGCCCGACCGATGGGACAGATGCATGCATCCAGCTGCGGCTGGATGCCGTGGGCTATGCCGTGAACCAGCTGTTTGTCACGGCGAACAACACCAAGAAGGTCAACAACCAGTTCCGGATCGGCCTCTACCCCTTCATCCGATATCTCTATTCCTACTTTCCGCTCACCAGCAGCATCAACGGCTCGACGACGGATTCGACCACCATCAACTATGCGGCGGCCAACCTTGCGACGCTGCTCGACACCAACACCAACGCATCTCTCGGCTCGGGCGGAACGCATATCGACACGGCCCTGTCCAGCGTCAACAACCTGATCGTCAATGTCGGAAACGGCAGCGCCTCGACCAATACCCTGCCCTACGTGTTCCTGGTCACCGACGGCGCGCAAGACCCGCAAGTGAAGGGCGTGCCCAATGGCTCATGGTCCGGCAGCAATCATGCCACCGTGATCGATCCGAACACCTCCTGCACACCGCTGAAGAACCGCGGCATCATCATCTCAGTTCTCTACATTCCCTATCAGGTGATCAATCCGGTGAACGCATCCTTCGCCGGTGACGAAGACGACTATGCCAACAGCAACATTCCTTCGATTCCGCCGAGCCTGAAGGCCTGCGCCTCGCCGGGATTCTTCTATACGGCGAACACGCCCGCCGACATCACGTCGGCGCTGAACGCGATGTTCAATCATGCGGTGTCCGAGGCGCATCTGACGAGATAGAGCAGAGACAAGCCCAGGCTCGGCCGTTGGACTTTCGGCGCCGAAGGCGTAGACCTCTACCGTCGACCACGAAAGAGCCGCGGCGCCCATGTCCGAGACTGATCCGCTCACGCTGAAATTTCGCTGTCCGAAGGAGCTGGAAGGCCTCATTCCGCAGCCGGTGCCGGCGCCGATGGGCGTTCCCGACTGGGTCAAGACGATGCCGGCCACCGCGTTCAGCGCGCTCAACCAGGCCGAGGAGCAGACCGTCAAGCGCTGCCCGCCCTTCATCGACGCGATGACGACGGGCTTCCTCATTCCGCTGATCTGCGATCTCACGGTCGAGGATGGCGGGATCAGCTGGGACAACGAGCTGCCGCCGGGCGGCGCGATCGATTTTCCGCGCTCGCCGATCAGCTTCCACGACGCCGCGCAGGTCACGGGCTCGCCGCTGTTCGAGGCCGACCGCTTCCTGCTCAAGTTTCACAATCTCTGGACGATCGAGGCGCCGGAGGGCTGGGCATTGCTGTTCACGCATCCCGTCAACCGCTTCGACCTGCCCTTCACCACCGTGACCGGCCTCGTCGACAGCGACCGCTTTCACGATAGCTTCGTGCATTTTCCGGCGCATTGGCACGACACGTCGTTCCGCGGCGTGCTGCCAAAGGGTACGCCGGTCGCGCAATGCATTCCGGTGAAGCGGCAGGCGTGGACGATGCAGATCTCGGCCTTCACCGAAGAGGAAATCGCGGAGATTCACGAGGTGCGCGAGGCGCTGAAGCGCGAGACCGGCGTCTATCGCAAGCGGTTCAGGGCTTGAGGGCGGCCGCGCCGTCGACCTGAAGGAACTTCGCCGCATCGCTCGGCCGGAAAAAGAAGCGGCCATGCGAGCTGACGACCATCGTATAGGCCGCGCGGCTCAACAGATGCGGCCGGCCGCGCACCACCGTGCGCAGCGCCGCCTCGGCCCCGGCGCGGTCGTCCATCTCCATCAGGCACATCGCGAGGTTGGCGCGGGTCTGGGTGTCCTCGGGCCGCAGGCCGAGCGCATGGCGGTAGGTGCCTGCGGCCTCGGCATAGTCGCCGTCGAGGAACTGCACCCAGGCGAGCTCGATCAGGATGTCGGGCCGTCCCGGGGCGGCCTCGCGCGCCGCCAACAGGTGGTTGCGGGCACGAACGCGGTCATTGGCCTGAAGAGAGAGGCGTCCGAGATCGAGCTGGAGGTCGACGCTGTCGGGTGACAGCGTCAGCGCCTCCTCGATCACGGCGATGGCTTCACCAAGCTGTCCCGACTTGGCAAGCCGCCCCGCCAGCTCCTGGAACGCCGGCAGAAAAGGTGGCCGCCGCGCCGCAGTCTTGCGCAACTGCGCGATGCCGTCGGCGGCGCGTCTGGATTCGCACAAGGCAGCGCCGAGCAGTGTCTCGAGTTCCGGATCGCTGCCGCGGAGCGCCGCCTTCTCGAGCGCCGCGATCGCTTCGCTCGCGCGCTGTTGGCCGAGCAGCGCATGGGCCTGGACGAGCAGCGCGGCGCGGTCGGTCCTGGCCGTGCGCAGAATCGAGGCGGCGATCTGCTCGGCGCGCGCGAACTGCCGCGCGCGCAGCGCGTGGATCGCCTCCTGCAGCGCCTGCGCCTGCAATCTGTTCTGCGCCTTGCTCACGACCAGCCGTCACAACGCGAGGGGGTTGGCCGGTAGCTCTAGCCCGCAGGACCCAGGGGTGTCCAGCGGACGGCAGGACGGCTCACCCGAACAGCGGCGTGCCCGGCACGAAGGCGTCGAACGCGGCCCAGAACTGCGAGCGGTAGCGGTCCTGCTCCTGCAGGATCTCGTGCTTGGCACCGGCGATGACGAGATGCGAGCCGGCGCGCAGATGATAGGCGAACTCCTCGATCGCCGCGGTCGACACCACGGTGTCGCTGGACGCCGCCAGCATCAGGATCGGCTGGCGGATCTGGGAGGGATAGGTCATGCCGCGGAAGGTCATCATCGCCGAGAAGGCGGAATCGGCCCAGGCCACCGTCGGCGAGGCGATGCCGAGCGTCGGATCCTCCTCGAGGATCGCGGCGTTGCGGGCATAGCGGACCGGATCGGAGGTCAGAGGATTGTTGACGAACGGCGCCAGCCCGCTGATCTCGTCGTTGCCGCCCGGCACGTAGCGGCCGCCCTGTCCGGCGATGCGCATCGCGCGCAGCAACAGCCGCGCCGGCAGCGCGGTGCGGCTGTCCGGCAGGTCGATCATCGGCGCCGACAGCACGACGCGATCGAACCAGCGCTTGCCGGCATGCGCGAGCCGCAGCAGCACCGTGCCGCCCATCGAATGCGCCAGCGCGAAATAAGGCGGCGGACAATCCGGCAGCACGACTTGCGTGACGAAGGTCTCCACGTCGGTCTCGTAGTCGGAGAACGAGCGCACATAGCCCTTGCGGGAATCGCGCAGGCGCCGCGACGAATGGCCCTGGCCGCGCCAGTCGATGATGGCGACCGCAAAGCCGCGATCGCGCAGATCGCGCACCGTCTCGAAATACTTCTCGATCATCTCGCTGCGGCCGGTGAACACGCACACCGTGCCCTTGCGCCCGGCCGGCGGCGCCCAGCGCGCAAAGCGCAGTTCGGCGCCATCAGGGGTCTTGATGGTGCCGGCAGTGACGTTTTCGGGAACGGGATTGGCGGGAATCGAGACGAGCGTCATGAGGCGCCCATCGATAGG
>BFBZ01001251.1_pt1 | contig 17609 bp, 15 predicted proteins | sample 1888401 | NCBI WGS metagenome assembly BFBZ01 (sample SAMD00112614, study PRJDB3348) | symbiont metagenome | host: Chara braunii | reverse complement strand
TCGGTCGCCTTGTCGATGCGCAACTTTCCCGCGTCGGCGCGCTGGGCGCCAGTCTACGAGGCGATCGTCGGCTGCTCCGCGGGCAGCGCCTGCGAGCGCAAGAGCGCCGCTTTTGCCGCCATCATCGACGTGGTTCGGGGCAAAGCGTTCAGCGACAAGCTGTCCTTCGTCAACAGCAGCGTAAACCGCCTGATCGCCTACAAGAAAGACGGCGCAGTCTACGGGAAATTCGACTATTGGGCGAAGCCTTTGGAGATTCTCGATCACCGAGCCGGCGACTGCGAGGATTTCGCCATCCTCAAGATGACGGCTTTGCTTCGGGCCGGCATTCCGGCGCAGAGCATGTCGCTCGTTGTTCTCCAGGACCGCAGGAGAAATTTCTTCCACGCCGTGCTGTCTGTGAGCACTGGCAGTGGCACCTTCATTCTGGACAACCTCAGTAACCTTGTTCTGCGGGACAGCGATCTCCCGGACTATCAGCCGCTCTATTCAGTCAGCACAAACCGGGCCTGGATCCACGGCGCAAAATCTGGTGCAGCGCAGGTGGCCGAGATCAAAGGTGGCTTCGCGTCAGTCGCCCCCGGCGAAGGTTTCCAATAGCCCCTGCGGTGACGGCGGGGATGTGCGCGAAATGAATGCCGATGGCAATGTACGGGGCGGGGCTCCGCCTTATGCGGTGCCACTGATCGTTTTCGGCACTCACCCCGTCGTGCTGGCGCGTCTTTGCAGGAGTCGGAACTCGTTTGAGCCGTGGCGCTCTAGACGGATGTACGGCTTCCCGCCGACAATCGAGTGTGACGAGTTTCGCCCTACATTCCGCACGTCCGGCGGCACCTCTCGCCATCTGCCGGGGGTGCCATTGCACGAGCGCTCCTCAGGGCATCGGCCAAAGAGTCCGCTTTGTTGGCTTTGCCGCAAAGCAATTGACTAGGAAGCAACCGGTGCTGACGGAGACTTTGGCATGGAACGTCCGAGTTGAATGCTGTCCCAAACCACACTCCGCGTCTAACCTTAAGAAAATGCGCGCCAAGCCCTGATGTCGGTTGAAGTCAAAATCCGCCGCTCGGACGGCGAGCCGCCTCAGGTGCAAGCGTCGCGGCGGAGCTGAGCGAGCCATTTCGTCCGCCGGTATCGGCGAGCAGTTTGATGAAAAGTCCGAGAGGCACGCGCCTTGAGTCGCATTTGTGCCCCTTTCGATTCTAATACGTTCCGTGAACAAAACAGTTTTCAACAGCCTGCGAGAGCGAATTTCCTACCAAAGACTGGAGTACGCCCAGTGGCAACCGAGGCAGTCTGAGCGGCGTGCCGCCGTCCCGCTATCGGCGCTCCAACAGAAAACGGGACGCTGAGATCCAGCGCCCCATTTTGATTTTTGACTATGCGGCCATCCTGGCGCAGCATTCGGCACACTGGCGGCAGACGTCAACGCATTCTTGCATGTCGCCGAGGCGTTCGCAGTCGTTTGCGCATTGGCTGCAGATTTCGGCGCACTCACGGCAAACATGCTTGTGGTGCTCGGAGCCGAGCAACATGAAATGTGCCGATGTTCGGCAGATTTCGGCGCAGGCCATCATCAAGGTGAAATGCTTCCTCTCGGTGTGCTCTCCGCCCATTTCCAGACAGTGACCCATCGCAGTCGAAAGGCATGTTGAATAGCAGCGCAAGCATTCCTCGATGCAGGCCCTCATTTTTGGACTCAGTTGGTACATGGAAATTCTCCTTTAAATGCTCGTATCGAACGCGGGTGCGCTTGACTATTTTGCATTGGTCTTGAGCCACTTCGTGTAGTCCTTGATTTCCTTCTTCTGAGCATCAATGACCATCCGCGCCTTTTTCTTAGCGTCGGCGTTGTCGCCGTATTTGAGCTCGACCTCCGCCATATCGATAGCGCCCTGGTGATGGGCGATCATCCCGCAGATAAAGGCCACGTCGGCATCCTTGGCTCTGATACCTTCCATCATGGCTGGCTCCATTTTCGTCATTGACGCCATGTATGCTTGGTGGGCCTCGTCCATGCCGGATGCGTCCATCTTGGGCGTTTCCATGCCAGACATTTGTTCAGTGCCGGCTTGACGGCATTGCTCTGGGAGGGGGTTCTCTTGGCTGAAGGCCACCGAACTTGTGCCTGCGAGTAAAGTGGCGATCGTAAGGGTGGCGATGACGTTACGCATGATCATTCTCCTGTCGTTCTAAGTAGACGGCTAGGCAGCTACGCTGCGTCTATCCGATGAACCAACGCAATTTCGCTCAAGAGGATTGCTTGGGCGGTCGCTCCAGCCGGCCTTTAGCCTGAGACGGAAATTCGTTCGGCGCCTCTGCAACAGCTCCCGAACTAAACGGACGAAATGCCGGCCTTGCCGCCCCGGTGGCAACGCCGACCGCGCAATGCAAAGCCATACAACAATTCCCACTCTTGAAAACTTTATCGCAATCGGGCACCCCGCTTGGTCCAGACATCGCTGCGCCTCCCAGGGGAGCCCTGTGCATAAACGAATGAGCTGCGTGCGCCGACATAGCGGCCCCAAACATCACCATTACCGCGATGCAGATCGTTATTTGGATGAGGGTGTTTGGCCGCCGATCGCTCACGGAACTGATAGCCTTCATTTTGTGGGCTAACGAGCATCTGTCGATGTTTGTTCCGGGGAAACAAACAGACGGAACGATTGCCTCGCTTGTCACGCGTTGAAAGAGCCCACCGTCGCGTCCGGTCAGATGAAAGCGCGGGTCGCGTCCGATCAGATGACAGCGCGGTCGGTTCCCAATTTGGCCCACCGGGTTAGTAGGTGTTAGATAGATATGCCTCACGCCCTTGGCGGATACCCAGCGCGTTTGCGCGCCTTCATTGATCGTTGGCCCCTCGCCTCGTGGCATACGATGTTGTCCCGCTAGCCCCGGAGTTTTCACGCTTGTTGCCGTTAGGATTGGTGGATGCGGCCTTCCGGTATCTGCAAAAAGCAGACAGATGAAAGGATCGGAAACGGTACAAAGGCGAAATAGATAGATGGTAATCCGAGCCGGATCGAAGCCAGGCCCGCAAAGCTTTCCGCCAAATCAACGCCATCGCCATGCTGCGCGACCGGCACTATTTTCCATAGCCGAGGCATCGGTCTCGGCCGCCTCGCTATTGACGCGGCCGCACGTGGGCTGACGGTTTATCCGTGCCCCGACGAACGGCACACACGGCGCTCCGCCCTGCGGGAGATCAGGGCGCGGATCGACGGCGAGTTCCCCAGGCGAAGTTCGACAACGAAGTCATCCGACCAAGGATTTTCTGGCACTGGAGGACAAGCACCACCGGGAAGAGGCGACGCTGGCGCCAGAGTCGCAATCGTCAGCCTGTTAACCCTTTGCGCCACAGGACAATTCAAGTTTCGTCGCAAATATCTTGCTCATATCAGTCCCGGTGGGATCGTTGAAAAACGCATCCGTGAGGGTTTTCTGGTTCTGTGAAATGGCTTCATCGGCGTTGGGTCGGATGACCGCGCGAGTGCACGCAGCGGGCAATTGATCAACTACCAGATTGTCATCCGTCAGAAAATCGATGGCTGTGTAGAAGGTCGGATCGTAAACTCCGAGATCAATTCTTCCGGCAAGCCTCAAGGGCTTGTTGGGCTTTGATTCAAACGAGACAATGAGCTGGTCATTCTCAAATTTTGTCGTAAGCGCAGGTGGAGAATTCATCAAGATGTCTTTTCCGTCAACGGTCACGATCTGAAAATAGTTATAATCTGCCAGCGACGCGTAGACTGTCTCGGAAACAAGCTTCATTTCCGATTGATCGAGCTGGAGGTCAAGATTCTTATCGAACTCCATCATCACCGTGCTGGAAAATATCTCGTCGAAGCGCCACAAATGTTGCAGGGAAGTGACGGACGATTGATCCGCAGAGAGTATGACACGGAGCTGTGCTTCGGCAAAGACGTGAGGATGCGCGTTCGCTTGGACAGGCAACGAAAAAGCGATCATCTGCGCCATTGATGCAGCTGCAAATATCGTATTGCCGTTCATAGGCACTTCTCCACCGCAATGACAGCGACTGGCTCGGAGCTATGCCCGAGATATCGCTTCAAGACTGTGCAACAATTTAGCAAATTGTTGCACAGTCTTCGACTTTTGTACTCGCGACCTTGAACTGGTCGCTGTCTTCCTGCTTGAGCAAGGCATCGATGCGCTCGCGCTCGCGCTTGAAGGCGACTAGGTCATCATCCTTCAGCACTTTGCCGACGGGCAGGCGGACGCGCATCGGATCGACTTTGGCGCCATTGACGGCGATTTCGAAATGCAAATGATTGCCCGTCGAGAGGCCGGTCGATCCAACATAGCCAATGACCTGGCCTTGTCTTATTTTGACGCCCGGCTTCATTGCGTCAGCAATTCTGCTCTGGTGATTGTAGGTCGTTTGGTAGCCGTTGGCGTGCTGGATGACCGTCTGCTTGCCGTAGCCGCCGGCCCAGCCCGCTTTCACGACGACGCCATTACCGGCGGCAATGATGGGCGTGCCGGAGGGCGCGGCCCAATCCACGCCTGTGTGCATCTTGAAGTAGCCGAGAACGGGATGCACCCTTCCACCGAAACCGGACGTAAAGCGACCGTTTGGAACCGGTTTGCGCAGCAAGAACTGCCGGGCGCTGCTGCCGTTCTCGTCGAAATAGTCGGTGCTGCCGTCCTGCATCTGGAAGCGATAGAAATTGCGCGTCTGCCCGCCAAAAATTGATGAGACATAGAGCAGTTCGGATTCGTCGGACGCCTGGTCGTCGCCGTCGGGCTGGGAGAACAGCACGTCGAGACGATCCGACGGGCCGAGCCGCGACTGGAAGTCAACGTCGGATGCCAGCAGCTTGACCAGTTGCTGCGTCAGCTTCTTCGACATGCCGTAGGAATAAGCGGCGCGATAGATGCCGTCATAGATGTTGGGCAGATTGCCGCGCACCACCACTGGCGTCGAATCGTTGAACGCGGTCAGCAATTCGGGATTGGGCTCCGGCTCCTGCGCCGGCACATACTGGCCGTGGTCGTCGAGCGCGATGGTGACGATGTGCTGGGTCTTGTCGTAGACGCTGGTGCGGACCACCTTGGCGGCATCGCCATGCACCTCGAGACCGACACGCAGCACGGTGCCTGCCTTGAGCGCCGGCGCGTTCAATAATTTCCCAATCGCTTCGGCCATGCCGGTGGCGTCTTCGCCCGCATAGCCCGAATCAGCGAAGGCCTCGGTGATGTCGAGATCCTTGGTAAAGGGAATGATTTCCTCAGCGAAAGCCGGCATATGGTCGTCAGCAATGCCGCGCTGCGATACCGAGACGTTTTCCGGCACGACCTTGACGTCGTAGGAGCCTGCCATGCTCTCGGCAAAGGCTTCGCCGAATCGCTGCGGGTCGACATAGTGAAGTGAAGCGACCTGCACGGCGCCGTCGCTCAGGCCCGAGCCTGCCCCGCGCACCACCTTTTCCACCTCGTCGGCGGACAAGTCACTCTTTTCATCGAAGGATGCCGTCTCGATCGGGAAATCGACGGTCTTGAGGCTCATCTCGCTTTCGACCTTGGCACCGTAGATCTGGCCGGCGGTGGCGGCCGGATTCGCCGGCTGGCCGGCATTGTCGTCGCCGTCGTCGCCGAACACCTGCAGCGGGTCGAAAGGCGGATAAGGGCGGCTGGTCGTGTGGCCGGCGGCCAGGGCCATCTTGATCTGCTCAAAGGGCATCGTGTGGATGACGTCGCGGTCGCCGACCTTGGTCACCATCGACACTTCCATGCGCCGGCGGTCCTTGGCCTTGGCGATCTGGCGCGGTGCCACCAGCCTGGTCGTCTTGGCGATCTCGCCGGAATCGCCGCCGCTGGCAAGGCTGGTCAGCTCGGCGATCTCGGGCGGCGTCGCAAGTTGCTGGCGGCCGTCGAGCGCCGCAAACAGCGCCACGCCCATCAGCACGCTCGAGGTCACCCCCGTGAGAAATGTGCCCGACAGCCAGCGCGCCGAAACCTCGCGCCGGTCTGGCGGGCGGCTGCGGCCGTCTGCGATTAGCGGAGGCTCGTTGCCGAGCGCGGCTATGATATCTTCCGTATCTGGCATCCAGAAAGGCTGCTTCTTCCCCAGGGCGGAATGGCTTGTCGCCATTTTGAGCCGAACAGTTGCCCGTCACAGCCGATAATGTCAACGAAGCGGCGGGGCGGAGCAGGGTTTGCCGTCGCACCGCACAGATTGGTGTCCTTTGGCATTGCGACGGGAGTTGGGTCCAAATGTGGCGACCCAATTCGAACCAATCGGGTTTGGAGCCGCCGTGTTTGTTGTCGCGTTTCCCCAAACTCCACCGGCCAAGTCGCCAGAAAGTGAGTCGACCGTCGGCGCCATGGCGCCGCGCGTGATTTGCGCCCATGCAACCAAGTTGAATACGAACGCGCCATTGCGTAGCCGACATGGCGGGCGGTGCCGTACGTAGACGGATTGCGAAGTGAGTGTAACAATGACCAGCCCTTGAACGAATTTGAGAGAAGCAGCCTCAAAATGACAATTCGTGGCTGAAATGGCATGAACACAAACGATCTTATCAACGCGTTGGCATTGGATGACCACCGGCCGGTGATGCCGTTCTCCTCCATTTGGTTGGCAGCACTAGGCCTAGCGATTCTGATTGCCATAGTTGTCTTCTTTGCGACGCTCGGCCTGCGACCGGACTTCGTCGAAGCCGCTCGGACGCCGCGCTTTCTGTTCAAGTTCGTTGTGACGATATCGCTCGCTGCGAGCGCGTTTGGTCCTGCTCGCGCACTTTCACGCCCGGACGGCACCTGGCGAAAAGCACTTCCCTACATGGCGATCGCTCCCATTCTCATCGTCATCGCGGTGCTTGTCGAACTGTTTGTTCTTCCTCCGGATATCTGGTCGGCTCGGATGATAGGCAAGAACAGCATGGTTTGCCTGACCTACATCCCGCTGATTGGCATCGGTCCTCTGGCCATCTTCCAGCTAGTCTTGCGGCATGGCGCACCGACGCGGCCAACCCTCGCAGGCGCGGTTTGTGGGATATTTGCGGGGGCCATTGCTGCCACGCTCTACGCGGCCCAGTGCACGGACGACTCGCCGCTCTTCGTCGCCACCTGGTATACCATCGCCATCGCGGGCCTAGCGGTGCTCGGAGCCGCCAGTGCGAACCTCATCGCCCGTTGGTAGAACTCTCCGACGAGCACGGTTGACCCGGTACAGTTCAACAAGCCCCACACAAGACAGGGTGGTTATCGATTGGTCCTGACGTGACATGCGGAAGGACCTGTCGTGGGCATTCTGATCGGACTTGTGGTGACGCTTGGCTGCGTCCTTGGCGGCTTCATGGCCATGGGCGGCCATCTTTATGTGCTGATCCAGCCATGGGAAGCGGTGGTCATCTGCGGCGCCGCGCTCGGCACCTTCCTGGTCGCCAATCCGATGAAGACGGTCAAGGATACTGGCAAGGCCATCCTTGAGGCGTTCAAGCAGGCGGTGCCGAAGGAACAGAACTACCTCGAAACGCTCGGTGTGCTGCACAGCCTGATGCGTGAGTTGCGCTCGAAGTCGCGCAGCGAGGTCGAGGCGCATATCGACAATCCCGAGGCATCGGCGATCTTCCAGGCCTTTCCGACCGTGCTCAAGAACCATGATCTGATGGCCTTCATCTGCGACTACTGCCGCATCATCATCATCGGCAATGCCCGCTCGCACGAGATCGAGGCGCTGATGGACGAAGAGATCCAGACCATCAAATCCGACAAGATGAAGGCCTATCACGCACTGGTGGCAGTGGGCGATGGCCTGCCGGCGCTCGGCATCGTCGCCGCCGTGCTCGGCGTGGTCAAGGCGATGGGCGCGCTCGACCAGTCGCCGGAAATCCTCGGCGGCCTGATTGGTGCCGCGCTGGTCGGCACCTTCCTCGGCATCTTCCTGTCCTATGCGGTGGTCGGGCCCATCGCCACCAAAGTCAAGACGGTGCGCGAGAAGAAGAACCGCCTCTACGTCATCGTCAAGCAGACGCTGCTGGCCTACATGAACGGCGCACTGCCGCAGGTGGCGATCGAGTTCGGCCGCAAGACCATCTCGTCCTATGAACGGCCGACGATCGACGCCGTCGAGCAGAGCACGATGAACTCCGGCGGCGCCGAGAAGAAAGCGGCCTGAGCGCCTCTAAGTGTTCTGTGCCCATTTGTCGCAATCGCCACAGGCCAGTAACCATACCGCTTATCGAGCAGCCTGCATCATTGACACGCACTGTAAATGGTCGTTAACATTTCGTTAACAACTAGGGACGAGCGGGGACAATGATTTCCTTTTCGATAGCGCGGATCGTGCGCAGGGGTGCCGGAATTGTGGCCGCACTGGCGGTTTCGGTATGGGTTTCGGCGCCAGCGGTTGCAGCCCATCCGATGGCAACGGGCGGCCTCACCTCACAGCCGATCGGACACTACGATTTCTGCAAGACGAATCCGGGCGAGTGCTCAATCCGCCCACGCAACCTTGCACCTGCCACCATGACCGAAGCGCTGTGGCGGGAACTGACCAGCGTCACCGCAAAGGKCAACGCTGCGGKCACGCCGATGAGCGACTCAGACATCTATGGCAAGGATGAGCTCTGGGCCTACCCGGACAAAGGCGTCGGCGACTGCGAGGATTATGTGCTTGAGAAGCGCCGTGAGTTGAACCGCATGGGAATGTCGCTTGCCGATCTCCTGATCACTGTCCTGCGCAAGCCGGACGGCGAAGGCCATGCGGTGCTGACGGTGCGCACCGACAAGGGCGACTATCTACTGGACAACCTGACCGACAAGGTTCGCCAGTGGGACGAGACAGACTATCGTTTCTTAAAGCGTCAGGCGATCGACAACACCGGACGGTGGGTCTCGATCCGCGAAGGCCAACCCGTGCTGGTTGGCTCGGTCCAATAGGAACGCGCGTCTCGCTTGAGGCGGACATTTTTTCATGCTGCGGGCGGGCGTGGAATGTGGGGCCCGAATGCAAGCTACTTTTCGAGAATATCGTAGCCGCTCTTCTTCCAATCGATCATTCCGCCCGACAAATGTGACACTTGGCTGAAACCGAGTTGCGTTAACTCCCGCGCCGCTATTTCGCTCATTCGCCCGCTTCGACAATACAGCACGATCTTTGCCGATCGATCCTTTGGAAGCTTGTCTAAATTATCTGCAATTTTGTCGAAGACAATAAAGGCGTCCGTATTGCTGATCTCGCCCTCATATGGTGTGTGCACGTTCACAAAGAAGAAGTCCTTTTTCTTCAGCATCTCGGCCAACTGAAAACTCGTCAGGGTCGTGAACTTTGCCTCCTCCGCCTCGGTCGGGCCGCTGGCCATCGTGAGCGCTGCCGCTATCGCGATCACAATGACGGTCCGTCGACTGATTACACTTTTTTCCGGTTCCATTTCGCTGTCTCCATATTCCTGACGGTTCCGTAGGCCCGGTGCGGAACCTCGGGGCGCGCACACCAATCTAGCGCATGCGCGCAAGGATTTCTCTTTGCACTCCGCCCCTGAGGCGTCACGGTCTGCTCAGCCGCATCATCACGGATGATCGACATTTCCCTCTGTCACAGAACAACAACTGTCGTTCCGACCGGGACGCGTTCGTAGAGATCGGCAACGTGCTCGTTGAGCATTCGAATGCAACCGTTGGACACTGCACGCCCAATCGTCCACGGCTCCGTCGTGCCATGAATCCGATAGTAGGTGTCGCGACCGTTCCGATAGAGGTAAAGGGCTCGCGCACCAAGCGGGTTGTTCGGACCCCCTGGGACGCCCCCGGCGTACTTTCCGTATTTCTGTGGGGCACGCTTGATCATATTCTTCGTTGGGGTCCAGCTTGGCCATTTTGCCTTTCGGGCGACCTGCGCTGTCCCTGACCAAGCCAGACCTGCCCGGCCGACGCCGACACCGTAGCGCCTCGCCACTCCAGTAGCTTCAACAAGGTACAGGAAGCGATTTTTGGGATCCACGACCACGGATCCGATCGCGTAGACGCCTGGAAAGTCTACGAGTTGCGGCATGAATTTGACGTCGAGCACAAATTTGTTCTTGACCTTCGCGGCAAGGGCCGCCTGCGGAGCTAGGATGACGGCGGTCAAACCGACTATCACGGAACGACGATCGAACATTTTTCCCTCATCGGAGGCACAACTGAATTGGTGGCAGTTCTCAGCTACGCTCTTCGACGCCGGGGCGGCTTATCGGAGACATCGACCGTCGAGCCGACAAGGCATATTTCGGCTGGGACATATGCGGTTCGCTTGAAGGGAACCGTACCGTTCAAGCTTGCTTGAGCCACAGCATCGGTGTCGAACTGACAGTGTAGATCCGTGGATGGCCGAACCTGGTTGCTGTCTTGAGCATCACGACCAGAAAAGGCGCTTACCGGAAAGCTGGCTGCACTGGACGGCACATGCGCAACACCGAGCGTACACGCGCGAGCCAAGTCTGACATTGCACTAAAATGCAAAACCAGGATCAGCGAGAGAACGGCTAGGAGGCCGGTTCGGATCAGCAAATATCTCATGACCCAGATATTCTGCGAGAGAAGTCTGATCGATACCTTGCGTCTCGATCAAAATCGCGTGAGCGCCAATCCAGAGGACTGCCTGGCATTGACGCCATCAGCCTGCTTGTGACTCCGCAGGTTCGGTAGTGGGGCGAACGGGACGCCGCCACAAGTTTCATTCGCCCGGGCTATGCGGATCCGCCAACGCGGCCTCCGGCCGGCTGATCGGTACGTCGTCCAATGACGTTTTCTTGGCAAGCGCCGCTGCACCGCGGCTCTGGAGAAGTTTCCGGAAGCTTGGGTGCATGCCCCCATCTGAATAGGCATGAGCTTCGATCGGCGTGCCGGCGGCCAGGAGCGCCTGTGTCTTGCGTGCATCGGCATCGTCTCGAGCGGCCACAGCAGCATTTCCCGAATTTAGCAGCGGCGGACATGCCGCAAGCGGATCGCGTGGATCACCGCCTTCGAATTCCGCGTCGAAAACATACCGTCTACCGCAGTAGGAGACCTTCGACGGACGGCTGGTTACCTCGAAATTGTCGTAGCCCTGCTTTAGGTTTGTCCAAAAGTCATAATTGGGATCACTTCGGTTCTTTGCCATGTTTTCAGGGGTCATCCTGAAGGGAAAAGCCTGTACTTGAAACGACGATTGGCCACCCTTTATGGCCTCTCGAATAACCGAATAGATTTCCGCAACACCGGCATCCGTCAGTGCGAAGCAACCAGACGATGAGCAGGCGCCGTGGACCATCAAGGCTTCACCGCTGTAACCAAGGGCGCTTTCCAGCTTGTTCGGGTAACCAAGATTGAAGGAGAGGTAATACTGCGAATTTGGATTCAACATGCCTGCGGAGACCGTGTAAAATCCTTCTGGAGCTTGCCGGTCGCCATTCCTGGTCTTAGGTCCAAGTTTGCCTGACCAACGGCACATCGGAAACGTCTTCAGGAGCGCGTAGCGCCCGGATCGATCACGTTTCCAGATCTCTAATTCACTCTCATCTTTGAATATCCGGATCAGAATTGGATCGGCCGGCGCCATTTTCCGGCGACTCATATCGCTGATCAGGCTTGCCTTGATTGGCTGGTTTGCTTTGTTGTCAGCCACAGGCACGTCCAGGACGGTAGACACGCACCCTGACATGAAAATGGCAAGCGCGGAGACAGTCGAAAATCGGAACAGCTTCTGAAGCAACGTATTTCGTTTCCTTACCATCCGGCTTCCGATGTCGACCCAAGATGTGCTCGATGTCGCAGGTGAGTTGATAGCAGCAGCAGCACTGTGCGTCAGTAGGGTTAACGAAAAATTTGATCCGGCTTGTTGCCTTGGGTCAGGGCGCGGCAACCGGTTCACCCCTATGACCGTTCCGGGCCCTTCAACGCTCCCTTCCCGATCAAAGTTGACGCGGCCTTTGCCCCGGGGGAACTCCTTTGACCGAATGGTCACGCGCCAAGGGGCGGAGTTCTCAGAAACAATTCAGAAACAAAACTCTACAAACCAGAAAAACTTCCGAAAAAATTCCAAGGCAAAGTGGTGTCGTCAAGGTCAGGTTATCGGTTGCGACCCAAGTCTCCTGGATATGGGGCAAACCATGCAAAGGGTTTCGATCAACTTGGTGGGTGCATTGCTTGGCATAGCGCTCGTCACGGTTGCGAGTGGAGAAGCGAACGCAAAAGTGGCGATCACCCGGATCGAGCATTGCACCAATCTCAGCCACCAATTTGATGACGCACTAAAAACCCACGCCACGGCAACGCAGGTTACTGCGGCAAAGACACTTCAAAGGAGGGGAAACCGGTACTGCGCCAACAACAAACAGGCCCAGGGCATCCGGATGCTCGCAAATGCTTTGAAACTGCTTGGAGTAACCCCGACTGACCTATACCCGTGAATCTTAACCCGATCTGCAAAAAGGAAACGAAGCTATGAAAAAGTCCCTTCTCTCCGCCCTTGGTCTCGCCTTTGCTCTCGCCTTCTCGATGCCGGCTCTCGGCAACGCCGCCGCCACCACGACAGCGGCTCCCGCCGCCACTACGACTGCTCCGGCCGCTCCGATGAAGGCGGCCCCGAAGAAGGTCGCTGCCAAAAAAGCTTGCAAGGTGACCAAGACGCATAAATGCCCGGTTGCAAAGAAGCACGTCACGAAGAAGGCGGCCCCCAAGAAGGCCTAATCCAAGTCAGACAATCTTGTCTGAACAACCAAGGCCGCCGCAGTTGAGATTCGGCTGTGGCGGCCTTCGGGCAGGATGCTCTCGCCATCTCCCGGTAGGATAGGCCACTGGTAGTCGAACAACAGCCAACCACGACCGGCGCGTCAGTATAGCGGTTCCAGCGGCAGCAGGGGGCGTAGAGGGACCTGCTTAGTCGAGCGACGGTACTCTCGTCGCTAACGCCATTTTTTGCGTTGTTCGGAGCGTTATCTAGTCTGGAAGCGGGCGACCGATAGGAACTTGACCGCGTTGCCGGTGAACCGATCGGCATCGGTTATCTGATTGCCGGTTTGGAAGCCTGCAGTGTAGACCTCGCTTGGCGGGCTATGCACGATATTGTAGGCATAGCGCGGCGCCGTCGTTGCGCTGGAAACGGTGGCGATGTTTTCGCCGCTGTTCAACGCCCAGCGGGCAGCCTGTGGCACGACGGCAACCACCAGGGATCTGGGAGCATGCTTCGGGTCTCCTGCGGTAGCCCTGGCTTCCTTGCGCGTGGTCTTCACGCCGGCGCCGATCGCTGCAGCCGGATCGGAGCCGGCCGGGCGGGTAGCAATAGCTCTGCGCGGCGATGCGGAATCAACGCCAGACAGATCGTTCACCACCGGCTGTGGCTCCGACAGCGAGGCGACCTGATATTCATCTTGCTTCGCGTTGGCCTGGACGAAAACAGCCTTAACCGCGTCCGTCCTGGCGTTCTCAGACGGCACTGTCGGCAGCACCCAAGAGGCATCGGTAGCGGCATGGCTATGAGGTGCCGTGTCCGCCAGTGCCAGCAGCACATCCCTGTTCTGCTGCGCCGGTTCGGCCGTTGGCGACCGATCGGGGCGCCACGTCGGCAACGGCATGTTAGTATCCGCGACCTGCTGTGCCGGCTCGGAGACGGCGGACGGATTCATCATGCCGAAAGGAACGCTCGCCGGTGCTTGCACCGTCGCCACAGTCTGCTCGGTTGTGGCGGTAGCATTCCCCACGCCGAAAGCCACATTCTCAGGCGGCTGCGGACCGACATCAGCCTTCGGACGCGGCGCGAAATCGGGCAACGGAATGCTGCGCGCCGGCAACGCCGCGATGATCGTCTCTGGCGTGTCCTTCTGCGGTGCCACGTCATCGACTGCCTGAGGCATATCGTCGGGAGCCTGGGGAATCTTGGCGCGCTTGGCATCCGGCGGCGTCACGATGGCAATGTCCGGCAGGTTGCCGCTCTTAGCGGCGGACGCGAGCTTCAAGTTCCTTGGTTTGGGAGCGGATGCGACGTCTGCGCTGTCGTCCGCCTCGTCGGAACCGCCACCGAAGAAGGCGGCCAGCAGGCCACCAGATTTTCTGGTGTTACCGCCGGCGCTGGCCATTTCTATGGCCGGAGCGCCAGAACCCTTGCGCGCCTTGTAGGCCGCAAGCGCCAACTCATAGCCAGGCAGCGGCCTGCCGTCGCTCGGCACATGCAGCGTCTTGCCGTTGGGGAACAGGCTGACCAGTTCCTGACGGCTGATGCCGGGCCAATGGCGCACATTGCCGACGTCCATATGGACGAAGGGCGAGCCGGACGACGGATAGTAGCCGACCCCGCCGCCCTGCATCTTGAGGCCGATGTTGCGCAGCTTCTTCAGCGGCACGCCGGGAATGTAGAAATCCAAAGCCTTGCCGAGCATGTGCTGGCTTTCTTTGGCCACACCTCTACTGCGGCTGCGTAGCATCGAGTTCGTCGCCGGCGAGCGATAGCCGCAGACGACCTGGATGTAGTCGGTGGCGCCGCTGGCGCGATAAGTCTCCCAGACCAGATCCAGCAAACGCGGATCCATCTTGGTCGGCTCGTTGCGGCGCCAATCGCGCAGGATGATGTTGATCTTCCTGAGTCCTTCTGGATCGTAACGGCCATTGCGTTTGAAGACGATCTCCGCCTTTTCCTGCGTGTGTAGATGATAGAGTTTCAGCGAACGTGTCTCGGCGCTGGCGCCAGTCGCAGCCGCAGCGAGGAAACCAAAGGCAAGAATCACCGCTGCCAGGCATCTCGGCCAGACGCTCATGTGATAGTGCCGCCCGTTTTTATGTCGTTCGACCCTGTTCAAATCAAATGGCCTTGCAGGCTGCCGTTTGTCCCCGGATTTGCCCAAACGGATGTGTTGTTGTCACATCCGGTATCCATCCTAATGGTTAATCATCACTTACTGGAGTTGAAATGCGGTAACACCGTGGCGACATCCTGCCAAAATGGTGCGCCAGATTTCAGGGAAATTGTTGGCTAGGTGCAGTGGGTCAACAAGCAAGACAACCGCTACGGCGAATGCGTGACGGGTCAAGACTCAAGCGCTGCCAACAGCATTCATAGTGGAGCATTGGCGGATATCGTACCTTCCGTCGTGGCGACCATCCGCAATGGAGGCTGATCGAACATCGCTAACTGTGCAACATCCCGGACAGAAACGCCGAGGCAATCGCCGGAAAGGCGCCGAAGTGATCGCGGAGAGGAATGATCGAAGCAGACAATTAACAAGCTTGAGCTACGGATTGGCAAACAAAGTCAAACGGACTGCTTTCGCTGGGGTCATCGACTAAGTGCCAACAGGTGGGTTTAATCGGATGCTATCTCAACTGGAGACGCGTGCGGACGCCAACCTTCGGCCCGCTGGGGTGCTCATCCTTGGCGGGGCGCACGGGACGCTGGCACTGGCCAGAAGCCTTGGCGTTCAGAAAGTGCCTGTCTGGCTGGTGAGCAACGACACACCGTTGCCCAGCTTTTCGCGATATGCTCACCGGACAATGACGTGGCCTGGTCCCGATGACGGTGGTGCCGTCGCCTTCCTGCTCAATCTGGCTAAGGTTCACGGGCTTAGTGGCTTCCTGCTGATCGCCGGCGGCGACCCCGAAGTTCGCTTCGTATCGCAATCGATCGACGAACTGTCCGCCGTGTTTGACGTGGTGCTGCCACCCTGGGAGCAGCTGAAATGGGTTTGTGAAAAGCCGCTGCTCTATCGCAGGGCGCGCGAATTGGGGCTTGCCGTTCCGCTGACCTATGAGATCACGTCGCTCAAGCAGGCAGCGGCAGCCGAACTTCGCTTTCCCGTCATCCTGAAGCCGAACATGGGCGGGCGCAGCCGTTTTGCGCGCGCCAAGGCCGTTCTCACTAATGACAAGGCATCGTTTTTGACAGCCTACAGATGGGCTGCCGAAGAGATCGGCAGCGAGAATGTCGTGGTTCAGGAAATGATACCGGGCGGAGGAGAGAGCCAGTTCTCCTATGCGGCGCTCTGGCACGACGGCGCGCCTGTGGCGGAATTCACCGCTCGCCGCACGCGGCAATATCCGGTCGACTTCGGCTATACCAGTACCTTCGTGGAGGTGGTCGACGAACCGCAGTTGATCGACGCCGCGCGCCAGCTGCTCGGATCGATCGCGCATCACGGGCTGGTGGAGGTCGAATTCAAGCGCGATGCGCGCGATGGCTCGATGAAGGTGCTCGACGTCAATCCACGGCCCTGGACATGGTTTGGACTGGGCGCCGCCGCCGGCGTCGACCTCGGCGCCATGCTTTGGGCGATCAAATCGGGCCAAACGCTGCAGACGGCTTCGGCGCGGTCCAATACGTCCTGGATGTATCTGGTTCGGGATGCTGTCGCGGCCCTCAAGCTGATCTCGAGCGGCCGGCTGACGAAGCGAGCCTATCTCATCTCATTCGCCAAAGTACGGGCATGGGCGACATTCCAGGCAAATGACCCGATGCCGGGCCTGATCGACTTGCCGTTGACGGGCTGGAGAGTGCTGATGAGGCGGATCCTTCGGCTTTTGTGAGCAGGGCAATGCCTGGAGGAAGCCTCTCTTTCCGCAATCTTAACCGGGGAATGTTTAGGACGGCGGCGTGACGGAGGGAGTTCCCCAGCTTGCAGAAACAGACAGGCGAGACCGCTGACATGACCGCTTCCATGCCCAGGACCGACTGCGAGGTGGCCGTGATCGGTGCCGGTCCATTCGGGCTGGCCGCCGCCTCGGCCCTCAAGGCGGCAGGCGTCGATACGCTCACGCTCGGCGGTGCGATGTCGTTCTGGCGTGACCATATGCCGAGAGGCATGAGGCTGCGCTCGCCCTGGCACGCGACCTATATCGGCCACACGAAAGGTCCGCTTTCGCTCGATTCCTACGCGAAAGTCCTCGGCATCTCGCCCCGTGAACCGCTGCTGCTCGAAAACTTCGTCGACTATGGATTGTGGATTCAAGCCCAGGCGGTTCCGGATCTGGATGCGCGCAGGGTAGACCGCGTCGAAACGACGACCGGCGGATTTCGTCTGGCACTGGCTCATGGCGATGCTGTCAAGGCGCGCCGCGTCGTCGTTGCCACCGGCCTGATGAACCAGCAACTGATCCCCGCCGTCTTCGACGCAATCCCACGCGAACTGGTCAGCCATGCCAGCGAACACACTGGTTATGAGGCCTTCCGCGGCAAGCGCGTCGCTGTCATCGGGCGTGGGCAAAGCGCGTGCGAATCCGCCGCGTTGCTCAAACGAAACGGGGCCGATGTCGAACTCATCTGCCATGGCGACATCCATTGGCTGGGGTATCGGGCGCTGTCGGGAAAGCAGAGCTGGAGCTTGCGCGACTTCCTGTCGGAGCGGCTCGCATCGCCTTCCAGGGTCGGCCCGTTCCCGATTTCCTGGCTGGTCGAGGTTCCAGGCTTCGTGCAACGGTTCCCAGAGGCAGCCCGAGCCGGGCTCAACAGGCGCAGTCTCGGCGCCGGCGCGACAGGCTGGCTGAAACCGGACTTCGACGGCATAAAGATCAATGCCGGCAGCAGGATCATCAGTGCGTCCGCCAAAGGCAATGCCATCGAACTGCGGTTCGAAGGGGATGCCGCCACCTTCGATCACGTCCTGCTCGGCACCGGCTACCGGATCGATGTCGCAAAGCTC
>BFBZ01000033.1_pt54 | contig 17611 bp, 5 predicted proteins | sample 1888401 | NCBI WGS metagenome assembly BFBZ01 (sample SAMD00112614, study PRJDB3348) | symbiont metagenome | host: Chara braunii | reverse complement strand
GGCATGCTGAACATCGCGCTGGCCATCGGCATTGCTGGAATTCCGAAATTTGGCCGGGTGGTTCGGGCGCAGACCCAGCTGGTCCGCGATGCGGATTACGTCACCCATGCGGCGATTTATGGCTTGAGCCGACCGCAGGTATTCTTACGGCACGTGCTTCCCAATGTGCTGGTGGCCATCCCGGTCATTGCGACGGTCTACGTCGGCAGTACGATCCTGGCCGTCTCTGGCCTCAGTTTTCTCGGTCTTGGCCCGCAGCCCCCGACACCGGAATGGGGCGTCATGCTGGCCGAAAGCCGGGACGTTCTCCGTGTCGCCTGGTGGCCGGGGGTGTTCCCGGGGGCCGCCATCACCTTGACGGTGATTGCTTTCAGTGTGATCGGCAACTTTTTGCAGAAGACATTCGAGGGGCGGCTGGCATGAGTGCAACTAGCCTCGACATCGAAGCGATCGATGCAAGTGTCCGTGAGGCGCTGATCGATATCCAGGGCCTCTCGATCGGCTTTGCGGCGACCAATGCCGGCCAGCCGATCGTGCGGGACGTCGATCTAAGAATCCATCCGGGCGAGTGCGTGGCGCTGGTTGGCGAATCCGGTTCCGGGAAAAGCATCACGGCGCGCAGCCTGCTGCATCTCACCGGTGAAGGGGCGCTGATCGACGCTCGCCGCTTCCTCATCAAGGGACGGGACGCACGCCAGTTTCGCGAAGCCGACTGGCGGAAGCTGCGCGGGACGATGACCGGCCTTGTCATGCAGGATGCGCTCGTCTCGCTGGATCCGTTGCGGACCATCGGGCAGGAGGTGGCCGAGGTGGTGTCCGAACATCGGATCCTCAAGATGAGCCGGGATGTCGATGCACGAGTGCTGGACGTCCTCGCCAAGGTTGGAATTCCGCACCCGGAGAGCCGGGCTCTGCAGTATCTGTCTCTTATACACATCTAGATGTGTATAAGAGACAGATGCAAGTGTCCGTGAGGCGCTGATCGATATCCAGGGCCTCTCGATCGGCTTTGCGGCGACCAATGCCGGCCAGCCGATCGTGCGGGACGTCGATCTAAGAATCCATCCGGGCGAGTGCGTGGCGCTGGTTGGCGAATCCGGTTCCGGGAAAAGCATCACGGCGCGCAGCCTGCTGCATCTCACCGGTGAAGGGGCGCTGATCGACGCTCGCCGCTTCCTCATCAAGGGACGGGACGCACGCCAGTTTCGCGAAGCCGACTGGCGGAAGCTGCGCGGGACGATGACCGGCCTTGTCATGCAGGATGCGCTCGTCTCGCTGGATCCGTTGCGGACCATCGGGCAGGAGGTGGCCGAGGTGGTGTCCGAACATCGGATCCTCAAGATGAGCCGGGATGTCGATGCACGAGTGCTGGACGTCCTCGCCAAGGTTGGAATTCCGCACCCGGAGAGCCGGGCTCTGCAGTATCTGTCTCTTATACACATCTAGATGTGTATAAGAGACAGATGCAAGTGTCCGTGAGGCGCTGATCGATATCCAGGGCCTCTCGATCGGCTTTGCGGCGACCAATGCCGGCCAGCCGATCGTGCGGGACGTCGATCTAAGAATCCATCCGGGCGAGTGCGTGGCGCTGGTTGGCGAATCCGGTTCCGGGAAAAGCATCACGGCGCGCAGCCTGCTGCATCTCACCGGTGAAGGGGCGCTGATCGACGCTCGCCGCTTCCTCATCAAGGGACGGGACGCACGCCAGTTTCGCGAAGCCGACTGGCGGAAGCTGCGCGGGACGATGACCGGCCTTGTCATGCAGGATGCGCTCGTCTCGCTGGATCCGTTGCGGACCATCGGGCAGGAGGTGGCCGAGGTGGTGTCCGAACATCGGATCCTCAAGATGAGCCGGGATGTCGATGCACGAGTGCTGGACGTCCTCGCCAAGGTTGGAATTCCGCACCCGGAGAGCCGGGCTCTGCAGTATCTGTCTCTTATACACATCTAGATGTGTATAAGAGACAGATGCAAGTGTCCGTGAGGCGCTGATCGATATCCAGGGCCTCTCGATCGGCTTTGCGGCGACCAATGCCGGCCAGCCGATCGTGCGGGACGTCGATCTAAGAATCCATCCGGGCGAGTGCGTGGCGCTGGTTGGCGAATCCGGTTCCGGGAAAAGCATCACGGCGCGCAGCCTGCTGCATCTCACCGGTGAAGGGGCGCTGATCGACGCTCGCCGCTTCCTCATCAAGGGACGGGACGCACGCCAGTTTCGCGAAGCCGACTGGCGGAAGCTGCGCGGGACGATGACCGGCCTTGTCATGCAGGATGCGCTCGTCTCGCTGGATCCGTTGCGGACCATCGGGCAGGAGGTGGCCGAGGTGGTGTCCGAACATCGGATCCTCAAGATGAGCCGGGATGTCGATGCACGAGTGCTGGACGTCCTCGCCAAGGTTGGAATTCCGCACCCGGAGAGCCGGGCTCTGCAGTATCTGTCTCTTATACACATCTAGATGTGTATAAGAGACAGATGCAAGTGTCCGTGAGGCGCTGATCGATATCCAGGGCCTCTCGATCGGCTTTGCGGCGACCAATGCCGGCCAGCCGATCGTGCGGGACGTCGATCTAAGAATCCATCCGGGCGAGTGCGTGGCGCTGGTTGGCGAATCCGGTTCCGGGAAAAGCATCACGGCGCGCAGCCTGCTGCATCTCACCGGTGAAGGGGCGCTGATCGACGCTCGCCGCTTCCTCATCAAGGGACGGGACGCACGCCAGTTTCGCGAAGCCGACTGGCGGAAGCTGCGCGGGACGATGACCGGCCTTGTCATGCAGGATGCGCTCGTCTCGCTGGATCCGTTGCGGACCATCGGGCAGGAGGTGGCCGAGGTGGTGTCCGAACATCGGATCCTCAAGATGAGCCGGGATGTCGATGCACGAGTGCTGGACGTCCTCGCCAAGGTTGGAATTCCGCACCCGGAGAGCCGGGCTCTGCAGTATCTGTCTCTTATACACATCTAGATGTGTATAAGAGACAGATGCAAGTGTCCGTGAGGCGCTGATCGATATCCAGGGCCTCTCGATCGGCTTTGCGGCGACCAATGCCGGCCAGCCGATCGTGCGGGACGTCGATCTAAGAATCCATCCGGGCGAGTGCGTGGCGCTGGTTGGCGAATCCGGTTCCGGGAAAAGCATCACGGCGCGCAGCCTGCTGCATCTCACCGGTGAAGGGGCGCTGATCGACGCTCGCCGCTTCCTCATCAAGGGACGGGACGCACGCCAGTTTCGCGAAGCCGACTGGCGGAAGCTGCGCGGGACGATGACCGGCCTTGTCATGCAGGATGCGCTCGTCTCGCTGGATCCGTTGCGGACCATCGGGCAGGAGGTGGCCGAGGTGGTGTCCGAACATCGGATCCTCAAGATGAGCCGGGATGTCGATGCACGAGTGCTGGACGTCCTCGCCAAGGTTGGAATTCCGCACCCGGAGAGCCGGGCTCTGCAGTATCTGTCTCTTATACACATCTAGATGTGTATAAGAGACAGATGCAAGTGTCCGTGAGGCGCTGATCGATATCCAGGGCCTCTCGATCGGCTTTGCGGCGACCAATGCCGGCCAGCCGATCGTGCGGGACGTCGATCTAAGAATCCATCCGGGCGAGTGCGTGGCGCTGGTTGGCGAATCCGGTTCCGGGAAAAGCATCACGGCGCGCAGCCTGCTGCATCTCACCGGTGAAGGGGCGCTGATCGACGCTCGCCGCTTCCTCATCAAGGGACGGGACGCACGCCAGTTTCGCGAAGCCGACTGGCGGAAGCTGCGCGGGACGATGACCGGCCTTGTCATGCAGGATGCGCTCGTCTCGCTGGATCCGTTGCGGACCATCGGGCAGGAGGTGGCCGAGGTGGTGTCCGAACATCGGATCCTCAAGATGAGCCGGGATGTCGATGCACGAGTGCTGGACGTCCTCGCCAAGGTTGGAATTCCGCACCCGGAGAGCCGGGCTCTGCAGTATCTGTCTCTTATACACATCTAGATGTGTATAAGAGACAGATGCAAGTGTCCGTGAGGCGCTGATCGATATCCAGGGCCTCTCGATCGGCTTTGCGGCGACCAATGCCGGCCAGCCGATCGTGCGGGACGTCGATCTAAGAATCCATCCGGGCGAGTGCGTGGCGCTGGTTGGCGAATCCGGTTCCGGGAAAAGCATCACGGCGCGCAGCCTGCTGCATCTCACCGGTGAAGGGGCGCTGATCGACGCTCGCCGCTTCCTCATCAAGGGACGGGACGCACGCCAGTTTCGCGAAGCCGACTGGCGGAAGCTGCGCGGGACGATGACCGGCCTTGTCATGCAGGATGCGCTCGTCTCGCTGGATCCGTTGCGGACCATCGGGCAGGAGGTGGCCGAGGTGGTGTCCGAACATCGGATCCTCAAGATGAGCCGGGATGTCGATGCACGAGTGCTGGACGTCCTCGCCAAGGTTGGAATTCCGCACCCGGAGAGCCGGGCTCTGCAGTATCTGTCTCTTATACACATCTAGATGTGTATAAGAGACAGATGCAAGTGTCCGTGAGGCGCTGATCGATATCCAGGGCCTCTCGATCGGCTTTGCGGCGACCAATGCCGGCCAGCCGATCGTGCGGGACGTCGATCTAAGAATCCATCCGGGCGAGTGCGTGGCGCTGGTTGGCGAATCCGGTTCCGGGAAAAGCATCACGGCGCGCAGCCTGCTGCATCTCACCGGTGAAGGGGCGCTGATCGACGCTCGCCGCTTCCTCATCAAGGGACGGGACGCACGCCAGTTTCGCGAAGCCGACTGGCGGAAGCTGCGCGGGACGATGACCGGCCTTGTCATGCAGGATGCGCTCGTCTCGCTGGATCCGTTGCGGACCATCGGGCAGGAGGTGGCCGAGGTGGTGTCCGAACATCGGATCCTCAAGATGAGCCGGGATGTCGATGCACGAGTGCTGGACGTCCTCGCCAAGGTTGGAATTCCGCACCCGGAGAGCCGGGCTCTGCAGTATCTGTCTCTTATACACATCTAGATGTGTATAAGAGACAGATGCAAGTGTCCGTGAGGCGCTGATCGATATCCAGGGCCTCTCGATCGGCTTTGCGGCGACCAATGCCGGCCAGCCGATCGTGCGGGACGTCGATCTAAGAATCCATCCGGGCGAGTGCGTGGCGCTGGTTGGCGAATCCGGTTCCGGGAAAAGCATCACGGCGCGCAGCCTGCTGCATCTCACCGGTGAAGGGGCGCTGATCGACGCTCGCCGCTTCCTCATCAAGGGACGGGACGCACGCCAGTTTCGCGAAGCCGACTGGCGGAAGCTGCGCGGGACGATGACCGGCCTTGTCATGCAGGATGCGCTCGTCTCGCTGGATCCGTTGCGGACCATCGGGCAGGAGGTGGCCGAGGTGGTGTCCGAACATCGGATCCTCAAGATGAGCCGGGATGTCGATGCACGAGTGCTGGACGTCCTCGCCAAGGTTGGAATTCCGCACCCGGAGAGCCGGGCTCTGCAGTATCTGTCTCTTATACACATCTAGATGTGTATAAGAGACAGATGCAAGTGTCCGTGAGGCGCTGATCGATATCCAGGGCCTCTCGATCGGCTTTGCGGCGACCAATGCCGGCCAGCCGATCGTGCGGGACGTCGATCTAAGAATCCATCCGGGCGAGTGCGTGGCGCTGGTTGGCGAATCCGGTTCCGGGAAAAGCATCACGGCGCGCAGCCTGCTGCATCTCACCGGTGAAGGGGCGCTGATCGACGCTCGCCGCTTCCTCATCAAGGGACGGGACGCACGCCAGTTTCGCGAAGCCGACTGGCGGAAGCTGCGCGGGACGATGACCGGCCTTGTCATGCAGGATGCGCTCGTCTCGCTGGATCCGTTGCGGACCATCGGGCAGGAGGTGGCCGAGGTGGTGTCCGAACATCGGATCCTCAAGATGAGCCGGGATGTCGATGCACGAGTGCTGGACGTCCTCGCCAAGGTTGGAATTCCGCACCCGGAGAGCCGGGCTCTGCAGTATCTGTCTCTTATACACATCTAGATGTGTATAAGAGACAGATGCAAGTGTCCGTGAGGCGCTGATCGATATCCAGGGCCTCTCGATCGGCTTTGCGGCGACCAATGCCGGCCAGCCGATCGTGCGGGACGTCGATCTAAGAATCCATCCGGGCGAGTGCGTGGCGCTGGTTGGCGAATCCGGTTCCGGGAAAAGCATCACGGCGCGCAGCCTGCTGCATCTCACCGGTGAAGGGGCGCTGATCGACGCTCGCCGCTTCCTCATCAAGGGACGGGACGCACGCCAGTTTCGCGAAGCCGACTGGCGGAAGCTGCGCGGGACGATGACCGGCCTTGTCATGCAGGATGCGCTCGTCTCGCTGGATCCGTTGCGGACCATCGGGCAGGAGGTGGCCGAGGTGGTGTCCGAACATCGGATCCTCAAGATGAGCCGGGATGTCGATGCACGAGTGCTGGACGTCCTCGCCAAGGTTGGAATTCCGCACCCGGAGAGCCGGGCTCTGCAGTATCTGTCTCTTATACACATCTAGATGTGTATAAGAGACAGATGCAAGTGTCCGTGAGGCGCTGATCGATATCCAGGGCCTCTCGATCGGCTTTGCGGCGACCAATGCCGGCCAGCCGATCGTGCGGGACGTCGATCTAAGAATCCATCCGGGCGAGTGCGTGGCGCTGGTTGGCGAATCCGGTTCCGGGAAAAGCATCACGGCGCGCAGCCTGCTGCATCTCACCGGTGAAGGGGCGCTGATCGACGCTCGCCGCTTCCTCATCAAGGGACGGGACGCACGCCAGTTTCGCGAAGCCGACTGGCGGAAGCTGCGCGGGACGATGACCGGCCTTGTCATGCAGGATGCGCTCGTCTCGCTGGATCCGTTGCGGACCATCGGGCAGGAGGTGGCCGAGGTGGTGTCCGAACATCGGATCCTCAAGATGAGCCGGGATGTCGATGCACGAGTGCTGGACGTCCTCGCCAAGGTTGGAATTCCGCACCCGGAGAGCCGGGCTCTGCAGTATCTGTCTCTTATACACATCTAGATGTGTATAAGAGACAGATGCAAGTGTCCGTGAGGCGCTGATCGATATCCAGGGCCTCTCGATCGGCTTTGCGGCGACCAATGCCGGCCAGCCGATCGTGCGGGACGTCGATCTAAGAATCCATCCGGGCGAGTGCGTGGCGCTGGTTGGCGAATCCGGTTCCGGGAAAAGCATCACGGCGCGCAGCCTGCTGCATCTCACCGGTGAAGGGGCGCTGATCGACGCTCGCCGCTTCCTCATCAAGGGACGGGACGCACGCCAGTTTCGCGAAGCCGACTGGCGGAAGCTGCGCGGGACGATGACCGGCCTTGTCATGCAGGATGCGCTCGTCTCGCTGGATCCGTTGCGGACCATCGGGCAGGAGGTGGCCGAGGTGGTGTCCGAACATCGGATCCTCAAGATGAGCCGGGATGTCGATGCACGAGTGCTGGACGTCCTCGCCAAGGTTGGAATTCCGCACCCGGAGAGCCGGGCTCTGCAGTATCTGTCTCTTATACACATCTAGATGTGTATAAGAGACAGATGCAAGTGTCCGTGAGGCGCTGATCGATATCCAGGGCCTCTCGATCGGCTTTGCGGCGACCAATGCCGGCCAGCCGATCGTGCGGGACGTCGATCTAAGAATCCATCCGGGCGAGTGCGTGGCGCTGGTTGGCGAATCCGGTTCCGGGAAAAGCATCACGGCGCGCAGCCTGCTGCATCTCACCGGTGAAGGGGCGCTGATCGACGCTCGCCGCTTCCTCATCAAGGGACGGGACGCACGCCAGTTTCGCGAAGCCGACTGGCGGAAGCTGCGCGGGACGATGACCGGCCTTGTCATGCAGGATGCGCTCGTCTCGCTGGATCCGTTGCGGACCATCGGGCAGGAGGTGGCCGAGGTGGTGTCCGAACATCGGATCCTCAAGATGAGCCGGGATGTCGATGCACGAGTGCTGGACGTCCTCGCCAAGGTTGGAATTCCGCACCCGGAGAGCCGGGCTCTGCAGTATCTGTCTCTTATACACATCTAGATGTGTATAAGAGACAGATGCAAGTGTCCGTGAGGCGCTGATCGATATCCAGGGCCTCTCGATCGGCTTTGCGGCGACCAATGCCGGCCAGCCGATCGTGCGGGACGTCGATCTAAGAATCCATCCGGGCGAGTGCGTGGCGCTGGTTGGCGAATCCGGTTCCGGGAAAAGCATCACGGCGCGCAGCCTGCTGCATCTCACCGGTGAAGGGGCGCTGATCGACGCTCGCCGCTTCCTCATCAAGGGACGGGACGCACGCCAGTTTCGCGAAGCCGACTGGCGGAAGCTGCGCGGGACGATGACCGGCCTTGTCATGCAGGATGCGCTCGTCTCGCTGGATCCGTTGCGGACCATCGGGCAGGAGGTGGCCGAGGTGGTGTCCGAACATCGGATCCTCAAGATGAGCCGGGATGTCGATGCACGAGTGCTGGACGTCCTCGCCAAGGTTGGAATTCCGCACCCGGAGAGCCGGGCTCTGCAGTATCTGTCTCTTATACACATCTAGATGTGTATAAGAGACAGATGCAAGTGTCCGTGAGGCGCTGATCGATATCCAGGGCCTCTCGATCGGCTTTGCGGCGACCAATGCCGGCCAGCCGATCGTGCGGGACGTCGATCTAAGAATCCATCCGGGCGAGTGCGTGGCGCTGGTTGGCGAATCCGGTTCCGGGAAAAGCATCACGGCGCGCAGCCTGCTGCATCTCACCGGTGAAGGGGCGCTGATCGACGCTCGCCGCTTCCTCATCAAGGGACGGGACGCACGCCAGTTTCGCGAAGCCGACTGGCGGAAGCTGCGCGGGACGATGACCGGCCTTGTCATGCAGGATGCGCTCGTCTCGCTGGATCCGTTGCGGACCATCGGGCAGGAGGTGGCCGAGGTGGTGTCCGAACATCGGATCCTCAAGATGAGCCGGGATGTCGATGCACGAGTGCTGGACGTCCTCGCCAAGGTTGGAATTCCGCACCCGGAGAGCCGGGCTCTGCAGTATCTGTCTCTTATACACATCTAGATGTGTATAAGAGACAGATGCAAGTGTCCGTGAGGCGCTGATCGATATCCAGGGCCTCTCGATCGGCTTTGCGGCGACCAATGCCGGCCAGCCGATCGTGCGGGACGTCGATCTAAGAATCCATCCGGGCGAGTGCGTGGCGCTGGTTGGCGAATCCGGTTCCGGGAAAAGCATCACGGCGCGCAGCCTGCTGCATCTCACCGGTGAAGGGGCGCTGATCGACGCTCGCCGCTTCCTCATCAAGGGACGGGACGCACGCCAGTTTCGCGAAGCCGACTGGCGGAAGCTGCGCGGGACGATGACCGGCCTTGTCATGCAGGATGCGCTCGTCTCGCTGGATCCGTTGCGGACCATCGGGCAGGAGGTGGCCGAGGTGGTGTCCGAACATCGGATCCTCAAGATGAGCCGGGATGTCGATGCACGAGTGCTGGACGTCCTCGCCAAGGTTGGAATTCCGCACCCGGAGAGCCGGGCTCTGCAGTATCTGTCTCTTATACACATCTAGATGTGTATAAGAGACAGATGCAAGTGTCCGTGAGGCGCTGATCGATATCCAGGGCCTCTCGATCGGCTTTGCGGCGACCAATGCCGGCCAGCCGATCGTGCGGGACGTCGATCTAAGAATCCATCCGGGCGAGTGCGTGGCGCTGGTTGGCGAATCCGGTTCCGGGAAAAGCATCACGGCGCGCAGCCTGCTGCATCTCACCGGTGAAGGGGCGCTGATCGACGCTCGCCGCTTCCTCATCAAGGGACGGGACGCACGCCAGTTTCGCGAAGCCGACTGGCGGAAGCTGCGCGGGACGATGACCGGCCTTGTCATGCAGGATGCGCTCGTCTCGCTGGATCCGTTGCGGACCATCGGGCAGGAGGTGGCCGAGGTGGTGTCCGAACATCGGATCCTCAAGATGAGCCGGGATGTCGATGCACGAGTGCTGGACGTCCTCGCCAAGGTTGGAATTCCGCACCCGGAGAGCCGGGCTCTGCAGTATCTGTCTCTTATACACATCTAGATGTGTATAAGAGACAGATGCAAGTGTCCGTGAGGCGCTGATCGATATCCAGGGCCTCTCGATCGGCTTTGCGGCGACCAATGCCGGCCAGCCGATCGTGCGGGACGTCGATCTAAGAATCCATCCGGGCGAGTGCGTGGCGCTGGTTGGCGAATCCGGTTCCGGGAAAAGCATCACGGCGCGCAGCCTGCTGCATCTCACCGGTGAAGGGGCGCTGATCGACGCTCGCCGCTTCCTCATCAAGGGACGGGACGCACGCCAGTTTCGCGAAGCCGACTGGCGGAAGCTGCGCGGGACGATGACCGGCCTTGTCATGCAGGATGCGCTCGTCTCGCTGGATCCGTTGCGGACCATCGGGCAGGAGGTGGCCGAGGTGGTGTCCGAACATCGGATCCTCAAGATGAGCCGGGATGTCGATGCACGAGTGCTGGACGTCCTCGCCAAGGTTGGAATTCCGCACCCGGAGAGCCGGGCTCTGCAGTATCTGTCTCTTATACACATCTAGATGTGTATAAGAGACAGATGCAAGTGTCCGTGAGGCGCTGATCGATATCCAGGGCCTCTCGATCGGCTTTGCGGCGACCAATGCCGGCCAGCCGATCGTGCGGGACGTCGATCTAAGAATCCATCCGGGCGAGTGCGTGGCGCTGGTTGGCGAATCCGGTTCCGGGAAAAGCATCACGGCGCGCAGCCTGCTGCATCTCACCGGTGAAGGGGCGCTGATCGACGCTCGCCGCTTCCTCATCAAGGGACGGGACGCACGCCAGTTTCGCGAAGCCGACTGGCGGAAGCTGCGCGGGACGATGACCGGCCTTGTCATGCAGGATGCGCTCGTCTCGCTGGATCCGTTGCGGACCATCGGGCAGGAGGTGGCCGAGGTGGTGTCCGAACATCGGATCCTCAAGATGAGCCGGGATGTCGATGCACGAGTGCTGGACGTCCTCGCCAAGGTTGGAATTCCGCACCCGGAGAGCCGGGCTCTGCAGTATCTGTCTCTTATACACATCTAGATGTGTATAAGAGACAGATGCAAGTGTCCGTGAGGCGCTGATCGATATCCAGGGCCTCTCGATCGGCTTTGCGGCGACCAATGCCGGCCAGCCGATCGTGCGGGACGTCGATCTAAGAATCCATCCGGGCGAGTGCGTGGCGCTGGTTGGCGAATCCGGTTCCGGGAAAAGCATCACGGCGCGCAGCCTGCTGCATCTCACCGGTGAAGGGGCGCTGATCGACGCTCGCCGCTTCCTCATCAAGGGACGGGACGCACGCCAGTTTCGCGAAGCCGACTGGCGGAAGCTGCGCGGGACGATGACCGGCCTTGTCATGCAGGATGCGCTCGTCTCGCTGGATCCGTTGCGGACCATCGGGCAGGAGGTGGCCGAGGTGGTGTCCGAACATCGGATCCTCAAGATGAGCCGGGATGTCGATGCACGAGTGCTGGACGTCCTCGCCAAGGTTGGAATTCCGCACCCGGAGAGCCGGGCTCTGCAGTATCTGTCTCTTATACACATCTAGATGTGTATAAGAGACAGATGCAAGTGTCCGTGAGGCGCTGATCGATATCCAGGGCCTCTCGATCGGCTTTGCGGCGACCAATGCCGGCCAGCCGATCGTGCGGGACGTCGATCTAAGAATCCATCCGGGCGAGTGCGTGGCGCTGGTTGGCGAATCCGGTTCCGGGAAAAGCATCACGGCGCGCAGCCTGCTGCATCTCACCGGTGAAGGGGCGCTGATCGACGCTCGCCGCTTCCTCATCAAGGGACGGGACGCACGCCAGTTTCGCGAAGCCGACTGGCGGAAGCTGCGCGGGACGATGACCGGCCTTGTCATGCAGGATGCGCTCGTCTCGCTGGATCCGTTGCGGACCATCGGGCAGGAGGTGGCCGAGGTGGTGTCCGAACATCGGATCCTCAAGATGAGCCGGGATGTCGATGCACGAGTGCTGGACGTCCTCGCCAAGGTTGGAATTCCGCACCCGGAGAGCCGGGCTCTGCAGTATCTGTCTCTTATACACATCTAGATGTGTATAAGAGACAGATGCAAGTGTCCGTGAGGCGCTGATCGATATCCAGGGCCTCTCGATCGGCTTTGCGGCGACCAATGCCGGCCAGCCGATCGTGCGGGACGTCGATCTAAGAATCCATCCGGGCGAGTGCGTGGCGCTGGTTGGCGAATCCGGTTCCGGGAAAAGCATCACGGCGCGCAGCCTGCTGCATCTCACCGGTGAAGGGGCGCTGATCGACGCTCGCCGCTTCCTCATCAAGGGACGGGACGCACGCCAGTTTCGCGAAGCCGACTGGCGGAAGCTGCGCGGGACGATGACCGGCCTTGTCATGCAGGATGCGCTCGTCTCGCTGGATCCGTTGCGGACCATCGGGCAGGAGGTGGCCGAGGTGGTGTCCGAACATCGGATCCTCAAGATGAGCCGGGATGTCGATGCACGAGTGCTGGACGTCCTCGCCAAGGTTGGAATTCCGCACCCGGAGAGCCGGGCTCTGCAGTATCTGTCTCTTATACACATCTAGATGTGTATAAGAGACAGATGCAAGTGTCCGTGAGGCGCTGATCGATATCCAGGGCCTCTCGATCGGCTTTGCGGCGACCAATGCCGGCCAGCCGATCGTGCGGGACGTCGATCTAAGAATCCATCCGGGCGAGTGCGTGGCGCTGGTTGGCGAATCCGGTTCCGGGAAAAGCATCACGGCGCGCAGCCTGCTGCATCTCACCGGTGAAGGGGCGCTGATCGACGCTCGCCGCTTCCTCATCAAGGGACGGGACGCACGCCAGTTTCGCGAAGCCGACTGGCGGAAGCTGCGCGGGACGATGACCGGCCTTGTCATGCAGGATGCGCTCGTCTCGCTGGATCCGTTGCGGACCATCGGGCAGGAGGTGGCCGAGGTGGTGTCCGAACATCGGATCCTCAAGATGAGCCGGGATGTCGATGCACGAGTGCTGGACGTCCTCGCCAAGGTTGGAATTCCGCACCCGGAGAGCCGGGCTCTGCAGTATCTGTCTCTTATACACATCTAGATGTGTATAAGAGACAGATGCAAGTGTCCGTGAGGCGCTGATCGATATCCAGGGCCTCTCGATCGGCTTTGCGGCGACCAATGCCGGCCAGCCGATCGTGCGGGACGTCGATCTAAGAATCCATCCGGGCGAGTGCGTGGCGCTGGTTGGCGAATCCGGTTCCGGGAAAAGCATCACGGCGCGCAGCCTGCTGCATCTCACCGGTGAAGGGGCGCTGATCGACGCTCGCCGCTTCCTCATCAAGGGACGGGACGCACGCCAGTTTCGCGAAGCCGACTGGCGGAAGCTGCGCGGGACGATGACCGGCCTTGTCATGCAGGATGCGCTCGTCTCGCTGGATCCGTTGCGGACCATCGGGCAGGAGGTGGCCGAGGTGGTGTCCGAACATCGGATCCTCAAGATGAGCCGGGATGTCGATGCACGAGTGCTGGACGTCCTCGCCAAGGTTGGAATTCCGCACCCGGAGAGCCGGGCTCTGCAGTATCTGTCTCTTATACACATCTAGATGTGTATAAGAGACAGATGCAAGTGTCCGTGAGGCGCTGATCGATATCCAGGGCCTCTCGATCGGCTTTGCGGCGACCAATGCCGGCCAGCCGATCGTGCGGGACGTCGATCTAAGAATCCATCCGGGCGAGTGCGTGGCGCTGGTTGGCGAATCCGGTTCCGGGAAAAGCATCACGGCGCGCAGCCTGCTGCATCTCACCGGTGAAGGGGCGCTGATCGACGCTCGCCGCTTCCTCATCAAGGGACGGGACGCACGCCAGTTTCGCGAAGCCGACTGGCGGAAGCTGCGCGGGACGATGACCGGCCTTGTCATGCAGGATGCGCTCGTCTCGCTGGATCCGTTGCGGACCATCGGGCAGGAGGTGGCCGAGGTGGTGTCCGAACATCGGATCCTCAAGATGAGCCGGGATGTCGATGCACGAGTGCTGGACGTCCTCGCCAAGGTTGGAATTCCGCACCCGGAGAGCCGGGCTCTGCAGTATCTGTCTCTTATACACATCTAGATGTGTATAAGAGACAGATGCAAGTGTCCGTGAGGCGCTGATCGATATCCAGGGCCTCTCGATCGGCTTTGCGGCGACCAATGCCGGCCAGCCGATCGTGCGGGACGTCGATCTAAGAATCCATCCGGGCGAGTGCGTGGCGCTGGTTGGCGAATCCGGTTCCGGGAAAAGCATCACGGCGCGCAGCCTGCTGCATCTCACCGGTGAAGGGGCGCTGATCGACGCTCGCCGCTTCCTCATCAAGGGACGGGACGCACGCCAGTTTCGCGAAGCCGACTGGCGGAAGCTGCGCGGGACGATGACCGGCCTTGTCATGCAGGATGCGCTCGTCTCGCTGGATCCGTTGCGGACCATCGGGCAGGAGGTGGCCGAGGTGGTGTCCGAACATCGGATCCTCAAGATGAGCCGGGATGTCGATGCACGAGTGCTGGACGTCCTCGCCAAGGTTGGAATTCCGCACCCGGAGAGCCGGGCTCTGCAGTATCTGTCTCTTATACACATCTAGATGTGTATAAGAGACAGATGCAAGTGTCCGTGAGGCGCTGATCGATATCCAGGGCCTCTCGATCGGCTTTGCGGCGACCAATGCCGGCCAGCCGATCGTGCGGGACGTCGATCTAAGAATCCATCCGGGCGAGTGCGTGGCGCTGGTTGGCGAATCCGGTTCCGGGAAAAGCATCACGGCGCGCAGCCTGCTGCATCTCACCGGTGAAGGGGCGCTGATCGACGCTCGCCGCTTCCTCATCAAGGGACGGGACGCACGCCAGTTTCGCGAAGCCGACTGGCGGAAGCTGCGCGGGACGATGACCGGCCTTGTCATGCAGGATGCGCTCGTCTCGCTGGATCCGTTGCGGACCATCGGGCAGGAGGTGGCCGAGGTGGTGTCCGAACATCGGATCCTCAAGATGAGCCGGGATGTCGATGCACGAGTGCTGGACGTCCTCGCCAAGGTTGGAATTCCGCACCCGGAGAGCCGGGCTCTGCAGTATCTGTCTCTTATACACATCTAGATGTGTATAAGAGACAGATGCAAGTGTCCGTGAGGCGCTGATCGATATCCAGGGCCTCTCGATCGGCTTTGCGGCGACCAATGCCGGCCAGCCGATCGTGCGGGACGTCGATCTAAGAATCCATCCGGGCGAGTGCGTGGCGCTGGTTGGCGAATCCGGTTCCGGGAAAAGCATCACGGCGCGCAGCCTGCTGCATCTCACCGGTGAAGGGGCGCTGATCGACGCTCGCCGCTTCCTCATCAAGGGACGGGACGCACGCCAGTTTCGCGAAGCCGACTGGCGGAAGCTGCGCGGGACGATGACCGGCCTTGTCATGCAGGATGCGCTCGTCTCGCTGGATCCGTTGCGGACCATCGGGCAGGAGGTGGCCGAGGTGGTGTCCGAACATCGGATCCTCAAGATGAGCCGGGATGTCGATGCACGAGTGCTGGACGTCCTCGCCAAGGTTGGAATTCCGCACCCGGAGAGCCGGGCTCTGCAGTATGCTCATCAGTTGTCCGGCGGGTTGCGTCAGCGCGCGCTGATCGCGTCGGCGATTGCGGCCGATCCTGATCTCATCATCGCCGATGAGCCGACCACGTCGCTCGACGTGACGGTGCAGGCACAGGTGCTGCAGGTGCTGGCCGAGCGTGTCCGTGACGGGGCAGGGCTCCTGCTGATCAGCCACGACCTTGCCGTGGTTGCGGAAATTGCCGACCGGGTCATCGTCATGCGCGATGGGAGGGTGGTCGACAGCGGTCCGACCGCCGATGTCTTGACCGATCCTCGTCATCCTTATACCCGCCAGCTTCTCGCCGCGATCCCGTCGTTGCAATCACGCGGCAGCCGGCTGTCCTCGGCGAGATTTGACATCGCCGCATCCGGCACCCGGCAGCCCGGCGTGTTTGCCGTTGCACGAGATCCGCTGCCGGTTCGCAGCGTCACGAGCAGTGATGTCGTCTTGCGGGTGAACGGCATTTCCAAAAGCTACGCGCGCCCGCGCGCAACGGCGCAACAGGGCCTCACCACGGCCGCCTTGCGGGATGTCAGCTTTGTTGTGAAAGCAGGCGAAGTCGTCGGCATTGTCGGTGAATCCGGGTCCGGCAAGTCGACCTGTGCCAAGATCGTTCTCGGCCTTCTTGCTCCCGACCAGGGAGACGTTGTGCTACTCGGCCAAGCCTGGTCAGGGCTTCGTGAAGCGGAGCGGCGTTCGCTGCGTCCCCGTCTGCAATATATTCCGCAGGATGCGTTGAGCAGCTTTGATCCGAGATACCGGGTTCTGGACGTGATCGGTGAAAACCTGGCCGATGTCCGGACGCGCCGGGCGCGGCGTGAGCGGGTCGTCGATCTGCTGGAGCAGGTCGGGCTGCGTGCCGAGGTGCTGGAGCGTTATCCACGCTTGCTCTCCGGCGGACAGCGCCAGCGCGTGTCGATCGCCCGCGCGCTGGCTGCGGAGCCGGCCATGATTGTCTGTGACGAACCCGTCTCCGCACTCGATATCTGCATCCAGGCACAGGTGCTGGATCTGCTCGGAGAGTTGCAGGCGCGGCTGGGAACCGCGCTGCTGTTCATCTCGCATGACCTGGGCGTGATCCAGCATCTGGCAGATCGTGTGCTGGTGTTCCACGATGGACGGATCGTCGAACAAGGGCCCGTTGGTGATGTCTTCGGAAGCCCGGAGAACGACTATACGCAGACGCTGCTGGCTTCGGTTCCCAGAATCGAACGAGGTTTCGTTCAAGTTGCGAGCTCGTTGAACCAACTCCGTCATCCTGAGGCGCGAGCGTAGCGAGCCTCAAAGGATGCACGGCCAATTCTAGTTAGGCACTGGCCGTCGTCCTTCGAGGGCCGCGCTACGCACGGCCGCCTCAGGATGACGGATCACGTTGAGCGAACCATGTCTTATCCCGCTCTAACGTCGGAATCCCGCTGCCGGATGCGGAGCGACCAGGCGCGCACGTCCGGGACCGAACAGTTTCTCCCGCAATGTTCCCGGTTGATACGCCTTCTTGTAACGCCCGCGTCGCGTTAATTCCGGCACCAGAAGATCGGCGATATCCTCGAAACTTTCGGGTGAGACCGCAAAGGCGAGGTTGAGTCCGTCGACACCGGTCTGCTCGATCCAGGCCTCGATCTCGTCGGCGACTTTCTCCGGCGTGCCCACCAGCACCGGGCCGATGCCGCCGATGCCGACATGTTCGGCGATCTCGCGCACCGTCCAGACCCGATCGGGATCGGCGCGGCTGATGTTGTCCATGGCGGAGCGCCCGGCCTCGTTCTGGACGTGGCGGACTTCCTGGTCGAGATCGTAGGTGGAAAAATCGACGCCGGTCCAGCCGGACATCAGAGTCAGCGCGCCCTCGGGATTGATGTGGCGGCGATAGTCGGCGTGCTTCGCCGCGGCCTCGGTTTCGGTTCGGCCGAGAATGACCGTCATCATGCTGAAAATGAGGATCTCGGCCGGATTGCGGCCGGCTTCCGCCGCCAGTGTCCGGATTGCAGCGACGCGCGCCGCGATGATCTTGGCCGAAGGGCCTGACATGAACACGCA